>Ga0268285_1000434_pt1 | contig 24518 bp, 17 predicted proteins | sample saktaG_2_FD_190144 | JGI IMG/M metagenome (GOLD analysis project Ga0268285, IMG submission 190144) | Saline water microbial communities from Sakinaw Lake, British Columbia, Canada - sak_2013_06_06_120m | ecosystem: Environmental > Aquatic > Non-marine Saline and Alkaline > Saline ... | reverse complement strand
CAAAATCGACGACGTACGAATCTACAACGTTGCCCTGACTGCGGATGAAATCGATACGCTGGTGCATTAGGTCTCGGACTTTCCCGATTGCTTTGCTTTTCTTACGGCGGTTTCTGCTGGTTTTCTGTGCGGCATTTTTTGCTCCGTCAGGAATAAAAATTCTAATTGATGCGTTACATCCCAGCCTCGCCAAGAGCAGGCTGTGAGCGCGGATAGCACTTGAGACAGGTTGCCTCCCGCTTCGCTTTTCAGATATGCGGAACATTATATCAACTATCTTCGAGGAGGGCCTTGCTGTGAATCGTCGGTTGATTTCGACGCCGGAAAAGTAATCGCGCAGCCAGCCTGTAATTAAGCAGGAATGCTGAAAATATCCCTGTATTCGGTGCATGTTTCCTTGATAAATCGAAACAAATAGTCGATAATATAAGTATATAATCTTGGGGCCTGTGTATGGGAGGCAAGGCAGATGCGTTTGATTGTGAAAAAAGACGGTCAGACTGTCAATGACTTTCGATTCGACAGGGGCCCCGTCTATATCGGCAGGCATGAGCACAGCCAGATTTTTCTTCCCGACAGGGCGGTATCGAGACAGCACGCCGCTATCTTCACCACGCAGGACGGCAAGTGGGTGCTCGAAGACCTGGACTCGGCAAATAAAACATTTCTGAACGATAAGGCGATTCATAAGGTTCCAATCAAAACCGGAGATCATATTCGCATCGGAGATTTCGAGATCGAAGTCACGCTCGACGCCGATGTCGGCAAACCTATTCATCTGGAAGACACGCTCATGCCCACTCCGCGTGAACCGAGCCCTTCGGGGGCGCCGGCTCGTGAGATCATCGTTCGAAAGCCGGATGCCGAACGTGCTCCCGATATCAATCTGCCGGCCATGCGGGTGAAGGATTTTCTGCAGGCCACCGAGGCAATCTGCAAATCCAACGGCCCCGACGAGGTGCTCAAGACCCTGCTGAGCATCACTTTGAAGCAGTTCCAGGCGAACAATTGCTGGTGTGCTTTGCGAGCTTTGCCCGAAGGCCCGATGACCGTTCACGCCGGCAAGAGCCGGGACGGCGGCGTTCTGGATCTGAGCGATATAAAAGTTCATAAAAAAATCACACATGCTATTGAAAATCAGGAATTTCTGCTCTTGCCGCGGTTTCCGTCGCAGGATGGAAAACCATGTTCTGCCATGATAGCCCCGATTATAGACCCATCCGGCTGCTTCGGCGTGCTGTACGTCGATAACGCCGGAGAAAAGCGGTACTATACCCTCAGCGACCTGGACTACCTGATGCTGCTGGCAATCCACACCGCCGCTATCGTCGAAAACTTCTAATCGCCGTCCAATCCAGCTATTTCCCACCAAAGCCTGTCATTCCGCACTCGATGCGGAATCCAAAACCGTCAACACAACTGGATTCCTGTTTTCACAGGAATGACAAAACTATCATTCGTCCCTTGAAATTGGCTTTGAATTGGGTTTGTTTTTTCGCCGCACAAAAGCGTGAAAATCTTCATATTCCTCTTTCATATAGATACTTACGTTCATTTTGCCCTTTCGCAAATTGGGTTTGTTTTTTCAAATTAAGTTCAAATTTTCGTCGTTTTCTACTCTTTTTCACCTGTTTTTTTCATTATTTTGGCTTCTGCCCCTTCGATTCCACTCAGGATTTCAATTGGACCCGGCACCGCAGGGGTGCGTGCTAACCTGTATTGTTTCGTACTGCGTATTGCATGATTGGACCTCATTTTTCCTTTTCCCTTTTACCTTTTGACTTTTTTAAGTATTATACGAAAGCTGGGATTAAACGGCGGGCATATTCCGGAAAAATCTCCGTGAGACGGCACTCGATATCCGATTCTCTAAGCTCAATGCCGGTAACTGGTACGATTGATATCGCACGGTAGCCAGATTTCTCGACTGCGTTGCACTTCGCTCGAAATGACATAGTGAAGGATATCATTCGCCCGAAGTGACATAGTGAAGGATATCATTCGCTCGAAATGACGTTGGAGAGGCTACCCTTCAGTCGAAACGACATGGGAATCTGCCTTTCGCTCGATGGGAGGCTGACCATCAATCATAATGGCATGTGCGGCGTTGCCCTGCGTTTGAAGTGACATGGTGAGCTACCCGTCACACGAAGTGACAAAAGACCCAATTGTCATTCCGACCGGAGTGATGCGCAGCATCGCACAGTGGAGGAATCCGGCTTCGAACAGAAGGGATCATACAAATGCTGTTAATTCAGCCTGGGCAATCGAACTACCCATCCTTTTATTGACCTATTATGTTTAATACATCTTTTGCTATGATGACATTCTCCCTGACCTGGAAGTCGAACATTCCTACGCAGATGAAATCTGCGCCGTTTTCGAATGCGTACTTGAATCCTTCCTGCGGATGAATTGCTCCAGCAGCCAGGACTTTGAAAGCTATCCAGGGTTTTTGAACCTTTTTCATAAACTCGATTGTCTTTTCCGGGGTAACGGACCAGATATTGTCGTTTTGAGGCTGTCTGCTGGCAGACCAATAATCGCCGCGATGTAAAGTCTTCATGTAAAAATCGGGTTTCATTCCTGCTATCTCACACGCAATAATAACATCGAGCGAGTGACCTCCAACGCCGGCGATGGATCCATTTGCTTTAATATCTTTCAAGGCTTTTTGCACAAGGTCGATCCGGCCTTTCTGCACAAGGTTGTCCGCAACCTGGCCCTGCAAATAACCCCCTATCGCCCCGTTATCGAAGGCCATTCTTATGTCGTTCATTATATCGCTTATATCGGGCTTTCGCGGCTTGATTTGGGCTATCCATTGCATCCTGCCGCCCTGCTTCCAATACTTGTTCAAAATCCTGACGATGTGACTGTCGGTTCGGAATTGGGCGGTATTTATGCCGCACTCCTCACATAAATGCAGGGTCTCAATGCACTTTTCGTCGGTGAAATAACGGCTCATCAAAGAAGATACGTACGGCAAATCTCTGCTGTGAGCATTACCGCTGATGGGATTGCCGCCGACTATCAGCCTGCTGACGACGACTTTTCCAATTTTTCGTATTGGCAAATTTCCGGCTGACGATTTTCCTGCCGCTGAGAGGGTATTGGTCAATGCCGCAGCTATCGACGCAGTTAGGGATTTGTTTAAGAACCGTCGCCGAGTCAGTTTATTTGACATTCTCGTTTTCCTTGCAACTACGCTTTGCAGTACAAAGCATCCGGGCCGCTCAGCTCGCCGGATAACCTACCGTATGGGAGAAGAGCACGTGCTGGTCGGGCCGAAGCTTGAACTCTTTGGGCGTGTTCGTCTTGTCGCAATTATGGAAATGAGCGGCAAGACCCTGCGAAGCGGCGAACAGGTACACGTTCGAGGCGATAAGACCCGTGGCGACGTAATAATATGACTTCTGCACATCGGTATTCTTCAGGCCCGGCTCCTGGAACGGCGCCTTGGCATACCTGGCGATATCCACGACGTAGAAGATATTGACCGGAGCCCTGGCGGCGGCTCGTCTGCCGGACCTTCGGCGAAAGTCACCGGCGGCAACGGGCGTCAGGCGGTGACCATCCGCCTCGTATAGATAAACTCCTTCGGGCAGAGCAACGTAAAGGTCGATTTCCTGCGAGTTGCTAGCCGAAGCTGCTGTTCTTCCCGTACCGCCGGCAGATGGTCCCTTCGGGCGGTTAATACCGAACGCTGCCCAGAGAAGATTGGAAAGCATCTGTTCGGATAATTTTTCCGTGCCGATGTTGCGGGTAGTCTTTCTTTCCCACAGCGCAGCCAGCACGGATTTACCGCCGTCCTTTTGCGGTTCAACGAGATTTATCGTCTTCAATTCCTGTGCGACAGTTAACTTTGTCCCGGCCAGTAACGTGACAGCCGGTACAGCCTTCAAAAATGTTCTTCGATCCATTTGATTGTCCTTCCTTTCATTCGAATCGGTAATAAACCTGCACTCACCGATGATTGTATACTCATAGAGGTACTCTACAATTCATTTTTTATTTCTACATACGTGGAATCAACCTGCCGGTCCGGCTCATGTATGAGCGATATTCTTCGCCGAAGTGTTCGAGCATCATTTGTTCTTCTTTCGGAATCCGAATTAAGTACAAAGGAACGGATAGCACCAGCAATGCCCAGCCTGCGAGCCAGTTGGACAGCAAAAGTCCCTGTGCGATTGCCCAAAGCAGGTGGGCCGTGTACATCGGATGTCTTATACGGCGGTATACGCCGCTCGTTACGAGCGAGTGCTGTCCCGTAATCCGTAGTGTCGCCGACCAATTGCGGCCGAGGTCTGCATGCGATCTCCACAGCATGAAAATCGCCCCGACAAAAGCTGCCGTCCCAACCCAGCCGCACCATCCCGGCAGTACATAATTCGCAAAATCCAGCCACGGCGTAAACAGATACAAAAGCGGCAAGGCCATCCCCACACCAGCAGTGCCGACCAATATAATATCCAGCACGCTGCTGTACTTCTTTTCGGCTTTGACGCCTCTGCGTCCGGCCGTGAATATCTTGCGCACCACAGAGCCGACAACAAAACCGGCAAGAAAAACTACTTCAAACGTATTATGACCTTTAAGCATATTCGCATCCCTTGTCGAACGAATGGCCCTTAGCCGAAAAAGAAAGCCGACAACGCGCCGGCCAGAGCGACACCGACCGCCGGCAATGCCGTCTTGATAATAATTTTCAGCAGGGAAGTTTGGAAATAACTCGCTGACAACGGCAGGCACAGATGTACAGGTGACACCCAAAGGCCGAAAAGCAGCCCGGAAAACGCCAATGTTTCGAGCCCCATTTTAACATCGGGGCCCGTTCCGATAAAGGCGATCAGGAACGGGTACGTAATCGCCACGGTAGGCATGGTGACTCCCGTGGTAAAACCGACCAGCATCGGCAGCAAAAACAGCAGCACGTGAGGTGGTACATGGGAGCTTATAAGAAAATCCACGACACTGCCGATCGCGCCGCTGGCTTCGAGATTGAGCTTGAAAAAAAGCGCGCCGAAAATCAGCAGTACCATGTCCGGCTCGCGGGCGGCCTTGAAAACGGCGGACCATCGTTTGAAGGGAACCCGGTGCATTACCAGCAACCCGATGATGGCTAAAAAGATGCCGATAGCCGGCGGCACATCAAGAGCAACATACAAACCGGCGGTGAACACAATGGGCCAGAAAGCGTGAAAAAAATCCTTCAGGTGATAACCCACGTGACGCTTGGCCGGCTCGTGCTCGGGACGTTTCGGCGGGATGCCGAACATCAGCAGCACGATAACACTGACCAGAATACCCGCGCCGGTCAGCATGATGTGGTAGCAGAAGAGTGTCAGGGCGGAGATGCCGAGCAGGCTTTGAATGAGCGGCACCGCCGGAAAGAGCGGCCAGACCGGTTCCCATTGATGCCGGAACAGAAAGTTTATGGCGGCCAGCCGGCTGCGCTCGACGCCGATCTTATCGCCCGCTTCCCGCACCATCGGCGCAGAGAGCATAATCCCGCCCGGCGTCGGCAGCATTCCCATCATCAGCGGAATCAGCGCCAAAGCAAGCCGACGGCTTTTGAACAACCCCTGCATGGCCGGGGCCAGCCGTTGCGACAGGCCGATCTCCTCCATCGCCGAACCGATGACGTTCACCAGCAGCAACAGAGCGGTCAGCGAAACGAAAAGGTAGCCGGTCGTTCGCGTCAAAGGCTGGCTGTGCCACTCTTCGGCCAACGCCCTGCCGACGTCCGCCGGCCAGACCCGAAGCAGCACCCCCACAAGGCAGGCCGATACCAGCATGGCAATCCCGATCTTAACCTTAAGCCGCAGCAGTGTCACCAGAGCGGCCAACGCTATCATTATGTATATAAGCGCATACACGCCCATATATTAACAATACAAATCCGAAAAGGGAGTTTTTTTATAAAAGAAATGCCGCTAATTCCGTCACTCCGCCAAATCCGAACACGACCGCCAGCATTATGAAAATAACAGAAACACCCTGTGGAGAATCAGCCTAATGACATCGGTGGTAAGTTATGAGGGAAGATGTTGCCCCAGTACCATCGATGAACTTATCAAGCTACTACGTGCTATTTTTGTGTGCGGGATTCGTATTGGTCTCTGGCTTTTTCGAAATCCACGGGATTCAGGTCCAGCTTGCTCAGGACATTGGAGGAGAGTAGTGACGCGATGATTTCGCCGCTCGGGTCGCTGGCCGAGACAAAATGGGAAAGAAAGATGAGGGCGCCGGCGAAGCTGAAGTCGCCGTTCATTATCGGCGAGTGGTGTCTGAGGACCGCCTCCTGAATGATCGGCGAGAAATTCCACCTCCGGCAGATCCTCGCTCCGACGTCGCAGTGATCCATCCCCAATTCCGCTTTCTCCTCATGAACGACCGAAACCATCCTCTCCCACAAAGTTCCCAGGACTCGTGAGCTGGTTTTGTTGTCGGCCACTATTATTGCCAGCCGACCCACGTCGTGGACGAGCCCGGCCAGGGCGTGCATCTGCCGCTGCTCTCTCGGCAGTGAGCAAATCCCGCCCAGAATATCGGTTGCGATGTAAATGTCCTCGCTATGGTCAACGTAGTCGTTCAGATATTTCAATGCGGCGAATTCCTGCTGGATCGCTTCTCTGGCGTAAGAAATTCCAATCAACTGCACAAAAGGCCGAACCCCCACGTGCTGCACGGCATCTTCGATACTCTCGAAATCCTCCGCCCGGCCGAAATACGAGCGTGCCAAAGCCAAAAGCTGGCTGCGCAGTTTCGGGTCACTTTCTATCAGCCGGAGTATTTCCGTTCCGTCCTCGGCAGGTTTTACCGCAGAGCTAAGAAGCTGATTGATATCGGTTGGAAACAGCGGCAGATTATCGACGAGCTGAGTTATCTTACGTGACACTTGCTCCCGCTTGTTGGCGTTCGGAGCCGGCGAATCCTGACTTTCATTGCCCAGTATGACCGCACCTCGACAATAAAATACACACCTGTTTATCAAACCCGCACATTATTGTGCCCTTACGCACATTTTCCACAGCGACTTTCAGGTCTTCCTGTGCAGCATATCGTATTCGGTCTCGAAGCGAAGCTTGTGCCGGACCTCTTCCTGGGCCAGTGCCAGAAGGACTTCCCGCGACTGCTCGTCGTGTACGTTCGGTATAAGATTCACGTATATCCTGAAGGCCGCTTCTTCCTTCTCCATACCCAGTAAAAGCATATCCGTGTAATCCATATCCAGCGGCGAATCGCTATCTGATAATATATAATCACTCTCAGGACGGCCCGATGGCATCTGTTGCTCCGGCAGGGTTTTACCCGTTTTGATCATCTCCAGCTCAAGCTTAGCTTTGTGCTCCAGCTCTTCAGCGGCCAAATCTTCAAACACCTGCCGCATTTTCGGATCATCCACACGGCCGGCTAACGCCAAGTAAAAATAATACGCCTCCACCTCTCTGGAAATTGCGTATTCCAGAATCTCCTGATCAGAATCAACTTTGCCCATCGCCTTCTCTGCCCTCACAATCAGTGTTTCATCTATAATCAAACATCTATAAAAACGCCTGATACTGCTGCTCGTCCCGCTTGCTTCGCTTATTGATGAATTATAATGTTTTTTGTAAAAACTGCAACTTTTTTCGCCTTTTGCTTCTACTTTCATCGCCGGAGCAAACCGGAATAGCTAAGAGTCTGCCCGGACTATGCCCTCCACGGTCGAGTCCTTTTGACGTCCTTGAGTATCCGGCTTGCAATGAGTACATCTTCGGCAATCTCGAAATCAAACATCCCGGCCAGCACGAAATCGGCGCCATTTTCAAACGCATAGCGGAAGGCGTCATTGGGCGGTATGGCGCCGGCGGCCATGACCTTGAACGCAAACCAGGGCTTTTCAACGCCTTTCATAAAATCGATTACTTCCTGCGGGTCGTTGCACCAGTAGCCCGGGACCTCGGCATAAATGCTCGTCAGCTCATCGGGCCTCGGCGCGCTTGGATAGTTGTGGTGATGGAACGTTTTGATGTAGAAATCGGTGTCGATTTTATTTCGCTCGCACTCCCTGATGACCTTCATATCGTGCGCTCCGACCCCACAGGGCACACCGTGCTCCTTGGCAATTTCCACAGCCCTTGCAATCATATCGACCTTACCTTCGGAAACAAGGCGATCGGCGGCAACTCCCCATAAATAAATCGCATCGACTCCCTCATCGACGAGTTGCTTGACCTGTTTGCGATAATCCTCCGGCTGCGTATCGACCTGGGCGGTCGGGCATATTATCCACTGAATCTTGCCGCCTTGCTTGTTGCGGTATCTTTTGAGCATGCTCACAACGCCGGGAGCGGTGTGGATGACAAGCGTGTTGACGCCGTGAGCTTCGGCCAGCGCCATCGTCTCGAAGATTTTCTCCTCGGTGTTATAGTGCGCAGTCAGATTATAAACATACTTCAAATCCCGGCTGTGCGTGAAATGGGTCAGCAGATTGCCGCCCAACAAAATCCGGCTGATCTTAAGATCTTTGATCCTGCCCATTGGTAACTCGGCTTCCGACGCCGGGCCGGACTGTATTGCCGCACCTCTGGCCAGGGCCGGATTTTGCGTAGCGCTCAGTGCCAATGCACCTGCTGCAGGAGTTAGCAGCGACTTTTTGATAAAATCTCGACGATCTATACTTTGTGCCATTACGATTCCCCTTCTTGTATATTGGGCCAAGTGGTAGTCACCCGATCACCAGTAAGTCGATTTTGTCCCTTGAATCGAACAATTGTTTTCATATGTGTTATTCTACTCGTTTTCTTGGATCTTCACAAAGCATTTCCTGCATTTTCACACTAAAGTGGTCCTAAACGCCACTCGCCGTTTCTATCTTGACATTCTATGTCTGACAGGCTAAGTTGCTAATAGACCGTGTTGCATATTGTTATGTTGCGCGAGAAAGGAATACTATATGGCAGAATGCGAAAACATTAGAGACTTAAAACACCACGACCGAGCAAAATCCACTGAAAGATTCTTGGATAAAGACATGATTGTCAATGCGCTCAACATACATCCTGGACAGATCATTCTTGATGCAGGCTGTGGTAATGGCTACATGGCAAAGGAATTTGCCGAACAACTGGAAGATACAGGCAAAGTCTATGCGTTGGACCCCGATGAGATTCTGATAGAAATTCTACGATCGGAGACGGAAGGAACTGTTATTGAGCCATTTGTGGGAGACATAACAGGACAGACAACGCTGGAAGGATCCTCCATAGATTTGATTTACCTATCCACAGTATTCCATGGATTTTCAGAAAATCAAGTAGTTGGCTTCCTCAAAGAAGTAAAACGCTTATTAAAAGCGAAAGGAAAGTTGGCAATTTTGGAAATAGAGAAGGAGGAGATTCCCTTCGGTCCCCCTTTGGAAATAAGGTTTTCCCCTGAAGAACTTAAAGAAAGAATAACCTTAAGCCCCACGGATTTAGTTAAGGCTGGGCAATATTTCTACATGCAGATATTTGAGAATTAGGTACCACATATCGCATGCCCTGTGCGGAGCTGGAGGAGATCGGGAGGAAAGGTGGTGGAAGGCTTCGTTGTACGGAATGGAACTCAGCATTTCTGCACAAAATCCAGAATTGCCAAATATATCTGGATTCTCGTGCCGATAAGGAGTAAAAGAGTGAAATGCAACGTATAAGGAGTAAACATGGCATCTGACAAGCTGAATATTTATAAGAAGCCAAAATTGCGTAATCCCCGGCTGTTACTGGGTTTCTCGGGCTGGATGGATGGCGGTGAAGTCTCGACAGGTACCGTTAAGTGCCTTATCGACAAGCTGGGCGCCCAAAATTTTGCAGAAATCGAGCCGACTGGATTTTATATTTACAGCTTCCCCGGCTCAATGGAAATAACAGCGTTGTTTCGCCCGCACACGCAGATAAAGGACGGCATCATCGAGTCTTATGAGATCCCTTCGAACACATTTTTCTGCAGCGAAAAAGACAATCTCATAATCTTTTTAGGCAAAGAGCCCAATCTGAACTGGGAAGATTTTTCAGAATGTATCTTCTCGATGTGTATGGAATTTGGCGTTGAGATGATATATTTCATCGGCAGCGTAGCCGGCCTCGTGCCCCATACGCGTGAGCCGAGACTTTTCTGCTCCGTCTCCGAATCCGGACTCAGAGAGACGTTCCAGCACTTCGGCGTTAAATTCACCAATTACGAGGGCCCCGCCAGTATCGTCACTTATCTGACCGCCAACTGCAGCAAACGAGATATCAAAATGGTAAGCCTCGTAGCTGCGATTCCCGCTTACGTGCAGGGAAACAATCCCAAGTGCATAGAGGCGGTAACAAGAAGGATTGCGGGCATGCTGGAACTGGAAATGGATTTCGACGACCTGATGACTATGAGCGATGAGTTCGAGAAGAAACTGGATGATGTTGTTCAGGAGCAGCCGGAATTGGAAAGCAACATCCACAAGCTCGAAGAAGATTATGACAACGAGATTTTCAATAACGAGATGGGTGACTTAAAGACATGGCTGGAGCAGCAGGGTATTCGAGTCGATTAGTAACCACTCCGCGCGCCGGCTAAGGCGTCCTGTAAAATACCTTGAAACAAACGGGGCATATACCTCATTACCCACATTTCTGTCAAAGAAAACAGCATAGAAATAGAAAAAAGCGGTTGGATTTGCTTAAAAAAACGCATTTCCGGTATATGCAAGTTCTAACAGGTACTTAGCAGAAAAGAGATTCTCATAAAATGATCCAATGCCGGCGGTTTATGAAGCGGTCATTCTCAGTAATCCTTGAACCTTTTCATCCATTCGGGCCAATCGGTCGACTGTACACCGCCGCCCAAAGTCCAGGCTCCGGCTGTGGGATATGCTCGATGCCATTTCAAAGTCCACAACTCCTTAAGACCGACTTTCTTTACAGACCAATCCAGAAATGCCATATTTATAAACGCATCGTGCCGATCGATACAGATACGTTTCATATGCTCCTGGCTCGCCCATGCCTCATCCTGGGTACCCGGCGGGGTATCAGTATGTCTCGGGAAGACATTGAATCTTAGTGCATCCATAAAAAGAGGCACACAGCCGGCACCTTTTACGTTGGGAGTTCTCCAGTTATTAACTGTTTCAAAACCTTCATAAACCGTTGCCTCTGATGGCGGCGGATCTTCCACCCAGCCATTTATACCGTAACTGCCCCAGTCACCTTCCTCGGAATAGCCCTGGCCCCAGAATCGACCCCAGGCTGAAAACACATTAAATTGGGCCCCCAAATTGCCATTCTCGTCGTACAACGGAGTCATTGCGGTAGGACAGCAGCGTATGAGATGATCGTTTTTATAATACGGCCTCAGAGCATTCATCCAATGGTACGTATGTCCGTCTCCAATACCAGCCTGGAACCTGCTGTTGTTATCTTCGGTGTACATCGAAAAGAAGAGGTTCCATTGTTTGAGGTTGGCCCGACAACTTATTGTCCTGGCCTGCTGTTTTACCCGTTGCAATGCCGGCATCAGAATCGCCATTAAGATAGCGATGATCGCTATAACAACCAAAAGTTCAATTAACGTAAAACCACCTGTTTTTCGCTTGTACATAATCAAACTCCTCAGTATTCTGTCATTACTCCATGGGATGCGCAAAGCCTATATTCTGTTCTGCTAAATTTCGTACTTTCCTGCGTTATCCAAACCTTACTCTATTCATAGTCGTATTATACATCCAAATCTATTTTATGGCAACAGCAAAATAGCTCAAAATTATAGTTAAGATGCTGCATAACAAGACCAGCCAACGAGTGAGGCTAAATAACATCGCCATAACGCCTAAAAAGTATTTTATAAAGGATGCTCTCGCAGCTCTAAGCTACTGCGATTTACTGTAAGAATGAAAAAACCGTAGGTCCGAATAAGATTTTCCTTGAAGAGAAGCTTCAAATCTGCTATAAAATGATAAAATATGTTCTTTATGGCTGAATTTTCATATTTCTATCTAAAGCCTGATATGAGACTTTTGGAAGGAGGTAGTGCCAAACCATAAACAATTGTCCTGGTTAGACATAGATAGAATTTGGTGAAGTTGGGCATTTTCCCATTCGTCTTGCCTTAAAATATAAGAGAATGTTCAGGTATTGCCCAATTTCATTATTTTCAAGGATTATTGTGTTCAGAAAATCGTTTATATAGCTTCTTTCGTTTTTGTGATCAACTCATCTGGCCTGCGTGGTAATGGGCGTTCATGAATTCGTGCTCGGTGGTTATGAAAAAAGTTTAAACAGTTCGGGGCCTATACTGATTGGCTCGGTATAGGCTCCGTTTGCTTGATTTAATAAAATGTGTAAAACGTACGAAGTGAATTATTCAGGCCGCCGCTTTGGAAACAGGACACACTTAAGTCGCTGTTCGAGGTCTCGCTTATCCGAACCCGGGTGGTGGATTTACGTACAAAGCAATGGAAAGAAACTTTCGGCGGTCGTTCCGCCTTTCGAGGAGTTCTGAAATGCAGCTAAATCATCATATGACAATCGGCAACCTACAGAACGAGTATGGCATAAAGTCGAACAGCCACGGATGGATACCAAAAGCGCTTTTGTCGCTGGTATTAATGTCTGTCGGGCTGCTCGTGTTCACTCAGATGCCGTATCTTCAGGGAGATTCAAATTCCGGGAGCGGGGCCGATTTCAGCAATCCGGGATTTGTGCCCAAACAATGGGTGGATGATAATCGCTCGGCACTACACCTATCTGACTATGCATTCATGGCACAGGAATCGCAGGTGCAGGCCCCTTCGCTCATTATCAGTGAGTTTATGGCGATCAACGGCAGTAAGCCGCCGCTGGACGACGGGGAGCTTCTGGACGAAGACGGCGATTCGTCCGACTGGATCGAGATATACAATCCTACGGACACAACAGTCAACCTGGACGGCTGGTATCTGACTGACAGCACCGTTAATCTAAGACAATGGAAATTCCCATCCATAAATATCCAACCAGAGAAGTTCATGATTATCTTCGCTTCGGGAAAGGACCGGGATGATCCGGATGATGAGCTGCATACCAACTTCATGCTCACCGGAAGCGCCGGCTTTCTGGCGCTCGTCAAACCTGACGGTGAAACGATCGAGAATGCTTACGAGTATCCACAGCAATTTGGCGACTTTTCTTACGGACCGAGCAGTAACGCGGCCAGCCTGGCTATTGAAACGACGCTCATAGAGGAGTTCACACCTGCATCGGCACTGATTCCAACAGATGACTCGCTTGGCCTGACATGGACTGAACCGGCATTCGACGACTCGCAATGGCTCGGGGGCAACACCGGCGTCGGATACGATTACGGAGACCTGATCGGCCTTGACGTTCGCGCGATGAGAAACGTCAATGAGACGGTATACGTGCGCATTCCGTTTATCGTCACGGATGTCTCGGTCATCAACGAGCTGACGTTGCGTTTGAAATACGAAGACGGTTTTGTCGCTTATCTGAACGGCCGTGAGCTGGGCGGGGACAATGCCCCCCTCCAGAATGAGCTGACGTGGAATTCCGGAGCCAACGGAAACCGGGATGACAATATTGCCGTTAATTTTCAGGATTTTGACATAAGCGCCTATAAGGATTTGCTTGTTGTAGGCTTTAACGTGCTGGCGATTCACGGCTTGAATGGCAACATGGGCAGTTCGGACCTGCTGATTCTGCCGGAGCTGATTGCCACAGAGCTTAGATCGGTCGATCTATCTTCGGTTACCGAAGGCTACTTCGAAATACCCACTCCCGGCGGAACAAACAGCGGCGTCACACCGAATCTCGGCCCGGCTATCCGCTACGTCACGGAGAATCCGCCACAGCCGGCCGCCAACGAAGACCTGATTATAAGGGCCGAGGTGACAGAGACATTCGAACCTGTTTCCGGAGTATCACTGAACTATTATATCAACTTCGGCGGTGGCAACAGCGTAACGATGTTCGATGACGGGCTTCACAATGACGGGGCGGCCAATGACAATATATACGCCGGTACCATTGATGCCGACAAATACGGTCCCGGTGACATGGTCCGCTGGAAGGTTATTTCGTATGATCAGCACAATATCTCCCATAGCCCTCTTTTTCTCGTGAAAGAAGGCAGAATACAATCGCCTGAATATTTTGGCACGGTGGTAGCCGATCCGTCCATTCACACTGAGCTGCCGGTCTTTCAGTACTTCGTCGAGAATACCGGCGCAGCAGGCAGCCGTTCAGGCACCCGGGCATCCGTGTTCTATGACGGCGAATTCTACGACAATGTTTTCGTACGCCTTCGCGGCGGCTACACTACAGACGGGCGAAAATTCGAATTCAATGACGGTCATCATTTTCGTTTCGATCCAAACCTACCGCGCGTCGACGAAATTAATCTGAACGAGGAGGGAGCCGACTCAACTTACATCCGCCAGGTCCTGGGCTGGGAGACATACGTTAACGCCGGCCAGCCCGGCAGCCTTTCGTTCCCGATGCACGTCAGGCGCAACGGCAGCTACCTGGACGTCCGAATTTTTATCGAACAGCCGGACCGGGACCTGCTGCGCAGAAACAACCTTGACCCGGACGGCTCGCTGTACAAAATGTATGACGACCTGCAAGACGGAAAAATCGACGGGGAAGGCATCCACAGGAAAAAGACCCGCCTTGACGAGGACTCCAGCGACCTACTTGCACTTGCCGGCGGCATTGACACCCGCAATCCTAGCCGGGATCAATTCGTGTTCGACAACGTCAATATCCCCGCGGCGATAAACTACTGGGCCTCATCGGTAATCATGCATGAAAACGACCATACACACAAGAACTACTACGCATATCGTGACACATGGGACCCTGTAAATAATCCAGACGGCACGAACGAGTGGATGTTCCTGCCCTGGGACAAGGACCTGACTTTCGGTATTAACAACAGTATAGGCGGTGTCATCGCCGATCAGGACTGGCCGGGGGATATACGCTCGCCAAGCCATCCGTTCTACGGCTGTTCCGAGCACCAGAAAAATGACCGCCAGTGGAACTGCCTGATCGACGCCCTTCACGACAACGAAATAATTCGCCGGATGTATCTCCGCCGGCTGCGAACGCTAATGGACGAGCTTCTCCAGCCACCGAATACGTTTTTACCACAACGCAAGTTCGAAAAGAGAATTGACGAATTGAGAGCTCAGCTCGACATAGAACTGGGCTCCAGCGGATGGTACAGTGACCTCGATAGAATAAAGACCCAATATCTGACGGTCCGACGCCAGCACCTGTTCGAAAATCACAGCATCCACAATCCCGGTTATGACGAGAACGCCGGCATTCCCGACGCCCAGCAGGAAAGCGTTACTATTAATTTTGATTCGATTGATTTCAATCCCGTCTCCGGCAACCAGGACGAAGAATACATTGAGCTGTCAAATTCGAACGCTTTTGAGGTTGATATTTCCGGTTGGTCTCTGCAAGGCGGCGTAGAACATCTATTCCCGCCCGGCACCGTCATACCAAGATACGGCAAACTCTACGTCACGCCAAATGCCATGGCCTTCCGCAACCGCACGATAAATCCGAGGGGCGGCCTGCAATTATTCGTACAGGGCAACTACAAAGGCCATCTCTCAAGCTGGGGAGAAACGATAAACCTCCTCGACAGCAACGGGAATCAGGTCAACACCCTTACTTACCCCGGCGACCCGAGCGACCAGCAGAGATATTTGCGGATTACGGAAGTGATGTACAATCCGGTAGAAGGAGGCGTTTTTGATAGCCAGGAGTATGAGTACATCGAGCTTAAGAACATAGGAACCGCCCCGCTTGCCTTAACCGGCGTTAAATTTACAGACGGAATTTCTTTCGACCTGTCCGGCATAACTTTACCCGCCGGCGATTATGTCGTGGTCGTGAAAAATCAAGCAGCTTTTGCTTCGCGATACACCGTGCCCGGCGGCGTACAAGTCTTGGGCCCATACGACGGGCAGTTATCCAACAGCGGAGAAAACCTAAAACTGGATGACTCGACCAACAGCACGATTCTGGAATTCGGTTATAAAGACGGCTGGTACGACATTACCGATGGGATGGATTTCTCTCTAACCGTAAAGGATCCAACAAGCACAGAAATCAATCAATGGGACAGTAAAAACAACTGGCGCCCCAGCGCCAATCCCGGCGGTTCGCCCGGCTTGGACGATACGGGCCAGATTCCCGCACTTGGCGAGGTCGTAATCAATGAACTCTTAGCTCATTCACACGCCGGCGATCCGGATTGGATCGAACTGCACAATACTACTAATACTACCATAAATATCGGCGGCTGGTTCCTTAGCGACAGTTCGATTGACCTTATGGAATACGAGATTGCCGCCGGAACAACAATCGAACCATTCGGTTACATCGTACTTTACGAAGACCTGAATTTCGGCAATTGTGGCGAGGGCGTCCCGCCCTCGTATAAAAAGCAAGGCCAGGATGGCCTCGCCACCGATCCGGGCTGTCACGTACCTTTCGCACTCAGCGAGAACGGCGAAACACTCTATCTGCATTCCGGCGCCGACGGTCTGTTGACCGGATACAGCAACCAAGAGAAATTTAACGCTTCGGAAACCGGCATCGCTTTCGGCCGCTATCAGAAAAGTACCGGCACGTTCAACTTCGTGGCAATGAGCCAGAATACTCCGGGTAGCGCAAATGCATATCCCAAAGTCGGCCCGGTCGTTATCAGCGAGATTATGTACAATCCCGTCTCCGGCAATCAGGATGAAGAATATATCGAATTGCTCAACATCAGCGATTCTACAGTGACATTGGCCGGGTACGATAATGAACAACTCATTGACGTGCCCTGGCGGCTTGCCGACGACAGCAACGGAATCAGCTTTGATTTTCCGCTCGGCACGACGATGTCACCCGGCGAGTATCTGCTGCTGGTCAAGGACCTGGCGGCATTTAATTCGGCATACCCCGCTGTTAACGACAGTGCGCAAATTTTCGAATGGGGCGCAGGCAGGCTAAACAACGCCGGCGAGAAAATTCAACTCTCAAAACCGGGCGACCAGGTCGATGTTACGCGTTATTATATCCGCGTCGACCGCGTTAATTACAGCGACGGCTCTCATCCCGCCGGCGAGGACCTATGGCCGGCCGGGCCGGACGGACAAGGTAAATCGCTTTTGCGCATAGTGCCTGCCGATTACGGCAACGATCCGGAAAATTGGATCGGGGCGAATCCTTCGCCCGGCCAATAGTTTTTCACGGATACTTATCGCTTTCCTGTGGTCAGGCAACCTTAACCGGGCCCGCTTACCGCGCTTGACAATCGGCGCATTATCATGTTTATTAGCATATTATGAATACGACTCGAATCGGACGCCGGTTTTTTTTTAAAACAGCCGGTCTGGCCCGTCTGCTCAGACAAACCGGCACATTACCGGATAAGATGCCCCTCGACGAAGGAGTAAAAATGGAGCTGCCGGAAGAATCAATTCGATAACATAATGCCAAAAATGTGCTGAAATATATTCATAGCAACGCTGGCGAGAGCCTGCATTAGATATTACATTTGGAGGTTTTATTATGAGTAAGGGCAACAAAAAGACTTCAAGACGTGAGTTTTTACATGGTGCGGCAGGAGCCGTAACGGCGTTTACGATTGTGCCGCGTCACGTGCTGGGACAGGGGATGACCCCGCCGAGTGAAAAACTAAATATCGCCGGTATAGGCGCCGGAGGCATGGGCGGCGGGGACATCGAAGCCGTAGCCGGCGCGGGCGGCAATATCGTAGCGCTCTGCGACGTCGACCTGCGGCGTGCCTCCACTATCCAGAAGTTTCCCGAGGCCAAAGTATACCGCGATTTTCGCAAGATGTTCGACGAGATGGAGGACAAGATCGACGCCGTCATCGTCGGCACGCCCGACCATACGCACGCCGTGGCAGCCATGGCTGCCATCAAAAGGGGCAAGCACGTTTACTGCGAGAAGCCTCTGGCACACTCAGTCAGCGAGGTCCGCGCGCTCATGAAGGCCGCCCAGGATTACAAGGTGGTAACCCAACTGGGCAACCAGGGCCATTCCTTCAACACAATCCGAACATTCTGCGAGTGGATTTGGGACGGCGCTATCGGCAACGTCCACACGATTAACTGTGGCTGCGCAGCCGTTAACTCCGGCATCGACCGGTTGCCACTTATGGCCCAGAAGGAAGATATTCCATCCGATCTGGACTGGGACCTGTGGCTTGGCCCGGCTAAGATGCGGCCGTACCATTCGTTTTATCTGCCGGGGCGGTGGCGAGGCTGGGTGCCGTTCGGCAACGGTACAATCGGCGACTGGATATGCCACGTCGTTGATCCGGTTTTCTGGGCCCTTGACCTCGGCGCGCCAAAGACCATCCATGCCCAGGTTAAGGACTACGATCCCAAGACTCAGGGCGACGCTTTCCCGATGGGCGATATAATCACCTTCGAGTTCCCGGCCAAGGCCGGACGCGGGCCCATCACCATGGCCTGGCACAGCGGCACCGAGAAGATTCCGCGGGCGAAAGAGTTGGAGCCGGGTCGAAAGCCCGTTGAGACGGGGGCCTACGTCTATGGCGACAAGGGTGTCATAATGTACGGCTCACACGGCGCCGGCGGTGTACGAATCATCCCCGAAACAGCGATGAAAGCCTATACGCAGCCGGAAAAGAAGATCCCCAGGGTTAAGGAACATCACGATGACTGGCTCCGGGCCATCCGTGAAGGCCGCAAGGCCGGGTCCGACTTCTCCTACGGCGGGCCGCTGACGGAACTCGCCATGCTGGGCGTCATTGCCCTAAAGATGCCGGGCACGAAACTTCAGTGGGATAGCGGGAATACGAGATTTACCAACAGCGACGAAGCAAACCGGCATATCAATCCACCGTATCGACAAGGCTGGACATTATAGCAGGATTTAGGCAGAAAGGGCAATTATGAAACGGCAAATCAAGCGTCACATATTGAGTTCATTGCAGACTGGAACGAGCATATTTTCTCGCCGGCAATTTATGTCACAGAGTGGAAAGGTTCTCGCCGGTTCGGTTCTTGCTGGCGTCGCCTTAAACAGGATTCACGCTGGTGAAGATAATACAATCCGGCTGGCATTGGTCGGGTGCGGCGGGCGAGGCAGCGGCGCGGCCGGCAACGCCCTTTCTTCGACGGCCGGGCCAACGAAGCTTGTCGCTATGGCCGACGTCTTCGAGGACAAGCAGACAAGGTCGCACAAGGCCCTGCGCGAACAGTTCGGCGATAAAGTCGATGTGCCGCCGGACCGCCGATTCATCGGATTCGACGCTTATCGCAAGGCCGTCGACTGCCTGCGCCCGGGTGACGTCATGATCCAGGCCACCCACTCGGCCTTCCGGCCGATGCACGTCGAGTACGCCGTCGAGAAGGGTGTGAATGTCTTCATGGAGAAATCGTTCGCGCCGGATCCGGGCGGCACCCGGCGAATCCTCCGGATCGCTGAGGCGGCAAAGAAAAAGAATCTCAAAATCGGGTGCGGATTAATGTGCCGGCATTCTTCGGCCCGGCAGGCTTTGATACAAAAGATACGTGACGGCGCGATGGGCAGTATCCAACTAATCCGCGCCTATCGCATGGACCCTGGCGCGAGGATGGGGCCTTTTCCCGGTGGCCAGAGCGAGCTGCTGTGGCAGATCAGGCGTCCGTACTTCTTCCTCTGGACCTCTTCGGCGTGGTTTATCGAGATGATGATTCACCAGGTGGACGAGTGCTGCTGGATCAAGGACGCCTGGCCGGTCTCAGCCCAGGGCCTGGGCGGGCGCGAGCCGAACAGCAACGACTGCAGCCAGAACCTGCATAACTACGCTATCGAGTACACCTTCGCCGACGGCACAAAAGCGATGGTCAACAGCCGATCCATGCAGAACTGTCACAATGAGTTCGCAACGTTCGTCCACGGCACAAAATGCGCTGCGCAGTTCTCGGGCAATGTCCACACCCCGACCGTGCATACCTACAAGGACCAGCGGACGGACAAGGGCAACATTGCCTGGCGACCGGAAAAGGAAAAGGTCAGCCCCTACCAGGTCGAGTGGGATATGCTGCTAAGCGCAATCCGCCACGACCGGCCGCACAACGAAGCCCGGCGGGCGGCCTTTGCAAACCTTGCCTCAATAATGGGACGAGCCGCCATCCATTCCGGCAAGATAATCACGTGGGACGAAATGCTGGCTTCCGATTTCAAGTTCTGCTCGAACGTGGCGGATTTCACGTATGAAAGTCCCTCGCCGCTGAAGGCCGACGCCCAGGGCCGCTATCCTGTACCGGTTCCCGGCAAGTGGACGGAAATCTAAAGGCATCGACACAACTCCATGATGCTATTTTATATACCTTCGATCGCTTCTATCTAAGGAAGCATGAGGAGCTATTCATAGGTCTGCATATATAAAAGCCCCTGCCCGAAGGAGGACTGTAGAAGAACAGGGGCTCGGAATAAAATCAAAAAAAACTCATTACTTAAATATTCAACCTAACCCCCGGGATTTTGTCAATTGTGGTGACTACGTATTTTTTAGACCGAAATAAAAGTGAAGGGAGGATTATAGCTTTAGAGTTGCTCTTTTGAAGCAAATCTGGTATTAAAAAAACATGAAATTTGAGAAATATCATGAAATTGGTGTTAAATTGAAAATCCCCATTATTGAAATCAGGAGGTTATCATGTCTTGCAGCGATATGAACAGGAGAGAATTTGTCGGACTGACAACAGCAAGTATCGCCGGCGGAGTTCTCGGTTTAGGTGCTTCGGCACATGCCAACAGCAACACACAAGAATGGAGCCCGGACAAGCCTCTCATTGCAACCGGAAAAAAACTGAACGTCCAGCCGGTCCTTATGTACAGAATTCCGCAGCGCAGGCATGCAACTTCCTGGAAGTCGTGGGGAGGCGTACAAACCGAGCAGGCCGTTGCGGAAGAGGCAACAAGAATATCACAGGAACTTACTTCGCTTTCCGCCGACGCTGACTTCCCGTTCGAAATACTTCCCGTCGCCAAAGTCAGAACCGTTGAAGAAGCGTTACAAGTGCACAGGAATAATTACGATGTCATCGTAGTCTATCCCGCGACTGGCTCGGGAGATTTGCTCAGGGCGTGCTTTGCAAAAGAAAAAGACAGGGACACGATTATCTTTGCCCGGCATCGTTCCGGCCCGGTCTATTATTGGTACGAAGCACTGAGCGTCAGGTATCTGGGCACACAAGATGGCCCACAGCAGAACAACGCTGCAAACCATGGGGAGTTGCACGTTGATGATGTTGTCATAGACGATATGCAGGAACTGCTCTGGCGGCTGCGGGCTTTGTACGGGATTAAAAATTTCATAGGAGCACGGATTGTTGCGCTCGGCGGCCCATGGGGTAAGTACTCGCCGGAGGCGCCCGACGTCGCCCGGGAAAAGTACAAAATCGAAATCATCGAAGTCGGTTACGATGTCGCGGCACCGCGCATCAAAAGTATCTCAAAAGACCGCAACCTCATCTCAAAGGCCGAGCAATGGGCGGATAAGTATCTTTCCCTTCCGAATACAACGCTTATGACGGAGAAAAAGTTTATAGTAAATACGTTTTTGCTATACTATGCGTTCAAGAAACTGATGATCGAGCACAACGCTTCGGCATTTACAATCAAATCCTGTATGAGCGAGATACTGCCGATCGCCGAGACGACACCGTGTCTTACCCTGAGCCTGCTCAACGACGAAGGGCTGCTTGCCTTCTGCGAATCGGATTTTGTCGTGATTCCCTCGGGGATTTTGCTGCACTACATATCCGGCAAGCCTGTTTTTCTGCACAACTCAACGTTTCCACACGATGCGGTAGTAACCTGCGCGCATTGCAGCGCCCCCCGGCGGATGGACGGGACGCGTTACGAGCCGGCAAGAATTATGTCACACTACGAATCCGAATACGGCGCAGCGCCGAAAGTGGAAATACCAAAGGGCCAGCAAGTGACATTCATCGACCCCGAATACAGCACGGGCCGCTGGCTCGGATTTAAGGGAATTGTCAAAAGTAATCCACATTATGAAATATGCCGTTCGCAGCAGGATGTCGAAATCCAGGGAGACTGGAGGAAGCTGATCAAGGAGGTGCGGGATTCTCACTGGATGATGGTTTACGGTGATTACTTCAAAGAGCTCGGTTACGCATCGCGAAAAATCGGTATCAATTGGGTGGATATTTCCAAAACACAGCAGACGTAAAATGCTTCTGAGTACGACCATATTCCGGCCCTCCATATAAAAAACTTTAGAATCTTAATTATTGCTATTTGAACGCAAGGTACATAGAATTGCGGAAATGGAAAAGGCCGGAGTCGTTTGTGTCGAGCGGCCGTCGAGAAGTGAACTATTAAAGAGCCGGGATATGACCAAATTCGAGTCCATCGACGATGCCCTGGATTTCGCAATAAGCCGGGAGATTGAAGCTCAGGCATTTTATTTGAAATTGGCGGATATGGTGGAGACGCCGGAGATGGCCAAAGTGTTTTCAGATCTGGCCTCGGAAGAGTTAGAGCACAAGGCAAAGCTTCAAGCCATCAAGGCCGGCCAAATCGGGATAGACAAGGAAAATGTCGGCAACCTCGGCATAACCGATCATGTAAAAACCGTTGAACCGCACGCCACAATGAGCTACGTTGACATGCTTATCGTGGAGATGAAAAAGGAAGAAACCTCACGGAAGCTTTACAGCGATTTGGCAGAAGTGACTCAAAAGCAGGATCTGAAGGAAATTTTCCTGAAGCTGGCTCAGGAAGAAGCAGAACACAAACTGCGATTTGAAATCGAGTATGATTTGATGACCTTCTGAAGGAACGTCACGTGGTTGCCTGAGAAGACTCCAGCACGAGACATATCGCAGCTTAATATACCAAATTTTCTTAATGGCGTTTTACTACACATCCAATATCTCAGGCCATTATGCCGATACTTTTCCTGGGTCTATCACGTTTTTCAATCAAGCAATATGGTCCAAAAAGATTGATGGAGCATGGGAATACGATTATACTGCTTAGAATCGCTATGTACCAGATGTGGGCACGGTTAATACTACCGGTACGGATTCCGGACACCTGCGTAAAGAAAACACGCTTAAGAAACTCGAGCGGATGAGAAAAACGCTATCTCATCAGGAACCGGACAGGGTGCCGATTAGCGACTTTTTCTGGGGCAGCTTCATCGAACGATGGCGAAAAGATCTTGGATTAGCCGACGATGCCAATCCTTATTCCTACTACGATCTGGACTGGATCGTTACTGTTCCGAACATGGACCCGTTTATCCGCTCATTCGGGACCCTGAAAGAAAGCAGCGAAGAAGTGGTCGTTAAGACCGGTTTCGGTGCAATAATGCGCAAGAAGTTCGACGACCCGATGCCGGAATTTATGGACTTTGAGATCGACACAATTGACAAGCTCGAAGCACTCCGGTTCGATGACCCATACGACAGGCGACGTTACATTGAGGCCGGCGACAATCAGATCGCAGGTGTGGGAGACGGTTTTGAGCGGAACTCGCCGGCGTGGACGGAAACGGTCATATCTCTGCATCCGGATTTTCCGGTCTTCGGCAGTATAATCGAATGCAATGAGTGCCTGACGCGGCTGATCGGCCTGGAAAACAACATGCTGTGGATCGGTATGTACCCGGAACGTATGGGCAAGGTCATCAATCGTATCGGTCAGTTCTACCTGGATTGCACAAAGGCCCAGATCGATGCCGCAGATGGTTTGCTGGACGGCTTTGTGATATGAGGCGATGTAGCTTACAAAAAAGATATGTTTTTTTCGCCAGATTATTGGCGCATGTATTTCAAGCCCTGGGTAAAGGCAATGACCGAATATGCCCATTCGAAAGGCTTGATGGTGATATACCACGGCTGCGGTAATATTAACCGGAAATTTTCCTTGACGAGAACAGGTTGGTTTTGTATAAGCAACGTAATATTGATATGTTTAAAGTAGTGTAAATTTTGAGTTTTTTTTCATCTCGATTAAGTGAAATTTTTACACTATTGTTGATAATATATCAAAAAAACACAGGAAGACGGGTGAAACACAAAATTCATAAAGCGATTGTTTTAATTGTGGCGTGATTTATTTTGCCCTTCAAGGTGGAAAATATTCGAAAAAAGGAGGTCAATTCGAACTAAAACAATATTCCGATTAGATAGATATTGGTAATATTGGCAAGAAAACAAATATTATCGATTACTTTATAATCTCAACATTTCAATTAAGGGAAGGTGGAATATCATGAGTAGAAAACTTATCTGTTTGATCATTTTTGTTCTGGCGCCTGCTGTCAGCGCGCAGACAGTGATAGAATTCTTCAGCGACGATTTCGAGACGCCCCATGACTACGTCGCTGACGGTGCCGATGGGACCGGCTGGGATGACTATTTCGGTCGGTTGGCCGGCGAGAGCGTTGATGCTCTCAATGCAAATATGGATCGCGCTGGTCAGTTGTAC
>Ga0268285_1000433_pt1 | contig 24550 bp, 17 predicted proteins | sample saktaG_2_FD_190144 | JGI IMG/M metagenome (GOLD analysis project Ga0268285, IMG submission 190144) | Saline water microbial communities from Sakinaw Lake, British Columbia, Canada - sak_2013_06_06_120m | ecosystem: Environmental > Aquatic > Non-marine Saline and Alkaline > Saline ... | reverse complement strand
CGTCGACCAGGGCTCTTCGGCGCCCACATCGCGAGCGGCAAAAATTACGGCCCTGCCGTCGGGAGTGAATGTTATTTCCTCAGGGCCGCCGAACGGTTTGGATGGGGTATCGGCGTCCATACCGCTCATCACATCGGCGGCCTTGCCCTCGGCGGCGGGCATCACGAACAAATGCGAACGCCGGCCATCCTTCCATGTGTCCCAGTGCCTCACGAAGATGCTCTCGTAGATTCGTCCGCTCGTTTTTCTTTTCTCGATTTCATCGAGCTTTTCTTTCGTCTCGCCCGGCGTGTTGCAGTCCGGGAAAACTTCCATCGTAAAAGCGATGTGCCGGCCATCAGGAGCGACAATCAGATTACCCACATCAAGAGGCTGCTGGGTCACCTGCTCGGCCTCGCCGCCGTCAATCGCAATACGCCAAACTTGTGAAGTGTCGGTTCGCGCCGATACAAACCAGATCGATTTGCCGTCCGGAGCCCAGCGGGGATTCGAATCCGACGCCTTGTGAGATGTCAACCGGCGAAGAGCGGTTCCATCGGCACCAACCAGCCAGAGGTCGGCCAGTCCTTTGTTTTCTTCGAGGTCCGTCTTGCGCAGCACGAAAGCAATCCACTTGCCGTCCGGCGAAACCTGCGGGTCTGAAAGTCTATCCATCGCCAGCATATCGTGAATGGAAAACGGATGAGTCTGGTCGAGACCGGCCGCAAAACCCGAACCGGCCACTACAAACAGAAGAAATAAAAATAAATATATCCAACGCATGATTTTCTCCTAACCCGACATTGTCGAAATAAAACAGTTATGGGCCGCTTAAGATTAACTTTATGTTGAAGCAGTCTTATTTTCTTCTTTTGTAAGGGTAATCGGGATATCGAGCCAGAACGTAGAGCCTTCGCTGCGTCCCTTCGGCGGACTTTCCATCCCAATACTACCGGCAAGCATGGCGGCCAATTCGGTGCAGATGGCAAGCCCCAGCCCGCTGCCGGTCGTTTCGCGGGTCAGCGAGCCGTCAGCCTGGCTGAATTTCTCAAATATCTTTTCCCTGTCAGACTCGGCAACTCCGCAGCCGGTATCGGTTACGGCAATTCGTATCATTCGCGACTCAGGGCCCGTGCCCCGCGCTCCGGGCGACGGGAATTGAGCTTCAATCTCAATCCTGCCACGAGCGGGAGTAAACTTCGCCGCGTTGCTCAGGAAATTATAAAGGATCTGCTGGACCTTGCCGACGTCGGTGACAACGAGCGGCAAATCCGGCTGGACAATCAGCTTGACTTTGATTTTCTTCTTCTTTGTAAGTAGTGAAAACTGAGACAGGAGATTCTTAAGTAAATCGGCTACGGAAGCTTCTCCTATATGCAGCTCCATTTTTCCAGCCTGGGTTTTTGCCAGTTCCAGCAGGTCGTTAATCATATTCAGAAGATTGTTGCCGCTGGTGATAATATTCTCAGCGTATCTTTGTGCTTTCTCCTTTTTTAATAAAAGAGGTTTGTCCTTCAAGACCTGGGCGAATCCCAAAATCGCATTCAACGGCGTTCTGAATTCGTGTGAGATATTTGCCAGGAATTCGCCTTTGATCTTGTTGGCCTTGAACAGCTCGATATTCCGCCCCGAAAGCTCGGCGATTTTGGCGTCGAGCTGCTTGTTCGCCTGCCGCAATTTTTCCTGCATCGCCTGCAGTGTATCGAGCATGTGGTTGAATGCTTTGGCCAGCTTTTCATATTCGTCCCTTGTTGCGATTGAGCTTCTTATTTCGAGATTTCCCTCGGCGACGTTGTTTGCCAGCGCCCGCAACTGCCGGATTGGCCGAAGGATCAGACGCTGGGTTATCATGTAGAAAACGACTATCGCGCCGGCGCCGCCGATCAGGCCGGCCACGATAATCCAGATGCGATTCATAAAGACTGTTTTATTGATTTCACTGGCGAGGTCCCGGTTTCGAATAATCGCCGCACCGATCAACTTATTGAGCGCAAAGGGACCGGCGGAACCCTGCGGATTGTGGCAGCTTACACAGTGACCAGTAGCCCTGAATATTCGTACGTAATGGCTCTCCAAACGACCTTCATTTTTCTCAAGCAGGATATCTTCATACCGATCCGGATCTTCTTTCAGAGTCTCGATCATGTCTCTGACGTCTGTATCCAGTTCCAGGAGTATGTTTCCATCGTCTTGTGTGAAGCGAATCCAGGATATATCGCTATCGTTAGGATCACGGACCTGACCAATACTATCCAGCGGCAGAAGAGTCTGGCTGGGCTCTTTTGACTGGAAATGTCGGTCGAGCAGCACTATTGACCTTGACCGCCCGGTATCGAGCAGGTCTTTTTTTATAAGCTGGCCCATCCATATATAAGGTATCGATAGTGCCAGTGTCAGGACCAGGAGCACAGCGGCACCAAAGGTGACTTGAACCTTCTTCGCCAGCGGCAAAGGCCAGAACCGCAAATACTTCAAGAGCCTTTGCCAAATATGCCGTACATTTATACGCATAAATTCAGAACCTGCTGTCGGGCCCACATTTCGCTGTTTTATACGAAATGGGGACCCTCACCTACTGCTTCTGCTCTTCGATTTGCTGCTCGATTACACGCGAGTGTCTCTGCATTCGCAGGTTAAGCTCGTCGAGCTGTTTTTGGTCCACCTCGCTCGGCGCATCGGTTAAGAGACACTGGCCTTTCTGGGTCTTTGGAAAAGCGATAACATCCCGAATGTTTTCTGTGTTGGTCAGCAGCATAACCATCCGATCGAGGCCGAAGGCGATTCCCCCGTGAGGCGGAGCGCCGTATTCCAGGGCCTTCAAAAAAAACCCGAAACGCTGCTTTGCCTGTTCTCTTGAGATATTGAGCAGGTCGAAGACCTTCTGCTGCACTTTCGGATCGTGGATACGAATACTGCCGCCGCCGATTTCAGAGCCGTTGACCACGATATCATAAGCCTGCGAACAAATGTTGGCAGGGTCCGTCTCAAGCTTGCCCAAATCCTCTTCGACAGGAGAAGTAAAAGGATGGTGAAGTGAATCGTAACGCTTTTCGTCCTCGTTCCACTCGAACAGCGGAAAGTCCACAATCCACACGAATTCGAATCGGCCCTTGTCGTAGAGCTTCAATTCGCGGGCGAGCCTGCATCGCAAAGGTGCCAGAGCCTTGTTGGCAGCTTCTTCGCTATCGGCAACAAACAAAAGCAAATCGCCATCCTTCGCCCCAAAGCGTTCGAATAGTTGCTTCTGCAAATCAGGGCCGAAGAACTTGGCGGTGCCGCCCAGCAGTGAAAATGCGCCGTCTTCGGCCTTGACCTTGGACCAGGCCAGGCCCTTGGCGCCGTAGTCGCCGACGAAACTCGTGAGCGTTTTTTCGATATCGCTTCTTGAATACTTATCGCCACCCGGGACGCAGAGGCCTTTGACGACTCCACCTTTTTCAATGGTCGAAGTAAAAACGTTAAACGAAGTTTGTTTAGCCAGGTCGGAAATATCTTTGAGCTTCATATCGAAACGCAGGTCCGGCCTGTCGGTCCCGTAATCGGCCATCGCGTCTTTGTAAGTCATTCGCCGCATCGGCATCGGGACATCCATATCCAGAATCCGCTTCCAGACTCGCGCCACAAGGTTCTGGTGAACGGCGATGACATCGTCCACATCGACAAAGCTCATCTCGACATCGATCTGCGTAAACTCGGCCTGCCGGTCGGCTCGCGGGTCTTCATCGCGGAAGCAGCGCACAATCTGGAAATATTTATCGACGCCGCTGACCATGAGAATCTGCTTGAAGAGCTGCGGCGATTGCGGCAGCGCGTAGAAGCAGTTCTGGGACAACCTGCTCGGCACGAGAAAATCTCTCGCCCCTTCCGGCGTGCTCTTTGCCAGCATCGGCGTCTCGATCTCCCAGAAGCCAAGCTTGTCGAAATAATCCCGCACAACCATCGTCACCCGGTGCCGCGTGCGGAGTTTTTTCTGCATCTGGGGCCGGCGAAGATCGATATACCTGTTCTCCAGGCGCAGCTCCTCGCCCGTTTTCTCGGCGCTGTCCATTTCGAACGGCGGCGTTTTCGATGTATTGAGAATCTCCAGCCGCTCGGCGGCAATCTCGATTTCCCCGGTCGCCAGCTTCGGGTTCTCCATGCCCTCGCTTCTGGGCTGAACCACGCCTTCGGCTGCAATGACCCATTCGCAGCGGGCCGTCTTGGCCAGTTTATGCATTTCCGGCTTAGTCTCAGGGTCGAAAACAATCTGTGTCAAACCTTCTCTGTCACGCAGGTCGATGAATACCAGATTGCCGTGGTCGCGATAGGAGTGGACCCATCCTGCCAACGCAACTTTTTTGCCGGCGTCTTCCAAACGAAGCTGGCCGCAATTATGTGTTCTCTTGAGCATTACTAAATCTCTCTTAATAAAAAAGATATCCCGGATTCCCGCGCGCACGGAAACACCAGAGGAACATAATAGTCAAAAACTGCCGTCGCGTCAATAATGGAGTTCTGCAGTCCGTGAGAATTGACCCGGTTTCGGCTAAGACATTACAGAACGAGTCTCGGATTGGTCCAAGGCTTTTTCTTCGATCTTATTGCCCGGGCCGGCGAGGACCAGCGCCGGAATAGTCTTCCAGCCTAATTTCCTACAGGCCTGAAAGCGTAGATTTCCGGCCAGTATCTCATACCTGCCGAAGTCGGGATTCTCTTTCAAGACGATGGGCCGAAGCAGCCCGAGCATCTCGATACTTCGCGCCAGTTGCTCGACATCATAGGCATCCATAAGGGAACCCTGCTCGATCAGTGAAGCATCGATCTCCCGGACGTTCTGGTCAAGCTCTTCCGACGTGGGCCTTCTTCGATCATCCCGTGTTCGCTCCTGCTGGCTGGCTCGATAAGAATAGATGTACGGAATCGCTATATCAACCAGGGAATTTCGCTGGATTTCCTCGAATATCAGCTTGGTGATCTTGTACGACGTCTTGGCCCGGTCGTTGACCCGGGTCTGGTATCGAAGCTGCATATAAACGCCGTAGTCATAAAGCTCCGAGCGGATATACGGCGTCGCGCCGGTCGCCTCGATAACGTCTTTGGTGACCTGCCGGGCCGCGTCAATAAGGAGTCGCTCGGCCACATCCCACTTCGAATCGTAGGTGATTCGCACCACGAGCTCATCGAGAATATAGGGCGCTTCGTGGGCGCTGGCATAGTTGATAACGACATGATCAAACAGCATGGCGTTGGGGATAAAGACGCTGCGTCCGACGGCTTCCTCGCTGCCGATGGTGCCGCCGACCTCGTTAAGCTCCATATACATGGCGCCGATATTCTTGACGTCTCCAGTCAGTTCGAGCTTTGGGAATTGCACCCTGTCGCCCGGCCGGAAGGGACGCCGCAAATTGATCAGCACCCACGCCACTAAGCCGCTCAAAGGCTGCTGAAGCGACCAGCCGATGACCATGCCGCCGAAAAGGCTCAAGAGCGTGCTGACCTTCCCCATGACCCCCAGCCCATAGAATACGACTGCGAAACAGGCTAAAATTCCCACCAGCCAGTACAGCCGGTTCACCATCATCCATTCGGCGACCGGCTTTTTCTTCCTGGCAAAGTGCTCGCGGGTCGCCAGGCTGAGCAGGGCCGTCAATCCCGGCACCATCGCCAAAATCGCCATCAGGCGCAGCAGGGGCATCCCGCTTTTGGTCACCGGCCTGGGCAGCAGAAAATCGGCTATCAATAGACAGCCGGCGGCCGAAAGAAAGACTCCAACGAACAGCCATAACCTAGTTTTACGATGTTTCATATCAAGACCTTGGTAGATGTTTCGCACCAATTCTCTGGCCTCATAATTAGATGGTGCGAAATTTCGCACTCTATATTCTACATTCCTGTCCGGCCTTTAGTTCGCCACAAAGCATAACCGACAAAAAGCCATTTTGTCAATAGGCTTGCGATATTCGAAGCGAGCCGGCCAACCCCTCATCCTTACCCGGCCATCGGGCCGCCGGGGTGTTTTGATATGTCATGCGGGGCCGCTAAGCTAAGAATAACAGGACAGTCCGCTCAGTTTGTGGAAGGTAGTAGTTGGTTTCTCTTTAGCAGGCTGGCTTTGGCGGAATCGACGGTTATGGTAAATTTGCCTTTTCCATCGACGACAAACTGGACGCGGACGGCGCTCATCCCGTCAATCGTGTCCAATTCTACGCGCTCGGGACGCCGCTCGACGGCCTGAACACGCTTGAAGAATCGATCCGTAATCCGCCCGCTTGAGAGGACCCGAAGTTCATCGCCTTCGATAGAAACGATATCCGGCGGGCTTATATGGTGAGCCACATCCTGGCCGGTCCTCGTCGGGATCAGACGCTTGTTCTCAATGGTGACCCAAATCTTAAACAAGTTCTCGCCGAGCAGCTCGACCTTCACCTCGCTGATTTCCAGCAGCGGCAACATATCGGCGTGATAGAGTGTAAAGGCCATGTTCCGGTGAAGCTCTTCTTCCAGCAGGAAAGATGGCGGCATACGGCCCCATTCCTTCTTCTGGCCCCCGATTTCAATCTTGCCATATGTCGGATGCTCGTATGGCTGCCAAGGCACAAAACCGTCGCCCATCAGCACATATTTTATAAACTCAGCTTCCTGCTCATCCGAGAACGATTCGGAACTCTTGTACAGGTTCCTGGAGGTCCAAAGCTCGTTCGTGAAGGTAAGAATGCCCCGGCCTCCATAGAACCAGTCTATCTCGCCGCCCCAGACCGTGTAGAGGTCCTTCCAGATGATCATCGAACGGTAATAGGGCAGAATTTTTTCTCCCCGCTCGGCGATCAGGCTGAGCACTCGTTCGTCCCGTCCTTGTATCTCGCCGCCCTCCCTGCCGGGACTCCGCAGTATCATCCCGCCGGCATTGTGATACGACTGGGCCCCTGCGATATTGGGATGGGCCAGCACAAACTCGGCAACCGCACGCGGCTCCGGCTGGCTGAACGGATAATCCTTGGCACCGTATTGGACATAGACCGGCTGCCAGTCGTATGCCCAGTTGCGATTGAGATCATAACCGCCCCTGCCGTCTTCGTTAATCTCACCGTCACCGTCATTGTCGATCCCCTCCCAGCCGAGCAGATTATATTCTCCGGCCTCGCCCGGTTTGGTCCTGATCATCACCTGCTCTGGATAATCCGGGTGCAGCTTGAAACGCCCGTGAGGATCTTTGATTCGCATCATGGTGATTTGGCCGTCACCATTGAGATCCTCGCTGTCATCCTCATCGGCCAGGCCGTCGCGGTCGTCATCCGTCGGCTCAAGGCCGGACCGAGCACGGCCGCCCAGACTAAGCCAGGAATCGCGCCCGTCCGGATTGATGGTCGGCACAAGATAGAAAACACGCTCGTCGAGCAGTTCCGTCACCTTTTCGAGCCGACCGTATTGATGGCAGAGATACCATGCTGTGTAGGCCACCGTCTCGCCGGCCTGGACTTCGTTGCCGTGAATGTTGCCGTCAATATACATCCCCGGCTTACGGTCCGGATCGCCGACGTTCCGCGCCGTTACCTCAAGACACCATATATCCCTGCCCTGGGTTGACTTGCCGATCGAATACAGCCGGGCCAAATCTGGAAAAGCTTTGTTCAGACGCGTCAGGATGGCTGTGAGCCCGGCGTGATCGTAGTACCGGTTCCACGCAACTCTAACTTTACGCTCGCTCCCTGCCCCCAGCGCCGGATACGAATGCCTGGCGGGATTACCGACTCTTGGCTTGCGGGCACCGTCTGAGGCAAGGGCCGACCCGGCAAGCAATAAAATTATGCATGAAAAAATCAAAACGGCTATGCAGCATTTAATTTCGATTCGGAGCTTCATAATCTGATATCCTGAAATATTTTTATTTGCCGATTCATTCGGCATTCGGCAGTTCGACCGAGCTTTTGACCTTCCCGGCTAACATCGAGACAATCTCGAAATCGATTTTCTCTCGCTCCGGTACCCTGACGATGTATCGCAGCTCGACCATCCCGCCGCTACCCCGGATTGCCGGCAGATTCGTAATTCGGCTTCCCGATAAAAACGATTCATCGTCCAGCTCCATTACCAGCCGGGTAGGATGGATCTCGCGCGTCGTTCGCCCATGCTCCAGCAAAGTCGGCAAAAATCCGGTATTCTCCACCTGAATCTTCACCTCGTAAACCGACCGGCCCAGATGGCGGCACTCGATTTTTCGCACGCCGATACGCGGCAGTCGCTGCGCCGCTTTGGTCAGGAAATCGGCGTGTTTGGCGGCAATTTCGCCAACCATCTCAGCAGGAGGATTCGTCAGGGCGAAAGGACGATAACCGCCGACCTCGGCACGCTGGCCGGGAAAATCAGGATGCTCGATCGGCTGCCATTCGACGAAGGCCTCCGGCGCGTGTTCGTCGAACCACTTGAGTTCTTTACGCTCCTGCTGGTTACGCTTATCTTCGTCTTTCTTAGCATCCTTGTCTGAATTCTTGTCACTTTTCTCAGGCTCCGATTCGGAATCCTGCTGCTCCTGGTCTTCTGCTTGTTCCTGCGGTTCTTTGTCCTCTTTGTCGGCGGCTTTGGAAAGCTCAACTGCTACGGCAGGGCTCCAGGCCTTTGCCGCCAGCGAGAGCCGGCCCCGGTGATAATACATCCAGTCGCTAAACGAGCCGGGCATCGAAGCACCCTCAAGCTCTTTGTCCAGGCCAAGCACTTCGCGATACAGCTCGCCCATCACGCGATAGTAGCCCGCATCGTCCTGATGAATCTCGGTCATTGCCTTTCGGCGGCCGGCTGGTTCCGCGCCTTTGGGAGCCTTCGATAGATTGTCGGCCGAGCCGTATGTCACCACCATGGCGATATTCGGATGCTCGACCACAAAATCGGCCAGCGCCCGAGTCTCCGCCTCGCTGACCTGGTGGACGCCGGCGTCTTCGGCGAAGAATTTATAACCATACGGAAAATTGCGATTGAAGTTGACGCCGCCCCGGCCGTCCTCGTTCCATCGCTCATCGTGGTCGTTATCAACGCCCTCACTAAGATAGCGCCAGGCGCCGACTTCGCTCTTGAGATGATCGGCCTTCAAGAGCAGCCGGTTGTCATTCGGATCGAGTATATATTCGCCCTCCGGATCCTCGATTCGCATCCATGTAATAAGCCCGTCATCGTTAAGGTCTTCGGGTCCATCTTCATCTAACAGACCATCATGGTCATCATCGACGCTCTTTTCGTTTGAAGAAGTTTCGATTTTAAGGCTGGCGAAATAATGCCCAGCGGCGTCGGGATTAAGTCGCGGCACAATGTATATCGTCGTTGTCTGAAGCAGTTTGGCGATTTCGGCGTCGTCCTGATATTGCCCGGCCAATTGCTCGGCCCAGTTGACCGCCGCTGTGCATCCGATCAGATCGCTGCCCTCAATCCCAGCGACGACCAGCATCGCCGGGCGTATCTGGCGATCCTGTTTTGTTCCTTTACCAAGCTCGATAAGCCAGACCTTGCGCTTGCCGATCGACAGGGCAATGTTCTCGACGCGCACAAGAGCGGAATTCCGTTCGGCAAGCGATGTTATACGCCTGCCCAGGGATTTATTGTCGTAGTACTCGGCGCCCCGTGCAGGAGGAAGGCCCACAGCAAGCAAAGTGACACCTAATAGCACAAAACAGAACGGCCTGACTGACAGCCGGAAAACATTCAGCGACATCCGATCGTCTCCTACAAAGTTTCAATTAACCTTCCAATGCTATCAGATTCGCCTCTTATTGCACGAGATTATTTTGAGGAATTCTCGTTAAACATATTGCGAAGGTAAATGTGTTCGTCGCCATCCCAGGGTTTAGTGCAGATGTCAATGTCACCGTCGCCGTCCACGTCGGCGGCCTTGGCCTCGTGACATCTCTTGCCTTTCAGGATCACATGCTCTTTCCATTGGCCGGCCCGACCATCGGTGTCCTCCCAGATGAAACACTTGTGAACCTCATCCTCTGAGAGCGGCCCGCCGCCGGAGAAGACGTCGAGGTCACCATCGTTATCGAAATCGGCCACGGCCAGCGAATGAAAATCCTGCTTCGTATGGTTAGCGGAGATCAGGTGACACTTCCAGCTCACGCCCTTGCCCTGGTTCTGGAACCAGAAGACTCGCCCATCCACTGTGTCGGCCTCGGCCTCGACGACGTCGAGGTCGCCGTCTTTATCCAGGTCACAGTTCCAGACCTTGATCGCCAGGCCGTAGCGGTCGGGCCGGTTGCCACCGGGCGGGGTCAGGCCGGCATGCTCTGTCCACTTCAGCCCTTTGCTGTCAGCGTTCTCGAACCACACGTCGCCGCGCACGACGTCGTTGTCCCCGTCGCCGTCGATATCGCCGACACCTGCCGGTCCGACGCCGCCGTGGATGCCGCCGCCTATTTTATGCTCGATCCACTTTTCGCGAGGATTGACAGGGATCTCATACCAGACCGTGACTTTGTGGTTCTGCTGATCGCTGCAGGCGACCATGTCGAGCTTGCTGTCGCCGTTGATGTCGGCCGCTACGTCGTCATGACAGACGATGGTGCCGCTGTCGAATCGCTCGAAGGATTCGGTGCAAGGCTTGCCGGTGTTGCGGTACCATCCGGTGCCGCAGAACTGATCGATCCATCCGTCGCCGTCGATGTCGAAGGCCGTACCGCCGACATCGGTGCGGACGCCCTGACCCACGTCATGCTGAATCCATTTCTCCGGGCCGACGTACTCGAACCACCACGTCCTTGCCCGTTCCCCGACCACCCAGTCGAGATCGCCATCTTTGTCGATATCGACTAGCGACGTCTGGCCCATGCTCCGGCCCACTTTCGCGATCTGGTGATACTCAAATTCCGGAAATCCCGCATAGGTCAAGGAGCAAAGCACACAAATCACGACAACAATAGCAGACAAACGCAAAACATTTCTACCGTCATAATAAAACATCTCAAATTCCTTCCATTAGTTATTGACCTTTATCTCCACCAGCTTCTTGATATGTTCGACATCGGCAGAGTTTCTGACATCGATTCGCAAACCTCTTCCTTCGGCGTATTTTCTGGCGTTCTTCAGCTCTATAATTAGCTCCTTAGGCAGATCACTCTTTTCCACTGCGGCAACGGCCTTTTCACCAAAAACAAAAGATACCTGAAAAGAGCCCTTAAGAGAAATGAAGAAAAACAAGTTGCGTTTCTTTCGCAGCGTTTTGAGTATCCAGCCGGACTTCTGGCCATAGAATTTCCACTCCTCAATCAATTCGCCATACTCGGCCTTCAGATGCTTTTTAATCTGCAGCCACAGCCGATTCGATTTACCCAACGCCTTAGCCAGCATCTTATCATCCGGCAAAGTTGCTTTATCATCAAAAACACTCGCTGACATATGCTATCTCTCCTCGTATCGAAATTCGCATTTCTCTGTCATTCTTTAGCTCCATGCTTTCCGAGCAGATCGACGATCTCGGTGTGGCCTGAATCTTGTACACAGTCCACAGGAGTTCGGCTTTCGTTATCTGTTGTATTCACGTCGGCGCCGTTGGCAATAAGAAGCTCTACCAAATCCGCACTGCCTGCGTGGGCTGCGCTGTGCAGCGGTGTGATACCGTAGTTGTCCTTTTCGTTGACGTCGGCACCATGAGCGATAAGCCGCTCGGCCATTTTCCCGTTGGGCGCCAAGTGCAACAGCGTCCGACCGAATTCTTCACCCCGGGCCTTAGATGGATTGATTCTTATGCTCTCCGAGTCAGATTCTTTCTTCTGGCATTCAAGACCCGCAACCATCAAAAGCAGAACCATATAAACCAATCTTATCGAATTCATTAAAATTCCTTATCTAACGTAATTTACATACCCGCTTTATCACACTGCCAAAGACAGCATGACTCAATGCCCCGTTTCTATTTGTGTCTAAATTTTTGCCGGAATGCATTTTTCTGTATTATTATTGCCGGTTTTGGGCTAATTTTGAAGCAAAAACCGATCCTATAAATATTTTTTAAAAATAAATAAATGTTTTTCCAGAGAAAACGAACTTCGGTAAAATGGGCTCGTATAAATTTACACAAAGCCACGGGCTGAGGTATTAAACTTCACTCCCCTCCTCCTGACCTCAGCCCCTTTTTTTATCCCTATTTTTAAGACTTAAAGCCAAACATATCTTCAAGAACCGGTGATTCTGTGCGGAAATGTTCTATAACGAACAACAAATCTTTTTAATGAAATCTTAAAGGCTTTAGCGGCCGTGATTGCAAAAAAAATCGCCCTAAATACGCCGTTAACAGAAAGCGTTTGCAGGTTTAGGCTAAATATTTTTCTGGACAATAAATGGTGCGAACTTTTATCGGAGCGCGGCGTATTAGCAGGTAATGGATTACGGGCTGAGGTTTTTAAACCCTCCTTTCCTCCTTGCCTCAGCCCTTTTCTTTTTTTAAAAGAACCCATTAATAGGGTTTTTGGCATCCTGAATGGGGCGCAGCGAAGTTAAGATTCTTGATTTTGCCTCTTTGACACAAACGCTTCGCTCCGCTCAGAATGGCAAAGGCAAAAATCAACAATTAAACACTTCCCCAAAAAATCATAACAAGGCAGTGCTGAAATAGCGCTCGGCCCTGTCCGGCAGAACGGTTGCAATATTACCCTCGATTTTCTCAGCCAGCCGGCGCGCCGCCCATACATTGGCGCCCGAGCTGATACCGACCAGCAGGCCGAAATCTGTGCCCAATTTACGCGTGGTCTGAATGGCATTATCGTCGGAAACTTCCACCACATCATCGACCATCGAAACATCGAGTATGGCGGGAATGAAGCCGTCGCCTATGCCCTGAATCTGGTGCAGGCCCGGCTCATGGCCCAATAGTGCCGAGCAGTTCTCCGGCTCAACGGCGATGATTTTTACATCCTTTTTGTGCTCTTTCAGAAATTTTCCCACGCCCTGTAACGTTCCACCACTGCCCACGCCGGCGACAAAGCAATCGATATCGCCGCCCATCTGACGCCAAAGTTCGCGTGCGGTCTGCTCATAATGAACACGGGGATTTTCCGGATTTTCGAATTGCTGCGGCACATAAACACGCGGATCTTCAGCGGCCATTTGCTCGACTCTGCGAACCGCTCCGGCCAGACCTTCTTCATCGGGGATCAGAACAAGCTCTCCGCCGAGGGCTTTAATGAGCTTCTTCCGCTCTTCACTCATTCCCTCAGGCATAACGATTCGGACGCGATAGCCCATCAGATGTCCGACCAGAGCCAGACCGATACCCGTGTTGCCGCTGCTGGGCTCGGTGATAATGGAGTCTTTTTTAAGTTTGCCGTCGCGTTCCGCTGCTTCGAGCATCGCCAGGGCAACGCGGTCCTTAATACTCCCGCCGGGATTGAGAAATTCCGCCTTGGCAAAAATCTTTTCGCCCTTCAATTGCAGAAGCGGGGTATTTCCTACCAGTTCAAGAATGTTATCTGTGAGCATAGCCGTCCTCAAATTTTCATTTGTGCTAAAATATAATTGCTTCATTGGAAAAAATTTTAATAATCTAATTGACAAAACACAAGCCTAAAGCTATAGTTGTTTTGTAAACTTTTGATAATAGGCGGTTTAGAATGTTTTTTGGCGAAGTTTTTTTTTCTTGAAATGAACAAATTTTTTTAAAAATAGTATTGCTTTACGTAGAGCTTTATGATATATTAGTAGTTAGATAGAATGAGCACATTCACAGGGCTGAGGATATCTCGCTTTTTCCTCTCCCTCCGCACCTCAGCCCTGTTTCCTTTTTATGTGCTCACTCCGGCTGGGGTTTTCCCTTCCAAGTTTCCTCCTTCAATCATTAGCAATATCGAACAAAAGCTTTCCCGTCTTAAGTGATTTTCAGTAAATATCCGCAACAATATGCTTATGCTGTATATTGTCCGGCATCCTGCTCGATGAATAGCTATCAGTAAAGTCGTGTAATCATCTTGCCCTCAATGCGATTATGATTAATGAAGAAGTATCGCAGGGCGTCGATGGGGTGGTCGTAGAGGCCGTCTTTTTGCGGGAGCTCGCGTGGGGCGGCGGATTCCGGGTAATGATAGCATTCCATTGCCTCAATAAGGCGGGGGCATCTCGGCGAGACTATCAGACTACTTTTCCTATCGCCGCAGCGGATTGCCCTGCGGATCAACTCGATTCCTTCCAGGATGCCGCTGCGCTTGAATCGCACTGCAATTCCCAACGCCCGCAGCTCGCGGACAGCGCTGGTGCCGGTGACATCGTTAACGCTTTTACCCGCCGGATCGCAAAACGTCGCCGTCACTTTTTCTTCCGCGACCGGCGTGCGGCTCTTCATTTCAACCGCGTGCACGTCGATGGTCGCCCTGCTGCGAACGTACTCATCAATCACACGCACAACGCCGGCATCGTCAACCTGAATCCACAGGCATACAAACGGATTGACGAATCCGAAATCAAGCGCCCGGTACAGCGGAAGATTCGGATCATAATCGACTGTTCCAACGTGCACGGCCGGGTCGAACTCATCGAAGACAACGTTCTGCCGTGACGGCCGCGTGCAGAGCATCTCGGCTTCCCAGCACGCCCTGCTGGACCGGCGCATCTGTGTAATGCAATCGTCGATTTTCAGATAGCCGTTCGCCACCTTCGCTTTGCCCCGGCAGTCTTCCGACAAGGGACATTGCGAGCAGCTTCTGCCGACGCACTTTTCTATCACTTCCCACACGCACCATTTGAAGACCGGCGTGCCGAACTCCGGAGCCGATGTCACGACCTCGTGCATCAGGCCGTAAGGCCGGTGCATCGTGCTTATCAGTTCCATGCCGGCGGTAATTTCCGGCGTGCTCTGCGTGGTGAACTTAGCCGCGGCGAAAACGTCCTCATCAAACAGCTCCAGCTCATCGCAACGAAGCTTTTGAACGTGCTGGCCCCGGACGCTGGTTGCAGACTGCGTCAGGACCTCGACCGCTGAACCGTTGACAAAGTGACATTTAGTCTTGCGGACAGGCCCGGCAAGAGATTGCTCGTAGCCGTGATGCAGAAAGCCGGTCAGATATTCATACATCCTGCCGGCCTGCTCGCCCGAGCCGCCCAGAATCCTGACCTGGCAGTTCGGCTTAAAGAGGCAATCCAGAAGCGTCGCGATGGCTGCAAGCTCGGTCTTACCGCCGGCACGATTCGCCCAAACGATCGAATCGTGATTTGCAGCCCTTGGTTCGTGCTTAGATTCACGAAAAGTATGCCAGAGGTAATCCATCGGACTTTGATGTTCCGGACAAATTCTCTTGTCCGGTACGTCAATACCAAGAAAGACCTTCACGTAATTCTTCAGGTCCCGCCTCGTCTGCGGCCGAATCTGCCGCAGCTCGGTGTAAATCCCGGCCACTCTTTTAATGTCACTACATGCTGGAAAAGATAGTTGTGTCATGACGATACCCCCCTTAATTGAATGTCATTCTGAGTCGAAGACGAAGAATATCACCTTCGGTTTGAGAAATTTTCTGTAGCAGTGGATAGCAGCGCCTACTTGCGGTTTTGCATACGCTGCTGCTCCCAGTCCGCAAGGTCCAGAGGCGGAGGGATGATTTCGGCATCGGGTTTTGGCTGTAGCGTTGCAGCGCCGCTCGGGCAACCGGTGACACACAGGCCGCAGCCGATGCAACGCCTGGTGTCTACAATAAAACTACCATCCTGTTCAGAGATTGCACCGACCTGGCAGCGCTGCTCGCACAAACCGCACGCGGTGCACTGCTCGGCGTCGATGACGGAATAGTAATTTGCCTGAGCGACGGAATTCTCGATGCCCCAGTCGTTGATTCCGCGAAGTATGCCGCAACAGCAGCCGCAGCAGTTGCAGATATAGCCGACATCACCCATGAATAGCGACTTATTCCTGACATTGCTCATCGTATGGACCAGGCCGATTTCCTCCGCTTCGTCGAGGACCGCCAGAGCTTCATTACGCGAGATCATATCAGGTGTAGGCGGAAGCTGAGCCGAATGATAGATCAGGCACGTTTTCAGCGGGAAATCGCACTTTCGGCCGAGCTGGTCCTGCTGCTTGCGGCAGACGCAATCATTAACGCGAAACGTTTTAGCGTTCAGCAAAATTTCGCGGACATCGTCGTAGGGCAGCACCCACTCGGACTTGACGGCGCTCTGTGCCGGGACAACGCGGTGGATGGCCGGGTCGGGCCTCATGATTCCGACCGCTCCGCCGTCGGCCATATAATGCTCGATCAGATGAGCCAGCTCGTAGTCCATGTTATCCAACTGCATTTCGTATATTCCGACGACGAACGGAGAGAGTCTGAAACGCGGATTATCAGGCCGGCCGTTGAACCATATCAGGCGGCGCTGTGCCAAAGCCATCAGGCCGGCACCGGCCCGTCTCTGGTCGAGTCCGGCCCGCTTGGCGATTGCATCGACAGGCTCCAGCTCACGGCCCAGGTGCCGGGCCAGCGATGCCTCGGCCGGCGTGAAAATCTTCTGAAGCATCGGTACCTCGACATTCGAAGGTGTCCGCGGAAAACCGTTCGGAAGAGCGTTGAGTGCATCTGCAAGCTCTTCATAAATTTTGGTGTTTTTTGACTCGTCCATCTGATCTCTCCTTATTTTATTGGCGACCCGCAAACCGCTCCTGTGAATAATCACTGCACAATCAAATACTGCGGAACGCCGGTCTGGAGGCTGATTGTTATGCCGTCGGCCAACTGTTGTGCCGTATAGGATTTCCTCGTATTGGAAGTCAGGTCACGTACCATGTAGCGTTTATTCTGCTTTACGGTGAACCATTCGGGGAACTGGTTGATACGCGGCCAGTCGAGCGGCATATTCATAATCGTCTTATGACGCGGCGTATCAAAGAGCAGCTTTCCCTGCCAACTTCTGTCGGCGCTTATGCTTATTTTTAGTCCATCTCCTTCCTGGATAGCTCCGAAAACCACATCCTCCCGCCAGGGACGGATGGTCAGGCCTTTTGTCTTCCAGAGGCAGTACATAATTGTGGTACGTGCGAAGTTTCCGTCTCCGTGCCATCCCTCGATGATGCCGTTGGGCTGTTGCATGTCCCACATCACTTTGATTTCGCTGTCCATCCACTTCACAGTAGAATCAACGGGCTCTCGATTGTAGAGGTTAATCGCGCCTTCGATTGAATCGGCGTAACCATCGGCGCTGCTGCCTTCCCACTGATAGTTTTTATAGTAGTCGTTCAGGTTGCCGAGCGCTTTCTGAACGGCCTGACGGTAGGCCTCGGTTTTGTCTATCAGATACACGGTATAAAAGCCGTTGAGATTATAGCCCCATGTGTCGGCCAGATCTCTGTCGTGCCGGCCGGTTTTGTTATACATACCGTTGTAAAAAAGACCATGCTCGTTGGTCCCGAATTTGAGAACGCTATCGAGCATTTCGTGAATGGGTGTTTGATAAGCACCCTTTTTAGCCGGCATGGCGAAATTAACGGTCGCGTACAGCTCGCACAGGCCCGAGACAATTTCGCAGCCGTGATCGCGAAGCCTGAGCGATTCTTCATCGCGTGTGGGGTGATGTCCACCGAGCAGATAATAATCGCCGAGACGAACGGCCCATTGTAAATATTTCCTATCGCCGGTCATCCAGTAAACACGGGACAATGTCTGGAGCATCTCGCCGTTAATCTCCTGGTTTTCCGAAACGATTTGTCCATATTTTGTTTTAACAGGCGCCCGCTCCCACAAATCGTCGAGAATGTTTATCATGCGTTCGGACCATGGACTCGGCCCGAGCCATTCGGTAAGCGGCAACAGCCCGTCTTTGACATATTCCGATGAGCCGAAGATTATTCGGCCCAGATTTTCTTTCGAATCATGGAAGTTCTGCTTGGTAAAAGAGTACGTATCGGGCAGGCTTCCGATACGGGATGTAAACATGGTTTCAGCGCGCAGCATATTTCGCATCCTGCCGTCGAAAAGCGGGCGGTCTATAATGGCCGCGGTGAGCACCATAAACGGATAATTGTCCGCGGCACTGTCCTGAGCATTCCAGATGTCTTTGTCCCGGCTAAGATTCCTGGGGATCAGCCCGGTCTTCCTATCGGCATATCGAAGCCAGCCTTTGACAAAGTCCCGGCAGTGGATAAATCCTTTATTGGCCAGACGTCCGTTCTCTTCGGCCTGTCGGAAGGTATCTTTGTCAATCTCAGCGGGCTTTCCGACACCTTTTCGGGCCAACCGTTTCAGCTCGGCCAGGTGATTCTCATAGACGCCACGAGGTGTAGTATTGTTTTTCGTGCAAAGTGACGCTGCCATTCCGATAAGCTCGCCCATCATTCCGCCGGTTCGCATTACGCGGACGGTTCCGAGTGCTACGTGTGTCACGCTGATGCAGCGTCCGGCCATCATAAGATTGCTGATGTTGCGGGAATACAGGCTGCGGTAGGGAATCGGGTAGGGCTTTATCTGGGCATACTTCGCAATCGAACGGAATTCTTCGCCGGGAAAGTATTGAGAATTTTTCGGGTCCGGATAGTGAAGGTCGATGGACCAGGTGGAAGTGACAAACGAATCGGGGAATCTCCTGCGTCGCTGAATGTCCTGCTGCTGCAATATGACGTCACCGAGCAGCCGGCGTGATTCGCGCTTGCCGGCAATATACGCAACCCATTCGAGCTGACTGTCCGCATATTTCGCCCTGTCCCGACTGCTGTTCTTCAGATAAGCCCAGTTGCCGTAGACGGCGCGAAGGGCGTGGTCACGAATGAACTCGAATTCGGTTATCTGGTCACGGTTCATTCCCGTCTCCCAGTCCCAGTCGCCTCGGATCAGATAGTGACAGCTTTGTTCGTCAAACTGTAAAGCCCAGGGACAATCCGGAAACCTCGATGGCCTGTCGCCTGCAGTCGAGTACCACTGGACCGATGCGCCCATCGTCATTTTGTCGGACTCTTCCGGCGCCAGAGGTTCGCCGGTCTGTTCTTTGCTTTCACGTCCCATTCGGAACTCGGCGCCGGCGAGAAATCCGAGCGTGCCGTCGCCGGAACAATCCGCAAACAGCGGAGCGGTAAAGCGCGACATGGTGCCTTTTTGAATATCCTGGGCGACAACCGCTACAATCCGGTCGCCCTGCTTTTCAACCCTTAAGGCGTGCATGTTCAGAAACAGGTGGATATTCTCCTCCGCCTGGACGACTTTGAGTTTCCGCTGGTCGTCATAGTGCTCGGCTGGCTGGGCGTTGCCCTGGAGCCCGGTGTCGAGTTCGTTAACGACGCCACCAAGTGCCGGGTACGGCGGTTGATTGACCTCGCCATTCAAGTGGACGCGAACCTCCGAGCTGTTGTTGCCGCCCAGCACGGGACGGTTCTGTATCAGCGCCACCTGCAGGCCGAGTCTTGCTGCCGAGATCGCCGTGCAGGTCCCGGCGATCCCACCTCCAACTACTACCATGTCGAAATTGCCTGCGTTCTGAGGCACTTCAGACAGGCCGAGTGACCTTCTGCGAAAAGCCGCCATCGGCTCGCCTTCGTTCGGCGGAACAAAGTTCATATCCAGCGTGAAAACAATAGCATCGCATCGCCCGTCGAAGCCTGTTAAATCGTGCAGTTTGAGCACGACTTGATTTTTTGTGATCGCGACTACCCCGCCGTTCTGCCAGTGCCACTGGGCCCCTTCTGTGCCGAATACGGCATCGAGCGGCTCATTGTCGATAATTAGCTGGAACCTGCCGGGCGCTCCCGGAGCCTTCCACGGAGCAACCCAGTCGCGCGTACGCACCCAGACGCGGTATGTGCCCACTGCCGGAAACGATACAGCCGTCGCCGCGTCGCCGACCGGTATACCCAGGCCGTGAGCCAGCAGAAACGGCGAGCCCATCTGGTCCATAAACTGCTGATCAATTACCCAGCCGCCACGGTTCGCGAAGCCCTCGGCCTCGATAAAAACAGTCTGCGCCCGGCTACAAGAAACCAGCACCGATAACAAAAACACAAATATAAATGCGCTCAGGATTTTCTTTCTCATTTCAGCGTTGCCTCCGTGATTATCACCTCATGCGTTTGCGGTTATTGATCCGCCTTTATTTCGACCGGGTATTTCTGCCAGGGTACTGCTCCGGCCTCAATTATGTGGTTGCGTAGAGCGCTAAAGAGCTTCTGATACATTTTGTTCTTCCTGCCGAGAGGTTTCTGCTCCTTCGGGTCGTCTTTGAGATTGTAAAGCTCCATCGGCTCGAAAGGATTGTTTTGCACGAGCTTGTAGTCGCCGTACCGTGCAGCGTAATATGCCCGTCCGCCGTAGCCGCCGCCCTCGCGACGGACCCAGAATAAAAAGCGGTCCTCGGCCGGCTGCGATTTACCCAGCAGCGTCGGCAGGATGCTGCGCCCGTCAATCTGGTGAGCTATTTTCGCGCCGGCCGCTTCGCAGATGGTCGGGTACAGGTCCATCGTAAGCGCGACACGCTCGCTGCGGGTGCCCGGCTGAATCTTTCCCGGCCAGACCGCACACATCGGCTCGCGAATCCCGCCCTCGTACATGTCCTGCTTGCCGGCTCGCAGTGGGCCGTTGCTGGCTCCGACACCGAGCTGGCCGCCGTTGTCGGATGTGAAAATCACCAGCGTGTTGTCACTTACTCCGGCGTCTTTTAACGCCGCAATGACCTTACCGATTCCGTCGTCGAGTTGTTCGATCAGGGCTACGAGTTTGGCTCGCTTGTTATCTATGCCGGGCTCGCGTTTCTTCACTCGGTCGAGCCTGTCATCCGGCGGCTGAATCGGAGTATGCGGAGCATTGTAGGCCAGGTATAAAAAGAACGGCCGGTCCGATTTGGCACGGCCGCTGATGTAGTCGATCGACCACTGCGTGAACAGGTCGGTGGCGTGGCCTTCGGGGTCGATTTGGTTGCCGTTCAGCCGCATGTAATTATTGCCGTGACGCCGGTGGTTATAGTAATCGTCCATCATATCGCCGAGAAAGCCGTGGAAGTGGTCGAAGCTGCGCTCGTTCGGCGTATTGGGCGAGTCCAGGCCGAGATGCCACTTGCCGACGATGGCGGTGTGATACCCGGCCGGCTTTAACAGCTTCGGCAGCAACTCTGCATACGGAGCGAGGTGGCCCCAGCTATTGGTGATATGCGTGCGAATAACTCCCGGCACTCCGGCCATGTCCGGATAGCGCCCGCTGAGTAGTGCCGCCCTCGTCGGCGAGCAGACCGGGCAGTTGGCGTAGAAATTATCGAACCGTATCCCGGCCGTCATGAGCCTGTCGATATGCGGCGTCTTCAAATCTTTCGCCCCATAGCTCGACAAATCCCCGTAACCTAAATCATCGACCAGAATCATCAAAATATTCGGCTTACCCGCCGCCTTCTGCTCTCCAGCCATTATATTCCCCGCCGAAGCCAGAACGGCCGCCCCAGCCCCCATAGTCTTTAAAAATCCCCGCCGTGTGTAGTCATTGCTGCATATCATGCTCATAAACTCCTTTACCCTAATGCCTTATGCCACCTTCCGACCAGCAAATAGCATTTTCATGCTCAGCATATCTTATTATACTTCCGTTTAATAAGCGAATTCTTATTATAGTTTAGAGCCGAAAAGTATAATAAGGCAAGAAATTTGGTCTTTGATTAAGATGTACTAATCGCTTTTTTCTTCTGCTAAGACGGCTAAGATTTTTCCGGCGGTTTCGGGTGAGAATGGCGGGGATTCGGGGGGCGATGCGGGATTTTCGCCCGGCGTCACGTTGGTGCCGGCTGAACGGTTGGCGCGCATTGTGATTATGTCGAGGCAGGCCTTGCGAGCGGTTTCCGGTTGTTTGTTATCAGGATCTGTGAGCTGCACGAGATTTGACACAGCCACCCGGGCGTAGTGGGCCAGCATAAACTCGCTCCTGCGGTATTCCCAGGCCGTGCGCCAATCGAGGTGGCTGGTGAAGGCCTCATCGGCCAGCCACTTGTCGAAGAGCTTTCTGCTGAGACTGTGTTTTTCCAGAATTGCCTGCTCTTCCAGCCGGCCTTCAAATAAATCCTCAATCACGGCAAGCTGTTTGGCACTTAATGCTTTTGCTTTGGTCATGGCTGTACCCCCCTTATTGCCCTTATCAAAATTCCGGCTTGAAATGAAAATCGGTTGCGACTGAATTTACTGATGGCGTACATACTTATGCTTATGGCGCATTAAATACATACTGCCAGAGATGGCCCCCAGCAAAACTGAAGATTAAAACATTTACGACTTAATGCCGTTGAAAATCAGGCTTGTTTCTTGCGCCGTTTTCGAGGGCGGGATTTAATAGCTTTTAGATAGCTATCGCTTTTTCTTAACCCCAATTGGCGTGCTTTGGTCTTTACCGATCCTGCCGACCTGCCAAAACGCTCGGCAAGCTCGTCTGTTATTGTCTCCGGATAAAGCTTTGCAAGCAGCTTCAAATCATCCTCGGTCCAATAGCTGTATATGTCCGTTTTCATACCCATGTCGTAAGCCTTCTGCCTGACCGCCGTCAAGGGCCGGCAAAGCTTCGCGGCTATCATCCTGGTATTTCCTCGTGGATAAAGCCTTTTTAGCAGCTTTATATCATCCTCTGTCCACGACCACGGACCACTGATAAGATCTTGGTCACCATTGTTTGCCATTACATAACCTCATTCATTATTCTCAATCGTTCACATCACCAAAAAAACGAAAAAAAGGGACCCCTATTAGAAACAAGTACTCCTAACATAAAGTACTAAAACAAAAAGACTTACACTTCTTTTGCGGCATGCCGCCCCGATTGTTCAGGAAGAAATTTCGAGATGAAATCATCCTGTCACTACCTTATTAATAAGTATTATCGGCATTTCCGAGTGATTTGTCAAGAGATTTTTCGTTTTTTATTGCTCCGGAGGCGCATAGCTCTCGAATCTCGACAATTCCGGGCGGAACGTCAGTTTTATCGCTCCGATTGGGCCGTTTCGCTGCTTGGCGATGATAATATCCGCCACGTTGGTATTACAGTAATCGGCCTGTCCCTTATGGTAATAGTCCTCCCGATGCAGCAGCAAAACGACATCGGCGTCCTGCTCGATGCTGCCGCTCTCACGCAGGTCGGTCAGCCTCGGCATAAAGTTGCTGCGGCCGGCAGGCGCCCGGTTGAGCTGGCTGAGCAATATGACAGGGACATCCAACTCCTTCGCAAGCGATTTGATCGACCGGCTTATCCTCGTGATTTCCTGCTGGCGATTTTCATGCCGGCCGTGCGTGCTGATAAGCTGCAAATAGTCGATGACGATGCATTGTATATCGTAAGCGGCCTTCAGACGCCTGGCTCTCGACCGAATGCTAAGCGGCGTCAGCACGGAGGCCTCTTCGATCCAGAGGCGTCTTTCCACAAGCCGTCCCATACCGTCCGCCAGCTCGGCGTAGTCTTTGTCGTTCAGATGATTTTTCCTGACCTTCTGATTTTCCAATCGGCTAAGGGAACTCATCATCCGCTCGGCTAACTGCACGCCGCCCATCTCAAGACTGAACAAAGCGACCGGCACATCTTCGCCGATTAGCAGGTTCTCGATAATGTTCAGTGCCAGCGACGTTTTGCCAATACTCGGGCGAGCCGCCATCACAATCACATCGCCCTTCTGTAGGCCACATGTTATCTCATCCAACTGATAGAATCCCGTCGATAATCCCGTCAGGCTGTTCGGGTCACGCATCTCGATGGCTTCAAATGCCAAAGGCAGCAACTCGCTCAGCGTGTGCATAGTCGAAACCTGAGTCTGCCGGCCAATTGCGAAGATGCTCGCTTCGGCCATATCGATAAGCTCATCAACCGTCTCGCCCTGCTCGTACGCCTTCTCGCAGATGTCCTTGCTGGCTGCAATCAGCTTGCGAAGCAGGTATTTTTCTCTGACTATCTTCGCGTAATATATCGCGTTGGCGGCCGACGGAACGCTATCCATTATCTTTACGAGATGTTCTATGCCGACCTCCTCCATTTTGCCCATCGTGACCAGCTCATCCCGTAGCAGCACGCAATCGATGGATCCGCCGTCACCACAGTTGGAGATTCGCAGCAACGCCTCGTATATCGCACGGTTTTCGTAATAATAAAACGCCTCGACGCAGAGAAGCTCGGCCGCCTCGGCAAGGCATGCCGGATCGAGTATGATCGAGCCCAACACCGCCGCCTCGGCTGCTATCGACTGCGGAAGCTCTCGTAACGGCATAGTGACATCCTTCTTTGACATTTCAACTCCTTTGCAAACTGAGCAGGCCTCTTTCCTCGCTCGCGAGCCGGCTTTGTACTTTCCTGACATCTTCCAGCGAACGCAGCTTCGCCAGCAGATACGCCTTTCTCGCCGGGCTGAGCCCGCCCGCACATTCCTGAGCCTTGATAACGGCGACGACCACCTTCGGCCCTTCCGGCCAACGATTCAACCCAACGCCATTGGTAATCGCAAGCTGCCCGTAATAATAGAGCAGGTATCGCGGCCCGGAACCGAGATACAGGCCGATCTCAAGCATCTCTTGTAGCTCTTGCTCGTGACAGGTCATAATGTCACTATTATTCGAAACCATCCGTTCAATCCCGGTCCCAGGCTGCTATATTCACATTTCGGGCGACCGGCTCTCGGCCCCGGCCGAAAAAAAGCCGCCCCCCCCCATAAT
>Ga0268285_1000432_pt1 | contig 24560 bp, 23 predicted proteins | sample saktaG_2_FD_190144 | JGI IMG/M metagenome (GOLD analysis project Ga0268285, IMG submission 190144) | Saline water microbial communities from Sakinaw Lake, British Columbia, Canada - sak_2013_06_06_120m | ecosystem: Environmental > Aquatic > Non-marine Saline and Alkaline > Saline ... | reverse complement strand
ATTTGGGCAGAATGTGTGGTAGGGGCTCTGGTAGCTATCTCTCTACTCAATACGGGAGCTTGCTCACCTGAGATACGCGGGCCTGTCTCGCCCTATGCGCCCTCAGTCAATATACGGTTTACTTCCCTTTTCAACTGCTCAGCATCAAAGGGCTTCATAATATAATGGGCTTTGGTCCTGGAAAGAAAGGCAGTGGTCCTCGCCCCGATAACATCGCCAGTGATAAAGACTATCCTTCTGGCCAGGGATGGGGCTATCTTGTGAATACGCTTATATAGCTCAGTGCCACTCATACCCGGCATCTGGATGTCCAGCAGGATAAGGTGATACCTTTTGCTTTCAATCATTTCTAAGGCATCATCGGCATTGTCTATAGTCTCTACCTCGTGTCCTTCATCAGTCAGTACACGACTCACAAGTGATAGAACCGTCGGCTCATCGTCTACTACCAGTATCTTTGCCTTAGCTGCCTCCTCAGCCTCTTCAACCTCCGGCTCAGCCAGTTCCAACTGCTCGGGCCGGGTAACTATGGGCAACTCCACAATAAAGGTAGCCCCTTTGCCCGACTTGCTTTTGGCATATATCTGGCCGTTATGTTCAGCTATTATGCCGTGGCACATGCTCAGGCCAAGCCCGGTACCCTCGCCTACCTCCCGGGTGGTAAAGAAGGGGTTGAATATCTTATCCATATTCTCCTTAGCTATCCCCGGCCCGTCATCTTTGAAGGATATGCGTATGGCGTTGTCTATCTTCTCTGTCTTTATGGAGAGCCTCCCCTTATCATGGGCTAAGCTCATCTCCGTCTCGGCATTTACGATTAAGTTGAGGAACACCTGCTGGAGCTGGCCGCCGTCGGCGATAGTGGCGGGCAGTTCAGGGTCAAGACGGGTGATAACCTTTATATTGTGTGTCTTCAGCTCATAGGCTCTCAGGGCGAGGGTGTTAGCTATGAGGTCGTTGATACTGACATAGTCTCGCTGTGGCTTGTACTGGCGAGCAAAGGTAAGCATCTTGTTTACGATACCGGCTACCCGCTGGCCGCCGTCATTGATAACCTTTAAATCTTTCTTAATGTCCTCGGGGATATCCTGTCGCTGCATCAGCAACTGGGCATAGCCGATAACGCCGGTGAGGGGATTATTTATCTCGTGGGCGATGCCTGACGCCATCTCGCCGACTGTAGCCAGACGGCTGGCAAGCTGAGCCTTCCGCTCCAGTTGTCTTTTTTCCTCTTCCATTCGCTTGCGCTCGGTGATATCTCTGCTGATTCCCCGAAAGCCGATAATTTCTCCTTCCTGGTTTTGCAGAGGCGAAACTGAGTCTTCAGTAAATACTCTCGTTCCATCCTTTCGAACCGCTTGGGAAGAAAGGCCTTTGATTGGCTTGCCTGTCCGATAGATTTGATTGTAGGCTTTATACACGCGTCCAGTTTCCTCTTTGGATGTGTAGACCCGGTAGTTCATTCCCATCATCTCTTCTCTGGGATATCCCAACTGGCGACACTCTGCATCATTGAAGAAAGTGAATTTGCCAGCGAGGTCTACTTCATAGTAGCCATCCTCAATACTCGCCAGGATAGTCCGGTATCTCTCCTCCGATTGTCTTAAAGCTTCCTCCGCCTGCTTGCGCTCAGTAAAGTCTCTGAAGGAAACCATCATTGCCGGCTTCCCCTGATATTCAGTTGTTGCACCGACCGCGCTTACCCACAAATCTCTGCCATCTCTGGCTATCAGCCGGAACTCGTTAGTCTCACGCAGGTCCTTTTCAAGGCCATCTTCCAGCATAATCTTGGCGACTCGCTCTCTATCGTCGGGATGAACGGCAGTAACTGGGTCCAATCCCACCACTTCCTCCGGCGAACCAAGCCCAAAAACTCTCGCTGCATTTTGATTGCAAAGCACCACTTTTAATGTCTCCCTATCAATGACAGCTACACCCTCGAGCGCGGTTTCAAATAAGATTCTATAGTTGCGTTCACTCTGCCGCAGAGTTTCCTCAGCCCGCTTGCGCTCGGTGATATCCTCTCCCACGATTTGGATACCAACAGGCCTTCCCTCTTCCCAAAGTGCCTTGCCTCTTATTTCAAGCCACATCCAGCTCCCATCCTTACGCTTGAACTGTATTTCCAGGGGGCTAGGAGGTTTCCCCATCAGCTTCCCTTTCAGTTGTTCTCCCAACACTCTCACAGTTTCACGGGACAACAGACCGGCACTAAGCCCGTCCATACCGACCAGTTCGTCACGTGAATACCCTGTGCCCTGCAGGATAGTTTCATTGGCGTAGGTGATTTTGCCACTGAGGTCTGTAGTCAGTACACCTGTGGGAATTTCCTCCATCAAGTTCTCAAGACGCTCTAGCGAGCGTTTTAATGTCTCGTTCGCCCGCTTGCGCTCGGCTTCTGATGCTTCCAATTGAGCAACCCGCTGGCGCAATTCTGCCAGTTCACTGATGAGTTGCTCCTTTGTCTTATCAATGTTCCTTATCTCTGACCTCCTGAAATCGGAATTGCCATGCTAGCCTATAACAGGCAACACTTTATGCCTGCTCAGGTTGTCCTTTTCATAGCTGCAAACTGGCCAGTTTCAATCACCCGGTTGGCCTCTGCCTTCATTGCACTTACTTCATCTTCAGTGAATAACCTCCATCCTCTCCGATCCCTGTATTTAGCTTCCTCAAAGATGCCTTCCTTGAGCCAACGAAAGAAACTAGTTCTACTCATGCCAATCTCTCGACAAACCTCAGCAGTTCTATAATACGTCTGACCATTCATCGTTACCGGCATATTCCTTCACCTCCAATGCTATACAACTATAGTCTAATATATCTAACCTGTTAAGTGTATACCCCGTTGGTACCATTTCGGCAGGGACTTTAGTAAGGGGCTCTATAGGCTCTACTGCTATCGCATTGACAGACGCTTCCTCGGTCAACGCAAAACAAAACATGTAGTGCGAGGCTTTAGCCTCGCCCGTAACAGAGCCCCTGAGGTGGCCCTAAAGGATCGCGCTACATTGGTTGGTAAATCGGGGCAACTCTAAAGGATCACAGCTACACTAACCCCTAATTTCTAAACTTTAAGCAGATTGAAACGACAAAAGCCCAAAATCCAAAACATTGCTCTTTTGGTGATTTGAATATAGATGTTAAGGGCTAGCTAAAGACAACGCCAGATTGTTGGAATCGAACAAAATGGACGATTGTTACCTCTTTTTCATAACAAAGTACGCTGAGCAGTACCGTCCGGGATTTTGCTTGACCATCTCTATCTCTCGCTGTTCGGCGTCCAGCACTGCAATAGCCCTGGGATTATCAGCATGTTTCGTCCGGATTTTATGAATTCGCTTTTCCAACGGGGCATAGTATTCATTCCACCACGTCTCTTCGCCCAATACGAAATAGCCGAGTAAATCGTAACCGCAACTGAAGATCTGTTCCAGTTTCTGTGTGATACTGCCCACTTCATCATGAACCACGAGGAACCCATTTGGTTTGAGGAAACGCCGCCATTCTTTGAGCCCCCTTTCAAAACCGATTACTGAGATAGAGCCCTCGGCCCAGATGATATCGAAGCTTTCATCCGGGAAATCCGTATTGAACATTGAGCATTTCAGGGTCTTAACTCGGTCTGATAGCCCTGCCTTTTTGATCTTTCTCATAAGTCTATCTAGGAGAGGCTGGTTGATATCCAACCCTATTATTTGTCCATTGCTTAACCCTGCAAGTTCCATGGTCGGAATCCCAGAACCACAACCTATATCTAGAATTCGCGGCTTATCCAATTGTGGAAGCATCCGGAATGCTCGTCTCGTGTATTTGATAAGACGTTTTCTTACCAGGTCTTTATTTACTTGGAATTCTGCTTTCTCGGTCATTGATTACTGGTTTGATTCCAACAGGTGGAAATTGAACAATTCGCCCTAATGTTCAATGCTTGAGGTCATGTGCAGCAACATACCAATAGGAGCAGAAGCCCTAACCTTCAGCGAGTGCTAAGTTGACTGCTGCTTCCGCATGGAGCCGAGTAGTATTGAACACCGGAACATCTATATCACCAGCCCGAATAAGCAAGGGGAGTTCGGTGCATCCGAGTATAATACCCTCGGCACCTCTACTAATCAGCCTGCTTATAATATCAGTGCAAATACGGCGCGAAGAGGCCTTAATTTTACCCTCACAAAGCTCATCGTAGATGATTTTATGGAGAGTAGTCATATCGTTTTCTTCAGGCACAAGCACCTCAATACCAAACCACTTTCTGAGTCTTTCCGGGTAGAAAGCTTCCTTCATTACAAACCGCGTGCCCAGCAGCCCAATCCGGTGTAGCCCTCGTTCCTTGATGGCACTACCAGTTACATCAGCAATATGAAGTAGAGGCAAATTAGCCTTCTCCGCCACGACATCGGCAACTTTATGCATGGTGTTGGTGCAAATTACCAGGAAGTCGGCACCCGCCTGCTTAACAGCAATGCCTGCCTCGGCAAGAATACGGGCTGCGTCATCCCAGCGGCCTTCATGCTGAGCCGTTTCAATCTCATTAAAATCTAAGCTATAAAGAACCAGCCGGGCTGAGTGAACACCGCCTAACCTCAGGGCAACTAGCTCATTGATAATTCGATAGTACTCCAATGTAGAATTCCAGCTCATGCCGCCGATTAATCCAATGACTTTCATAAGTTACCCCTCTGCATGTCTCACAAACTATGGAAGTGGTACTCTTTTGCCTACCCCGCTCTCAATATAACCTTCTCCATATTGTTCTTTAAACAGCCTGCGCGTCTCATCTCCACTACAATGGCAAGGAGCTACCTTTTCCACAGCCAAGTCAACAAAACTGCTAATGATAGATTCAATTTGCGCCGAGGATGCTCCGGATAGATGGAAGCCACCCATCACTAAGTATACCTTATTATCTGGTACTATTTCCTTCGCTTTTCTGATGATATTCACTACGCCAGGGTGAGCACAACCGGTTATTATGACTAAGCCTTTGGTCGTGGTTATTATCAGTGACTGCTCCCTTGTCCCATGCCCAAGCTCGCCAGTGGTATACACACCTGAGAAAAGCTCTCTGGCTTCATATACCTCTTCCACCTCTGCCCCAGAGGACTTTACCTCATCCTTAAAGCTTTGCGGAAATGACTGCGGCAGGTAAACAGTGACAGCGCTGTTTTGCTCTAAAAAGCCATTCAGCCCACCCACGTGGTCACCGTGTATGTGCGATAGCACCACGGCATCAACCTCTCCAGAGTCAATCTGGAGCTGTCTCATATTGTGCAGCAAGGTAGAACTATCGCCACCGGTATCGAACAAAACAGTCTCTTGGGGGAGCCTTATAAGGCAGGAGAAACCCCAGGCTGTACGCAGTCGATTATCAAACTGATTATTATCATAGAGAATAACCAGCTCAGATGACCTTGATTCAGGTAGTGCTTGAGGTGAAGATGTGGTAGGTGCCTTCGCTGGAGGTGTCGGCGTGCAGCCATAAGCCAGAAACAAGCCTAATGCCAAAAGGAACATCACTCTCCTCATCTCCAACTCCTAGCCAAGGCTTCCTGAAACCCTAATCTGCTCAGCTCAGGTTAGTCATAAATATAGCACAACTTGACATGGTCCGCACTGCCCCAGCCGCGCATAGGAAGAAATCTTCAATCTGGCCTTGGCGTCACAACACGCTACTTTATTGGGACACGATAAGAAGTTACACACTTCGCTATTAAATACGTAGGGGGTACGTGAGTCTCACAGCTGAGCTAGAGCATCCTGCCAACTGCGTAGCCAGCCTTTGTGGCCTCAAAGATACGCCCCGCGCTGAATGAATCGCCAATGTTATGTATCTCCGGAGCGACGCGCTCCTTGACGCAGACCTCATACAGCCTGTCATCTGGTTCTAGGCCGACAGCCAGAACCACCAGGTCCGCTTCGATGTCTATCTCCTTTTCCTTAACCAAGATCTTCTTTCCCAGAGGATTCTTGATGTTCTCTGGCAGTACTGGAGACCATGTGTTGTATGGGTCAGGTACCGTGGGGGAGACGTTTTTGCTAATCTTAATCGCGTTCTGGCCAACGCTCTGGAGCTTAGCGCAATTCAGTAACTGTACTCCTGCCTTTTCTAGATAATGTATCAGGTGACTACGGTTTGCCGTACAGACACCTTTCATGAAGTAGGGCAACATCTCTACGATGGTAACATCTTTGCTCATCTCGTAAACCAGCATATATGCCACTTCGCAGCCAACTGAACCACCGCCGATGACCACCACCTTCTTGGCCTTCGCAGCCGTCAAGGTGTCGCGGAGTAGATTCACGGCCTGCACTACGTGTGGCAAATCAATTCCCTCTACAACCAGCTTTATTGGACGTGCCCCGGTGCAGGTGACGACAGCATCAAATCCCTCCCCCTTGAGCAACTCTGGTGTAGCCTCTGTACGCAAGCGGATCTTGAGTTGATAACTTCGGGCTGTTTCCTCCACCTGGTTTTCCAAATACTGCAGATAGTTGGCGACATCGTATTTGAACTTAGGTACAGAGCCGGGAATCAGCTCACCACCCACTTTATCCAGCTTTTCGAATAATGTCACATGATGCCCTCGTTGCGCAGCAGTGCAAGCACAGAGCATTCCAGTTGGACCGGCACCGACGACAGCGACCTTCTTGGGCCTGGAGGTGGGGACGAGTTCAGTGCATAGTACGTCTTCGAACCCGGTGCGAGGGTTCACGGCACACTGCGGATGTCCACCCTCGATGAATTCATTCAGGCAGGCCTCCTGGTCGCCGATGCACGGACGGATATCGCATACGCGGCCAGCATAGGTTTTATTAGGCCACTCTGGGTCGGCCAACAAGGGACGGGCCAGCATAATCATGTCGCATAGCCCCTCACGTAGGGCCTGTTCAGCCAAGTCAGGATACCCTAGTTTGCCCACGGCTACAACCGGCACGGGTAATCCCATGTTTGACTTAATCCCTTGCCTGGCAAAGTAGTCTTTAACCAACTTAGCAATCGGTAGGTAGCATCCTGGTGGCATTGCCGTGGGCGGATGCGGCAGCCACCAGTTGTCATAGCAGCCCAGGTCAACATCGAACATATCCACTCCGGCCTTCACCAGGTTAGCCATATAATCCAGTGTCATCTCAACTGTACGTTCTTTGGCAAACTTCTTCAATGCGCTCACTTTGGGTAACCGCTGGCCATAGGTCTCATTCAAGGCTAGCGAGAGGTCGATGCGGTACATTATCGGATAGTCAACCCCGCAGCGTTGGCGGATATGTTTAACTAGCTCGATGCCGAATGCTTGCCAGTTGGCAAAGCGACCGAACTTCCGGCGGTTGAAGGCGGTGTTTGTCATCTGCTCTAACAAGTATCCTTCATGTCCGTGAAGATAAACTCCATCAATGAGCAGTGCCTTAGCGTCGGCGGCCGCCTGCCCCGCATTTTTTATAATCTTTAGGCACTCGCCATCTCGCAACGGCCTGCAAGGCACAGCTGGAATATAGAAATTAGGGTTCCATGAGGCTGAGACAGGCAGCCTGAACTTCTTTACCAAGCACTCAGGGGAGGCCACACGGCCTAAACCAGGGCTGAGCTGAATAAAGAACTTGGCACCATAGGCATGTATACTCTCGGCCAGTATCCTCCAGCCGGGGAAGACGGTGCGTGTGCGGTCGATACGAGGTAGCAAGCTGAGGTCGCCCGGCTCTGTTACCGAGGCTTCGACATTATAGCTAACCAACACCAAACCAGAGGTGATCAAGCCCACACCGCCTTTCGCACGCTCGGTAAAGTACTGGAGCATCTTGTTACTAGGCCGGCCAGTCTCATCGCATAAGCCGACATTGCCCATGGGGCCCATAACGATACGGTTCTTGATTTTGATATTGTTGATCTGGATAGGAGAGAATAAGTGGTAGTAGGGAAACAGATGGTCTGTCATCCTACCGTCCGCCAAGTGCTCTTCGTCGAGAAACCATCCGCCATAGCTTTCAACGAGATCACTGATAACCCTCTGAATTTTATTTTCCATCAAGCCCTCCTCACATACATGCAGATTGGCTTACCGATGACTCCACTTTCACATGAAGCAACATTGACACCAGACTTCTCTGTTGACTATCTGGTTTACCCATTATTTTCCCTATATACAAACAACGCCGTTGGGCTTGGCACGATTGTAGCATCTGAAGCAATGACCTTCAAGCTTGGTGTAGCAGCTCTCCGCTTATGAAAGAGAGTAGAACGTAACCCTCCAAGGCTGGCATCATCTACAGCTGAACATTCCGCTAAAAGGTGCAATTGAAGAACCGTTGCCGGCGGAGACAGAGGATACTATCCGCTCTATTTTGATAGTCGCCACGAGCTAACCATCAGTATGCTAGCGATGAGGTATGGCAGGCCGATTAGCACCCATGCAAAGACGTGACTGTGGCCAGCATAGCAGCTTATGTGTATGCCTAGACCAACCGAGGTAAGAAATAGCAGTATCCCAGAGATCGCATCTTTCCACCAGGAAAGAATGCCCCCGGCTACCGCTATCACTCCCAGAAAAACTAATGTGCCAGTTTCTATCGTAATTGGACCTGCACCTTCAGTTATGGCCGAACCAATCAACATAACCACAAACCAAATGGCTGCAATAGATGCTATAATCCGTCCTGCCCACCTCAGAAGGTTGATAAGATTAGAGTGGTGACCATCCAAATCGGTTTCCTCCCGGTATGAATTGAAGTCCCGGTTGATACGTACTGTTAAGATAAACTGTTGGTCACCCGGTGTCAACTAGTTGGGTCGCCAGAGGAGCCCCCTTGCCTTGTTCGGACGTAAAAGATGTTGCACGCAATGAGTATTTGTTGAATATTCTTGCCTGATAGCCAACCGTCCATTAGAATATTGCCTCCTCACGGGAGCGTTAATTGCAGGAGTATTCCTTTTGTGGTATACTTAAAACAAGTTCCAGTTTAGGTTATAACAAGCTTCTCGGAAGTTACTTGCACGTAGTTTTCTTAAGTATTGGATGACCCGAACTCTGACTAATTATAAAGAGAGGAGGTCATCCAATGAGTTTTCAGGACAAGTCCATCCAGTGCTCCGATTGCGGCACCACGTTTACTTTCAGCGCTGAAGACCAGGAGTTTTTCCGGTCCAAAGGCTACACCAACGAGCCGAAGCGCTGTCCGGAATGCCGCCTGGCAAGGAAGTCAGAACGTAACGGCAACAGCAGTTACGGAGCCCCGCGCCAGATGTTCCCCGCGACCTGCGCCGAGTGTGGCAAAAGCACCGAAGTCCCGTTTCAGCCTCGCGGTGATAAGCCAGTTTACTGCAGTGATTGCTACCGGAAAGTCCGACCTAGTAGATAAGTGAGGTTAAGCCGTGAGTCACATCCAGGTTGGACAACCGGCTTGGATGTGACTCGGTTAAATTTGAGTTTTGTCTTTAGAAGTATCAATACATGAAGGTGAATCACAAGAATCGCTGCTGCGCCGCTTTTAGCTAATGGTGCAGATGAGTGGGGTCTTGCGGGAGGTTAAAGTCAACCGTCATTTTGTATCTAAGGGCGATGCTGCCCGCATTAAGGCAAAAAACAGCGCTAGAAGAAGGCGCCGTCAGGGATATTAAACAGAACAGGGACTAAAATCCGAGATAGGAGAGGGCAGATTATGAAAATTTATGTAGGCAATCTATCATTTGATGTTACCGAGGACGAGATTACGGCAGAATTCGGCACTTATGGCAAGGTGGAATCTGTCGCCATTCCTTCCGACAAGTTCAACGGACGGCCCAGGGGCTTTGCCTTCGTGGAAATGGCATCGAAGTCGGAGGCCGAAGCCGCCATCGCGGGTCTTAATGGTAAAACGTTAAGAGAGCGGACTATCGTGGTTAATGAGTCCCGCCCTCGCGCAGACAACAGGGGTGGTGGTTCCTACGGCGACAGGAGGAGTGGCGACTATGGCAGCGGTGGTTACGGCGGTGGTAGGGGTGGCCGGTCGGGTGGTGGCAGGCAGCAAAGATATTAGCCACTTGGCGACTCGACTTCGTACCGACAGTCGCGTAAGCCTTTACTGACTCACCCGTCACAAATCGAGGCAGCGTAACCGATTTGGCAAAAAAGGGAATGCACGATGAATATCTATATGGGCAACCTATCGCTCGAAACGACCGAAGACGAATTGCGAAAAGAGTTCACGGAATTCGGGGGAGTGCTATCCGTCACCATCATGAACGACAAGTATATCGGTAGCGGCCAACCGAGGGGCTACTAATATGTTGAAATGGCCTCGAAATCCGAAGGCGCAGCCGCGATTGCCAACCTCGAAGGGAAAAAATTGAGGAACCAGGTTATTAATGTCGTTGAAGCTCTTCCTCTCTCAAATAAAGGCAGAACGGTTTCCCTCAACATCAGAAGCAGCCGACCTAATAAAAAAAGAGAAAGAAGATACATAATTAATTAGACACCTGTACTGCAGGTGTCTAATCGGTATTTTTTCAAGGAGTTTAATGAATTTCGAAACCTTTAATTTTCATCCGAGCATCATGGCCGGTGTACGTGCGCTCGGTTATTCCATACCCACACCAATACAACTACAGGGCATCCCGCCGATTATGCAGGGGCGGGATGTCATCGGCCTAGCCCAGACCGGAACGGGTAAGACAGCGGCTTTCGTACTACCCATTCTGGAGCGTCTGCGAACAAGCCCGCGAGGATGTGTCCGGGCTCTGGTAATCTCGCCCACACGCGAGCTGGCCGAGCAGACCTGCGAGGTTATCAACGGCCTGGGGAGCAAAACCGAACTTCAGAGCGTTACCATCTATGGCGGGGTAAGCATGGACCAGCAAATTCGAAGCTTGCACGCAAACCCCGATATAGTGGTCGCCTGCCCAGGTCGGCTGCTCGACCACCTCTGGAAGGGCACGATTAGTCTATCGGGACTGGAAATTCTCGTCATTGACGAGGCTGACCGTATGTTTGACATGGGTTTCTTACCCGATATTCGAAAAATTTTGGCGTGTATCATGAACAAGCGACAAACCCTACTTTTTTCTGCCACCATGCCCGAGGATATCCGGCGCCTGGCGCGTCAAATCTTGCATAACCCGGTCACCGTGCAGATCGGCCGCAGGCTACCGGCAAAAACAGTGTCACACGTTCTGTACCCGGTACAACAGCACCTCAAAACAACTTTGCTGAAGGAACTTCTAAATAAAACCAAAACGGATTCGGTACTTGTCTTCACCCGCACCAAGCACCGTGCCGAACGTGTGGCGCAGCAACTGGTAAGATCCGGCTATCGGGTGACTTCACTGCAGGGGAACCTGTCCCAGAACCAGAGACAGGCGGCGCTTACAGGCTTCCGTAACGGCTCGATTAAGATTCTGGTGGCGACCGATATTGCTGCCCGCGGTATCGATGTCCTAAGCATTTCCCACGTCATCAATTATGATATGCCCGAAAGTACGGATGACTACATCCATCGAATCGGCCGTACCGGGCGGGTTGATAAAAACGGTGATGCATTAACCTTCGTAACCGGCGCCGATGCAGATAAGATACTTGCCCTCGAGCGGATTCTCGATGCGCCGCTTGAGCGTCTTACACTTAAAGGCTTTGATTACACTAAGCCTGCGCCGGACAAAGAACTTCGTCTTTCGTACCAACCACGACGGCGAGTCGTAAGAAAACAAGAGATTGGTAAACAAATGGCTCTAAAGTAGAATATGCCTCTGCTTGTCAGCTGTAGTATCCTTCTTCTAAATATTATGGATTTTCCCATTTGAACTTCCCAAAGTCGAAACTGGCTATTGTGGCGATAAGCCCGCAGCAATGACGCTGAACAGAACACTGATGGTTATAAAATACAAATAAGACTGGATATATGAATTATCGCAGTGACATAAGAAATATAGCTATTGTCGCCCACGTTGACCATGGTAAGACTACTCTGGTAGATGCTATGCTTAAACAAAGCAAGGTGTTCCGGGATAACCAGAAAGTAGGTGAGTTAATAATGGATCAGAATGCCTTAGAGCGAGAAAAGGGCATTACTATCATGGCTAAAAACACGGCCGTGGTTTACCGGGGAGTGAAAATCAATATAGTAGATACTCCAGGACATGCTGATTTCAGTGGAGAAGTGGAACGCGTCATGAGTATGGCTGACGGTTGCCTGCTTCTGGTCGACTCCATAGAAGGTCCTATGCCCCAGACTAAGTTTGTGCTTCGCCAAGCTTTGGAAAGGGGCATAAAACCCATTGTGGTTATCAACAAAATAGATAGGCAAAATTCGCGGATAGCAGAAGTGACTCGGCTTATCCAGGACTTATTCTTAGAATTAGCTATAAGTGCTGACCAGCTTGATTTCCAAATACTATATGCTAGTGCTAAGGAAGGTACAGCCGTAACCGAAATAGGTATGGAAGGCAAAGACATCGCTCCTCTCTTCGAATGCATCTTAGAAAATGTACCTCCACCACGAATTGAAAGTGGGCCACTTCAAATGTTGGTTTCTAACCTAGACTATGACAGCCACAAAGGTAGAATAGCTATTGGTAGAATCTGGAGAGGCAAGGTTACCACCCACGACCTCGTAGTCAGTATGAGTGCCGATGGGAGGTTAAGTAATTATGAGATCGGTGAAGTATTTACATATCTCGGCCTCAAACGCTTAAAGGTAGCGGAAGCTGAGGCGGGTGACATAGTAGCTGTGACCGGCCTTGAAAAAGTCAACATTGGAGATACGATTGCCAGCCCGGATCGGCCTGAGACTCTACCACGCATAGAAGTTGGCGAACCAACGGTAGAGATGACCTTTAGAGTAAACACCTCACCGTTCGCTGGCAGCGAGGGGTGCTTTAGCACCACGCGTCAGTTACGGGAACGACTCTACAAGGAACTTGAGACTAATCTCAGTCTGAGGGTACAAGATACAGATAGCCCAGACACCTTCCTGACAAAGGGAAGGGGGGAACTGCATCTGGCTATTCTGATTGAAACTATGCGTCGGGAGGGCTACGAATTTGAAGTTTCCAAGCCAGAAGCTATTACTAAAATAGTCAACGGCGAGCTTATGGAACCTGTTGAGACTCTTACCATTGATATCAAAGATAAATACATTGGAGTATTAACCGAGATGCTTAGCAAGCGGCAAGCTCAGCTTATGGATATGCGCAACGATGGCCATGATAATGTCCGTTTAGAATTCTATGTACCTACAAAAGGACTTATTGGTTTCCGTAGTTCTTTTTTTACTGCTACCAGGGGTGAAGGTATCATGAATGCCACTTTTCTTGGATATCAACCTTGGCATGGATGCATAGTTTCATCTCGTAATGGAGTACTGGTAGCATCGGAACAGGGCATAGCTGTTACCTATGGCCTAAATAATGCCCAGGGGCGAGGCTTCACATTCATTGAACCCGATACACCGGTCTATGAGGGTATGATAGTGGGGCTTAATTCACAGCCGCAGGACATAGCCATCAACGTATGTAAAGAAAAGAAGAAGACCAATATACGCTCGTCTACGTCCGATATTGCCATAAAGTTGACCCCTCCCGTAAAGCTGAGCTTGGAACAAGCCATTGATTTTATCAATAATGATGAATTGGTTGAGGTAACTCCTGAGAATATCAGGCTGAGGAAGAAGTTACTCACCCAAGCACAACGGTTGAGGGGCATCTCCTCTACCCGGCGAAGCATAAAGTAATAGACTATGGCTTATCGTTAAGATGCCTTAAGCCTCGAATTGTTGGATGAGTCAGGCGAAATCGGGCATACAAATGTTAGCAAAATGTTAGCAAAGAAAGACGAATTGAATGGTAGGCCGTACAGGTCTCGAACCTGTGACACCCTGATTAAAAGTCAGGTGCTCTTCGGCGCGCTTCGCCAGATAGGAGGCAAGAGCACTGGCTATCTGGTCAAGACTAGGTGAATTTGTTAAGTCAGGTGCTCTTCTTTTCATCATTTACTCCTCGATGTTTTGGATCCCATAATAAGCTCTGCCAAGTCCCAAAGTCAAGTGCTTTTTGTACTTGATAAGTATGCTGATAGCAACGATGCTATCGTTTCCTATACCACTCTACAGGAAATGATATGCTGGCTCAAACGCATCTTTCAAGTGTGCTATTACTATGATAGCATGTAGGATAGCAGTATTAGCGGTTGGCACTATCCTCGGACATAACGGGAAGGCAACTCAAGAAAACTCAGCGATGCCTTGCCAAAACTGTTCGCTCGTTTAGACAGCAATAATCTGAAGGATATAGAGCCTGTGAAGATGGTGAAGGGGACACGGCAGAGCACTAAGCTTCCGTTTAAGCAACGCAACCCGCCCAATTGTTGCCTGAGAGGTAACAAAACAGGCATTCGTGCAGTCGTCGATGTGACCAAACCAACACACCTATCTTTGACGAGGGAGATTGTCAACTTAGATTTCTACCCAGACGACGCCTGCGTCAACCCTCACTGGATAGGACCTTAAATCGGTGGCCGCACGTCGAGTTATGGTCTTGATAACAGGGCTCACGTTTTTGACCACTTTCCCATTGGTAACATTAAACCCGGAACCGTGCACTGGGCAGTAGACAATCTTGTCTTCGAGTCTCCCTTTGGACAGGTCACCATTTCTGTGGGAGCAAATAGTGTCCATGGCATAGTAGCCGTCAGTAGTATGAGCTATTAGTATGTCCTTGCCAGCAATTTTAAATCGTCTTACCGTCCCTCGCGGGACTTCTTCAATTCGGCATACCCTTTCCAGCTTCGTCATCAGAGCCCCCAATGCCTTGCTGCTTGGCTCACTACTGAATCTACCTAAACCCTAATCAAAGCATAGTTTCTATTAATGCAGTTGTCAAATTGATTGCAGGAAGAGCTGAAGCTACAGCTGTAGGTATTAGGATTTCTAAGGGCGGGCTATTTTTAGTATCATGAATAGCTGGCCTCTTTGTTTTGCATTGCACATTTTGGACAAATGTGCAGTGGGAAGAGAGGTACGAGTCAAGATAGAGACAAGCCACAAAACCCTCCGAGTTCAGTGCTTTGCGGCGTGGAATGGATGACCGTGTAGGATTCTGGCAAACTCAATTACACCAGAGCTGTGAACCCTTCTGCCAGCTAATTTACACAACCTAGCCCCCAGTAGTATACTTTAAGTCTGAACCCCCATACCGCTTCTATTTCTTAAGGAGGTGTTGCTCTATAATGGTTAAGATTATTACCGACAGCGGCTCGGACATTACGCAAGAGGAAGCCAAAAAGTTGGGTGTTACCGTGGTGCCAGTATATCTTCGTTTTGGTGACGAAGTCTATCGCGATGGAGTCGATATAGATTGCGATGAATTCTATCATAAACTGGTGACCAGTCCGATTCACCCATCTACCGCAGCACCATCACCAGGGGATTTTGCCAAGGTGTATGAGGAGGCAGCTCAAGAAACCGGGGAGATTGTTTCCATTCATATCACCAGCAAGCACAGTGCTGTCTGCGATGCTGCATTAGTAGGTAAGGAGACTGCGGAAAAGAAAGGGTGTCGGATTGAAGTTATCGACTCTCGAGGTGTTACAATGTGGCAAGGTCTTGTTGTCATAGCTGCAGCTAAAGCCGCTGAAGCCGGATACAATCTACAGCAGGTGGTAAACAAAGCTCATGAAACTATTAGACAACTCCGTGCTCTGGCACTTCTGGACACCCTGAGATACGCAGTCAAAGGTGGGCGCCTCGGCAAGGCTCTCTTTCCAGTGGAATCGCTGCTTAATGTGAAGGCCTTAATTACTCTGCGTGATGGCCAGATTCGCCCAGCCGGGTTGGCACGCACCCGAAGTAAAGGAATAGACCAACTCCGTAAGTTTATAAGGTCAGCGCTACACGTTGAGGACTTAGCTATAGTTTATAGCACTACCCCTGGCGATGCTCAAACGTTAGCCGAGTACGTAGGTTCGCTGTTTCCCAATATAGTACCTCGGACAACAAGACTGGGGGCAGCGCTAGGTGTCCACGCCGGTCCGGGAGCTCTAGGTGCAATCCTGAAGGAAGCAAAATAAAACTCGTTGAGAGGACATCCAACTGGTTACCAATCTGCGAAGAGCCTTGATTTGGCGGCAATGCGGTATGTCACGTATGTGCGCAAGCTAAGAAGATTTCATATCTATTATACAATTCGCCCTATTGTTTAGGCCTTTGCTACAACTTCTCCAGCACATGCGAACTTACCGAGCGTAGCGAAGGAAGTTAGGCGAAACAAAGTGGGTCGACTTGCACTGGCTTAAGAGGTCTATCTTGGGGCACTATCCCACAGTATGAATAACTCTTTGCTGCATCGGCGTACCATCTCAAAGTCCTATGACTTCAGGGTCGATATGCATTTTCATATAACGCTCAAAGGTTGGTGAAGTCAGTCGAAGCGTCATTTGGACGGAGTGACCACATCGAACGGAACCGCCAAGCCCGTATTAGGCACAATAGCGGTTCCGTCCCCTCCATCATCTGTTAAAGTTTTAGATCCCCGGCTACGGATCGCCCCAACTCCGGGTCAGCCTTAGTTAGGTTATCAATCACCCGCTGTTGGATCGGTTTGTCAATGTGCATAAGATCCGCGATGAGATTATCTACCAGATGTTCTTGATCCATCTTGCTAAAGGAACGATATCTCTCTCTAGCTTGTGCGAAATCATTCGTTATGCTTATCTTCCGACGAGTCACTTCCCCCTCAAGCTGGTATACGCGCGGCGTGCCCTCCTCAGGGGCCTCCTTAGACATACCACCGGCCAGGCTATTGGGCTCGTAGTTAACCGAACCGCTGAACTGACCAATCTGCATGGCGCCATCACGCTGGTTATTGTCGACCGGCACTATGGGCCGGTTGATCGGAAGCTGCAGGTAGTTCGGTCCCAGCCGATGGCGCTGAGTATCGGCGTATGAAAATGTTCGACCCTGCAGCAACTTGTCAGCAGAAAACTCGATTCCTGGAACAATGCTGGCGGGGCAGAAAGCCGCTTGCTCCACCTCGGCGAAGAAGTTCTCCGGGTTACGGTTGAGCACCATTTTACCCACCGGCATCAGAGGGGACTTGTCCTCAGGCCAGGTCTTTGTGGGATCCAGGGGGTCAAAATTTTGTTTGAACTCGTCAGCGATATCCATCAACTGGACGTCAAGCTCGTACTCAACCTCTTCCCCTTTGGCGATAGCATCATGAAGGTCACGGGTAAGATAATCAGGGTCGATACCGGCCAGGCGGGTTGCTTCATGACGGTCAAGGTTCTGCACACCCAGTTTCGGTTTCCAGTGGTATTTCACATATACAGCTCTGCCTTCGGCGTTCACCCACACATAGGTATTGACGCCAAAACCCTCCTGCATCCGGTAACTTTTCGGCGTGCCACGGTCAGAAAAAAGCCAGATAATCATATGGGTCGATTCCGGCGTCAGGGATATGAAATCCCAAAAGCGGTTATGTGCCGAAGAGGCTGATGGTATATTGGTATCTGGCGCGCCTTTGAAGGCGTGAACCATATCGGGGAACTTGATGGCGTCCCGGATGAAAAACACGGGGAGATTGTTCCCAACCAGGTCGTAGTTGCCATCCTCGGTATAGAACTTGACGGCAAAGCCGCGAGGGTCCCGTACCGTATCCGCCGAGCCCCGACCTCCAACGACGGTGGAAAACCGCACGAATACGGGGAGCTTTTTCTTTGGCTCCTGGAGAAATTTCGCCTTGGTATAAGGCTTCATGCTCTTGTAAACCTGAAAGTAGCCATGTGCTCCTGCCCCTTTGGCATGGACAACCCTTTCGGGAATGCGTTCCCTGTCAAAATGAGCCATCTTCTCAATAAACTGGACATCCTGTAACAGTACTGGACCGCGTTCGCCAACGGTCAAGGAGTTCTGGTTATCAGTAACCGGTACACCTTGATTCGTTGTAAGGTGTCTTTTTTTCATGATACCCTCCTTCTATTATTGTATTGGTGAAAGTGCACTTTCGTTTAGAATATCAGCCTCCAACCGACTCCGTTACGTGTTTATTCTTTACAATTTGGCCTATCATACCTTAAGAATTACTTCACCTACCTTCGGCTTCCCTTTCCATCTTTTCAAGCCTCGTGTAGTAATCTGAAAATTCATTGAGATGAGCTAAAGCAATTTTCCCGGTCATCATAGGGTCATCGTTAGTAACATTGGTATGTGGATCAACCAAACCGTGCTCAAGCTCGACATCAAGGCCCATCCTATATTGCTCAACATCGAACTTGTTCCAATCGATACCTAGGGCCTCGCCAATTCGTTTGGCTTCTTCGGTAGTGAAGTGCTTTTTGCTTGTCATGTCCGCCCCCTAAGTTTCTATTCTTGGGATAATCTTAGGTCTTGGTAATGAAGTTGTCAACGCTTCGTGCATGCAGTTACGACACTTGACGGAAGCAGTGCTGAGAAAGAGTAGGAATAACAATCCGCTACTTTGTTCAATGGAATAGTTTTAAAGACACGGGAATAGTAGATGAGGTTGACAGCTTGGTAGCCGGCCGAAAAATGATAAGCAAAACTTGGCAGGCATTAGCGCATAGTAGTACTAACTCTTAGATGCCAACAATTGACTGGTAATAAAATCATATACTTGCCAGATAGAGGTAAGTTCGCCTGATAACGCTTGAACAATCTGCCTTGAGTATCTTTCAACTTTGCTCTTACCGGTATTTGCCTTGATCTGTTCCAGCATTTCTGTCACCGTCTTGTAATCTTTGAATGGTTTGTACTGTGGCGAACAACTTCGGAGCAATTCACAAATGACGAACGCTTTCCTGTGTTGTCTGCCTGCCTCATAGATTTGAGCTAATAAATAGAGCTGGTCCGTGGCATAATAGTCACAAAATGCCTCATCTCTGTGTAACGACTCAGACTGGCTTAGTCCCTTCAAAAATTTCAGACATTTCCTACAACGGCGCTTTGCCACACTATAGTTCGCCAGTTCAAACTCAATCCAAGCGATAACATGAAGAGCCAGAACATAACCAGTCAAACAAGATGGCCAAGGTGAAACAGATGCCCAATCCGAATCACCTCTATCATATCCACTTGGCGTTGGTATGGTCTTTAGAGCCTTTTCAATAAGGTATTTTGCCGTACCGAGTTGGTTATGACCCCACTCTATGCATGCAATGTCAAAAAGATTATTGATATACCTTCCCTGTCACCAAGGATTTTACAAATGTCAAGACTTCTTTCGTATAACATCTTAGAGTCCCAAGGGTTATAAGGCACCCTCCGTTCAATGATCCGGATGGCATGTCCAAGCCAATACAGTGCCCAGGCTTCACCAAGCTTGTCACCTACTTCATTAAAATATTCCTGAAGCCTTTCTAATAACGCCTTCTTTGCACTGACTGAGCTCAAGGAGCTGGTATCCCAAGGTTCTTCCCAAACAACTAGGTTGAATAATTCATAATTCGTAACAAAGTCCAAAGGTTCTTTTCCAGCTCGGCGAAGATGGTAATCTTCACTTAAATATTCGTACCATGGATAGTAAAAAGCGGTTTTTCCTACTAGCTTGCGCTCTCTTTCTTGTTTGAACAGCCGTGCGGCTGCATAATGGTATTCTTTTTGCAGAGCAACAGGCATTCTATTTTCTACGTAGCGCTTAATCGTCTCGTGACGAAACCACCCACTGTCATCAAAGATCAGTTTCTTTTTAAGATGGCTCATAACTGTATGGCATTCTAGAAGATTTTGTTGTGCCCTGCCAAGCCGCAAGAGCGTTACATAAGACTCCAGAGGTAGAGGCTCACGGAGGACACTAAGACGGTAAGCAAAATCAACAAAACTAGATTCAATTTCCTCGAGTCTATGTTCGTAGCACCTTCCAAGGTAGTCTTGGCTCGAAAGCCCTTGCAGAAGCTCGATAGCAAGATCGTTTCGTTCAAGCCATTCTCGAATAATAATTGGTAGTCCGCCCGTAGCCTTTCGGATCTTCTTAAGATCAATCTCTGGTAACTGCTTCTTCTGGCGCTTCTTTATCCATTCTCCAATCTCGTCCCATCGGAGCCCTTGCAACTGTATAATTTTGCCCCCAATTCTAGAAATAGCATTTTCGACCATTCGGTATTTTTCAGATGATATATGGGGCTCACCTATCTTTCCATCAATCTCCACCTGTATCGCCAGCACTAAGCAGACTCTATTTTGTATTGCCTCAGCCAAGTCAAGCATAAGATTCAAAGTAGTGCTATCTGCTCTTTCTAATTGATCAACAACAAGGAGGAAGTACTTTCCGGATAGGTCTTCACTTAGACTTTTAATAATATTCCCATATATATCCGCAGCAGGTAAGCGATGCTCGGCTATCAGTCTACGAGCATCTAATATACTCGGTTTTGCTCCCTTGATGCGCTCCAATGCGTTAGACGTGAGCCCAAACACACTATCTACTTTGATACCTAGTGGACCCCAGTTTAGCGTTACTTTCTCCAATAATCTCCTAACAAAGTCCAGCCCAACGTCCTGCCTTATCAACTGGTTTAATAGTGAGCTTGTCTGAGCCAACAGCCCCATGCTTCTATTGCTTAGCAAGTGCGAAGACCTTACCTCGGCAATCAGGTGGGATAGGAGATTGACAATAGGGTCATCGAAGCTCTCGCTAAACCTACAGGTATGCAAAGCCACAAGGTAATTAGCCCGGTGCTTTTGGCTATCATCGTACAACTTTGCAAGAAAGTGCGACTTGCCAACGCCGCTTTCGCCAGCAACTAAGGCAATGCCTTTGCCTTGAGAAAGCATACTATTGACAATGCCTAACTGTTCCTTCCGACCTACAAAGATGTTCATCGCAGACTAGACATTAGAGTATTTATAGAATCACAAGACTTATAGCCGGTGTCGTTGCTATTATATTATAGAAGTGAACGGTTAACGTTACAAGTGTACCTGTTTCTAACATCTTTACGTTTGGGAAAAGTACTAAGCTTGACCAACGGTGCGCACGTCAACCCAATTCACAAAGTGCTGCATTGTGTCAGCCGAGGCCACTTGTTTCTTGTGGAGACCTAAGGCTTAACAAAATGAGTTATTGTTCAATAGAGCGGAATCCCGATTTAGGATACGGCATGGGCCAGCAGTAGTTCACAGACTGGCAATCCAATCAGGCCAAGCAGGATTCCCAGCAAAGCTCCAACTGCGATGTCCGAGACATAATGCACACCCAGTGCTACACGTGCCAGCACAACCAGAGGTGCCCAAACCCAAAGGATAGCCGCCAGCCAGCCGGGGCCAAAACCGGTAACCGCTATAGTGATGAAAAAAGAACGTGCGGCATGGCCGGATGGGAAGGAGTGTGGATCCGTATTGCGGTAAATTCTGCCCCATTCGCCTTCCGGTCTGCGGCGGCGAATGAGGAACTTTAATGTTATCAGGATGATGGCCAGTACAGCAATTCCTCCAAGCAGCACCACAGCCAACTTCTTCCAAAATGGATCGCCGAAAAACCACAAAATGATCAGCCCTCCACACCACAACCATGAGTCCCCGGAATGGGCTAAGAAGGCCAACATATTTCGTAACAGACCGGGTTGTTCGGCCACGCGCATCTGGCCTGATAGTCGGGCATCGAGTTCCAGAAGAGATCGAAGGCTCATTTGGTTTTTGCTTTCTCTCGGTCAGTTTTTTCTTGCTGCTTTGCCATGTCCTCGCGGACTAGTTTGAGTTGGTGCGGCTTGTCAATATCCATGCCGGGTTCGGCATGTGGCCAGACAATGGCGCGGCCCCTGATGCCAATGCGCTTTGTCACGCGTTCTACTGCGTAAGTCAGACTCAAGCGCCCAAGCAGCAGCAGTACGAGGGTCCCAAAACCTATTATGGCAGCCTGTTTGAGCGGCGATTTACGGTCGCCGAGCAGTTCTTCCCATATGTCGAGGTTTTTGGTTGCCATGGCCACATGCGCAATGCCGATGTCGGCGCCGCAGACTTGGATGTCTTTGAGTTTAACGTAGGTGCGCCTGGAACCGGGCCAGCGTGTCTCCATGACTTCGCGCGGTACGACGCCGTAATAGAGATCATCTTTGGTTTGCATGCAAGTCTCTACCAGCCAATCAACCAGCTCTGGTTTCAGGCAGGGGATGTCGGAAGAGACGATTAGCAGGTATTCGGCTTTGGTGTTGAGTTCGAGAGTTTTCTCGACGCCGGCAATGATGTTAGCCAGCATGCGTCCTTGGTTGGCGACATAGAACAGGGGTTTCTTGCAGATGACACCGCTCTTGGGCGAAAGGCCAATGATGATGACTTTGTCCACGTGTTTGGCGTCGCCAAGGGCATCCAGCACCCACTGGATCATGGGTTTGCCCGCCACATCAACGAGGGCTTTGAAATTACCATTGGTGTAGAGATATAGTGGATCTTGCGGAAGGGGAATCCCACCTGCGATCACGATTGCATCCATAAATTCTCCTTGGGCATCACCGCAAAGACATTTGCCTTCGTGTTGATTAGCTTGACTAATTAAGCTCCCGCAAGTGAGGCTCGAAGCCAAGTTTATCAATCAATTCGCTGTATTCGTTCCAAGTCAGCGGGCGTCCCTTGCCTGAGATTGCTACCAGTGCCGCTTCCATTGCATTGGTGCCAAAGGAGCGGCCCTCCAGCACCGGTGTTGTGGTGACCAGGTATTTCACACCCGCTTGGCGGAAGAATTCCACGTCTTCTGGTGTGGTGGTGTTGGTGACGATGACCTTACCTTCCAGTTTGTCTGGCATGTTGTGCTTGATGTAGAGGCAATCCCCGGCAATGACGGTGGCCCAGTTGTACCATTTCACCCATTTGGGGATACGCACCTCCTGCTTCTCACCGGTAGGATACAGCCACGCGAATGGAAAACGCGTGACAATCGGAATCATTAATGCGGCCAGGATACGGAGTGCTCTCAAGGAGCGGATTGGGATGGGGACATGGAGAGTAAACATCAGGTCACAAAAGACCGTTTCGTACCCGGCTTCGACGAAGGATTTGGAAAGTCCCCAACGGGACACGCCGACAGGCATCATGACATTGCGGCCATGCTGGTTTAGGTAATCCTTGATCTTTGTCTCCAAAAAAGACGGCACTTTGTTTTCGAGCGTGTTTTGCCACCCGGCGCCATCCACGACAGGCGTTTTCTCGATGTAGCGCACTATTTTTTGGATCGAGTGGAACGGGTAGAACTTGCCGTCTATAAGCGCACCCAGTTCCGCACCGCCAACGCCGAAGGCATCCACTTTGCCATCAAGTTCCTTATATTTAAGGGCGGCGGCTTCTATGTCGCCGTGCGTGCCGATGCGTTCGATGCTGACCTTTTCGCCTAACAGGGTCACTTCCACTCGCTTATCACGCTCGGACGAGCCAATGCTGATGCTGACTGCTCGTTTCATCTGTCCCTCCCCCTGATTTGGCTTGCTGTCATTATACATCAAATCAGATATTGCGAAAATAGCCCGACTTCATCGGCACTGGCACAGAACTGGTAGATCTCTTTGCGAAGACACTTTGAATGCAGGCAGGCTGGATGAGAATGATGGATTTTACCGACACTTCCCATATCTACTCTTGACAGAGGCAAAAATGGCCCCTTTTCACTGGAGACAAGGATACCCCCCCTCACCTGGCTATCGATCACTTTTTAGATCCGCGTAAATATGCACCGGGCGTTTGTGCACCACGCTATCCAAGTCCAACAATTCGTCACAATGTTCAGTGTCAGTGCGCAATACTGGCATTTACTTAGCTCAAGGATTATACTGAGAACGTACGTATGTTCTTAAAGTTAGAGGCTAAAAATCAAAGTCTCTTACTCAATGCCATGAGATGACTCACAGGAATCTTCTCTCACAATATCCACAATTCGTTGTCCACTATTTGGATAATCTGCTTAATCCGTGGTTATGGGTAGAGAAAGCTGATGAGATGATTGAAGCATCGAAGGCATTAGAACCACAACTACGGCAATATTGGAATGTCGTCCTAACCAACGCGAAAGAGGGAAAGTACGACAAAGGTACGGAACACCCCGGTATCCCACCACCTAACCTACATGGTCCTTATTTCATTCTTGTTTCATACGCCCTTGAGAATCTATTTAAGGCTCTAATAATTCTAGAACGACGTGACGAGATTAGCAGCCAGTTCCTTCAAACAGGGAGGTTACCCAGGCTGATCAATGAACATAACCTTGTGAAGTTATCCAAAGAAGCAAATATGAAGGCGGACATTAAGGAAGAAGACATTCTAACTAGACTTTCTAGGCAATCAAAGTGGAAAAGCCGATATCCAGTGCCTGTTGAACTGCATGACATACGGAACATTATTCAATACTCCGACGGTAAGCCATACTTTACCGACTATTATACGCCTAGGGACCTCGACCTGCTCAACGCCATAGCACAGAAAGTGAGAGGCCACGTTGCAGGTTATGTGAACGGGCCAAGGTAGCTAGCGTAGTAACACAAAAAGCCAAAAAGTTCAATAGTAGATTCTTACAATTAGGAGCATCAATTATATAGTGATAAAATATTAGAAGGATTGAGGTTCCTGAGGGTCTTATGAAGTGGAGATGTCCGCACCCAGATAAA
>Ga0268285_1000430_pt1 | contig 24577 bp, 18 predicted proteins | sample saktaG_2_FD_190144 | JGI IMG/M metagenome (GOLD analysis project Ga0268285, IMG submission 190144) | Saline water microbial communities from Sakinaw Lake, British Columbia, Canada - sak_2013_06_06_120m | ecosystem: Environmental > Aquatic > Non-marine Saline and Alkaline > Saline ... | reverse complement strand
TTCGTCGGTCAGGGCCTCAAAGGGCCCAAGGACCAGAGGGGCACCCCGGCCCAGACGTTTTCTGATCTCGAACTGGACCTCGCCCTTGAGGGCGGCAAACCTCATCTTTCTCTTGGAAAATTCGGCATCGAATACCATCACCTCGTCAGACGAGCCGGCATCCGAAGCCATTTTCTCCTTCACCCTCTCGTAAAGAGAAGTTCCTGGCAAGGGGTGAGGGTGGGTGAAGGAGAGGTAGTCTAGGGGCAGGCGGGTTGCAAACCTCAGGGTCTCCAGGACCGTATCGTCGGTCTCGCCGGGGTAGCAGAGGATGAAGAATGCTCCGGTCTTGAGTCCGGCATAGCGAGCCGCCGAGACCGCCCTCTTTGCCTCCTGGACGGTGATCTTCTTTTTCATGAGCCTCAGGACGGAATCGGACCCCGACTCGATCCCGAAGAGGACCCTCTTGCATCCGGCCTCTTTCATGGCCAGGGCGACGGCAGGATCGATGGAGTCGACACGGCCGAGGCACTCCCAGCCGAATAACGCGCCCCGATCCCGGATCCTTTTGCAGATATCGAGGACACGATCCCTGTTGAGGGTGAAGACGTCGTCGGCGAAGTGGACGTGATCGTAACCAAGATCGAGGGCCTCCTCCACCTCGTCCAGGACGTTTTCGGGGGACCGCTCCCGATAAGATATCCCAAAGACAGAACGGCTGCAGAACTCGCAAATGAAAGGACAGCCTCTTGTGGTGATGACGGCGGTGGAGGCCTTGCCAAAACGCCTCCTCCAGTAGCGGATGTAGTCATCGTTGGGAAAGAGGTCTCTTGCGGGAAAGGGGATCTGGTCCAGGTCTTGCTGGTGAGGTCGCGGCTCTGTTGCGACGACCTCATCGCCGCGAGCGTCTTCGAGGGTCCTCTTCCGAGAACTGGGGATCGATCCCCTCATCTTTCGCCGGCGATAGACGATCCCCTTCACCGACTCGAGGTCGGATCCCTCCTCCAGGTGCTGAAGTATCTCCAGGATCGTCTCCTCACCTTCGCCGATCACGGCCAGGTCGAAATCGTCGAGAAAGGGCACGGGGTCGGATGATGGCTGCGGTCCGCCCGCCACCAACAGCTCGGATTGATCGCTAAGCAGCCTTGCAAACCTCAGGGCCTCGTCTCGCATCGACGCCATGGAGTATATTCCCACCATCTCGGCTTTCGAGGCGATGGCCCTGTCGCGAGCCACATCCTTCTCGAGAAATGTGCAGTCCAGAACGTCCACCTCGTGGCCGGCCACCCGAAGGCTGGAGGCGATGTACCCGAGGCCCAGAGGGGGAAAGAGGAAGCTCGATCTCTTGTGGATGGGCTTGAAGTAGGGGTAAATCAGAAGGACGGAGGTCATGGTGGTGCTCCAAGCTCAATTTTGTACTCGAAATCTCTTCTCTCGTGCATGGGAACTACGTGGGCAAGGCCTGCCCAGGCTAGGCGGCCGGGCCTCGTCTCCCGTCCATAAAATAGCTCTGCTCCCTCGGTCTTCCAGAGCTTGAAGGACAGGTCGTGCTCAGAGTCAATGAACTTTGCCCACTCTGCTGACGTTCTCTCCCAGGAGCCGATCTCTTCGCCCGAAAGGTCCAGCCCTTCGGAGTCCCGATAGCGATCAAAGCTGCTCGCCCCCTGCTCGTTCATGACCGCCATCTCGATACAGCCCTCCACCTTCGGCCAGCATCTTACGCGGACGTCGATCTCGCCATTTTGGGATATGGCGTGGACCACCCTAGCTCGTCCAAACGAATCCGCCTCCACGATCCTCGTCTCCACCGAGAGGGCCCGCCTGAAGAGGGCGGAGGCGATGTTGATGGCGGGCCTCAGGGGTGGACGGTCTCTGTGGATACGGTCGATCCTGCCCTTGGCCCGGCAAAGCCGATCCCCCTCGATCAGTCTACTTCCAATCGCGAGCCTGCTCGCGAGGTTGAGGTCGTAGTCGATCTCCACCACCGTATGGTCGCCCACCTTCCAGATCTCCGACCTGGACCTTCCGGGAAATGCCGCCTCGTCCCCGAACTTGAGGACGGGAACCCCGAACCCCACCCCCTCCTCGCACAGGTCTTCTCCCTTCAGGGAGATGACGAGCCCTTTCTGTATTTTTGAGGTGGGATACTCTTGAGGGCGGCTTTGGCCGGCGAGTAGGGTCAGGTCCTTTGAGATCTCGACCTCGACCCCACTGGAAGGTCTGTAGACAGGCGTCCGATTCGGTGAGTTCATGGTTCAATCTCGGTTGCTGGAAAAAGGGATGGACCGATGAATGAGGATCGACCCCGAAATTCATAAGGGATACGTTCTACTTCGCCCTCATCGACCGTCAGGTTAAGAATTATTGGCGTTTTTTGTGGCCCTACCGAATACCCAGTCAGACCTCTGGTCGGTGTCGACCCCGTTGGAATAGCGGGAATAGGTGAAGGCGTTGTCGCTTTTGTCGGTCAGAAGAGGGGGTCTTGTCGACCTTCATCCCGCCTTCTGTCTTCAGGATCACCGTCCCGCTTCCAGATGTGTGGATCCATTGTCTGTCCCCTTCGGCGACGTAGAAGCCGCCGGGGGCGACCACCGTCTCCTGAGGTATCTTTATCACGCCGGTCCAGCTGGGATCGAAGTCGACGATCCAGACGCTCCAGCAGCCCACGTCCTGCTCTTCTGCGCCGTTGTTGTAAAGCTCCACCCACTCGTTGGCGTCGCCGGGCGGGTTGAGCTCCACCTCGTTGATCACGACTGCGCCGAGACCCGCACCAGATATCGTCAAGACGCCAAATAAGGATATCAACAGTCTCATCGAAATTCGATACATGACAAAATCCCCCACCTCAATTTGAGATATGTTCCGGCCGACAGCAACCTGCCGGCGATGTTCGCTGAGACGATCTCCAAATAAATAACCGTATCGATCGGGACGACGGCGGAGTTCAACCAAAGAATTCTGCGGATATATCCAGTTGTTGAGTGGAAAACAATCTTTCGCTTTCTCCCCCTATCTTTAAAGTGTTCGCGAACATTGAGTGGATCTCAATTTATTATTCAACATAGTTTTTCAAGCAAAAGATATTATTCACAGAATTAAATCAGAATTTCGTTACCCTGGATCAAGGAAAGGAGTGAAGATGAAGAACGCTTCAAGTAACGTTTTTTCAGGTATTCCGAACCTGTATTCGGCATACTTGAGAAAGATCTGCCCCAGAGGCTCCAGGGGCGGAGGAAGCCGAGAGCGTGCACGAGGCCATGACCCCCAGCCCTCGCCCCCGCTCCCGCCCTCACCCCAAGGGTCGAGGGTCGCGAAGGGGTGAGGGGCGAAGAGGGAGATGGATCTCGTTTTCCGGGGATTTTGGCCCAAACTCCGCAAACGGGCCGGATTCAAACCCCGTTTCAGAGAAGGCATATATATCAAGTCCACACCAAAAAGCCGCTACGTTCAAGGTGATTTCGAATGGCCAAAATTAGAGCAGGCGTTCTTGGAGCTACAGGCGCGGTAGGGCAGCGTTTCATCGAACAGCTTTGGGACCATCCCTGGTTTGAGCTGACCAGCCTTGCGGCCTCGGAGAGGAGCGCGGGCAAGAAGTACCGCGAGGCGGCACGGTGGCGGCTGGAGCACGAGCTTCCGCCGGAGGTCGGAGAGATGTCGGTGGTTAACGTCGATCCGAAGGAAGTCGAGGCAGACGTCGTCTTCTCCGCCCTTCCCACCGACGAGGCGAAGAAGGTCGAGGCCGATTTCGCCCGGGCGGGTTTTGCCGTGGCCAGCAACGCCAGCGCGTACCGGTTCGACGCGGACGTCCCCCTGATGATCCCCGAGTGCAACCCCGAGCACCTCGGCCTCATCGAGGTCCAGCAGAAGAAGAGAGGCTGGGACGGGTACATCGTCACAAACCCCAACTGCACCACCATCATGTTCGCCCTGACTCTGACGCCCCTCATGCCCATGGAGATCCAGAGGGTGATCCTCGCCTCGATGCAGGCCGTCAGCGGCGCTGGATACGAGGGCGTCCCCTCCATGGCGATCCTGGGCAACATCGTCCCCTTCATCCCCGGTGAGGAGGAGAAGGTCGAAAAGGAGGCCCAGAAGATCCTGGGAACCTTCGACGGCGAGAAGATAGTGGACGCGGGCTTTGACGTCAGCGCCAGCTGCCACAGAGTTCCCATCATGGACGGTCACACCGAGGCGCTCTGGGTGGAGATGGCGGCAAACCCGACCCCCGAAGAGGTCCGGGAGGTCTTCCTCAGCTTCGATCCCGGTCTCGGCGACCTGCCCACTGAGCCAGAAAGGCCCCTCATCGTCAGGGACGAGCCCGACAGGCCCCAGCCTCGGCTTGACAGGAACGCCGGCAAGGGGATGGCCGTCTCCGTCGGTCGGATCAGAAAGGGAATCCGCTACATCGTCATGGGCCACAACACCGTCCGGGGCGCTGCCGGTGCCAGCGTTCTGAACGCGGAGCTCCTTCACAAGAAGGGAATGCTCTAGATGCTGATCATAGCCTGGGAGGTGACGGCGGCCTGTAACCTCTGCTGCCAGTACTGCCGCGCCTCGGCGACGGCCTCCCCAGACGAGGCGGAGCTCTCGACCGAGGAGGCGCTGGCGTTCATAGACCAGGTCGCCCCTCTCAAGCCGATGATAATTCTGAGCGGGGGAGAGCCGCTCCTCCGCTCCGACGTCTTCGATCTGGCGGAATATGCCACCGATCGAGGTGTTCGGGTCTCCCTTGCAACCAACGGGACTCTCCTCTCCCCCGAGATTGTCGAGAGGATCAAAACGGCCGGGATCATGCGAGTCAGCATCAGCCTCGACGGCCCTGATCCTGTGACTCACGACGCCACCCGGGGCTCTGGCTCCTTCGATCTTTCGATGCGGGGGATCAAGAACCTTCGGGGCGAGGTGGACTTTCAGATCAACATGACCATCACAAAGGAGAACCTCGACCAGGTCGGAGCCACGATGGATCTGGCCGAGAGGCTCGGTGCCGTCGCCTTCCATTTATTCTTCCTGGTGCCCACGGGCCGGGGCAGCGAGGATGAGCTTGTGACCCCAGAAGAGCAGGACGAGATCCTCCGTTGGGTGGCCCTGGAGTGCAAGAATAGGAAGATCGAGGTGAAGGTCACTTGCGCCCCCCAGTACGGCAGGGTGATAAGGGAGGTCCTCACCGAGCCCGAGAGAAAGGGCATGATGGGCAGCGCCTGTCTTGCGGGGACGAGCTTCGTCTTCGTGTCGAGGACCGGAGACGTCTGCCCCTGCGGGTACCTGCCGGTGGTCGCTGGAAACGTCAGGAAGGAGAGCTTCCCGGAGATCTGGGAGAATTCGCCCGTCTTGCGGGATCTGCGGAAGAGGGAGCTCCTGGGTAGGTGCGGACGATGCGATTATCGGAAGGTCTGCGGCGGGTGCAGGGCGAGGGCCTATGCGAAGACCGGCGACTATCTTGAATCCGACCCGCTCTGCAGCTATGGGGAGGTTTGATATGGTGAAAGCTGAGCCGATCGAAGATCTGCCGGTCGAAGAGGCGAGGCCCGGCCTGGACGACCTGGACGACCTGGACCGAAGGCTCCTCGCCCTGGTCCAGGAGGAGTTCCCCCTGACCGGAAGGCCCTTTATGGCACTCGGCGAGATCCTCGGGACCGGCGAGGAAGAGGTCATAAGCCGGGCAAAAAGGCTCCAGGATTTGGGCATAATAAGAAGGATAGGGCCGATTTTGGACATGAGGCGGCTTGGCTGCTCCGGGGTTCTTGTCGCCCTTCCCGTATCCGATGGAAGGATGGATGAAGTGGTCGATGTGGTGAACGGCTACCAGGAGATCTCCCACAACTACCTCCGGCCGAACGATACCAAGTTTAACATGTGGTTTACGATATCCGCGTCTCAGGATAGGATCGACGAGATCCTCGCCGAGATCAAAGAGAAGACCGGCCTTGATCAGCTTGTTCTGCCCACCAAGAGGATTTTCAAGATCGGGGTCCGGTTCGAGATCCCCGAATGACGAGGCGATCAAGGTGTCTAAGATCGTTTTGACGGACTTTTACACCAATACCTGTGGCTATTGTCGCGAGGAGGCCCTTATCCTCGAGGAGCTGGCGGAGGCGTTCGCCGGCAAAGTCGAGTTCAGGATGGTCGACGCCGAGAAGGACTGGGAGCTGGCGGAAAAATGCGTCGTATTTTCCGTTCCCACCCTGATCCTCGAGAGGGACGGGGAGATGGTGGAGCGGTGGAACGGCTTTGTCCCCGGCGACGAGCTGGAAAGGGCGCTTAGAGAGGCTTTGAGGCGGCCCTGATCCAAAAAAAGATCAGGGCGAAAGCTTCATCACCGCCATCTCGTGCCCTGAGAGGGGAATGCTTACAGCGTGCCTCTCCCGCCCATCGGCGCCGCCCGCCGATACGACCTTGAACCTCTCCCCCGACCGGAGGAGGTCTTCCATCTCAGACCCCGCGGGCGTGAGGTTTCGGTCAACGGTCACAAAGTCCTCCCTCGATTCGGAGGCGAGGTTCATGGCGACTAGCACCTCGGAATCGTCCAGTATCCTGGAGTAGGCGAGGGTGCACTTGCCGTCGATGGGGTGGCCGAAGTTCTGGCCGTCGCCGGAGATCTCGCGGAAGTACTGCCTTCCGTACCTGAGGGCGGGCTCCCTCTTCCTGAGGTCTGCGATCTCGGATATAGATCTGTAGAGGGGATGCTTCGGGTTGAAGAAGTGGTGGCCGGTCGTCTTGAAGGCGCCCCACTTTCCTCCGAACATGCACTCCCGGAGGTATTTGTCGTGGTCTCCGCCGCCGTCGAAGCCCTGCTCGGTTCCGTAGTAGATGCAGGGAATACCCTGGCTTGTGAGAAGGTAGCCGAGGGCGAGGACGGCCTGCTCCTGGCGGGGGTTGTCGAAGAGGAACCTGCCCTTCGGCGAGCGGCCGATCTGGTCGTGGTTGTCGAGGAAGGTGACGAACCTGCGGCCCGCCTCGCCGTGGTCGGCGTAGAGGTCAGCAAACCTCCCGTACCTCTCCCTCAGGGCCGCCGGGTTTAGGAAGCCCTTGACCACCCACTCCAGCACCCCCCAGAGCGGAAAGTCGAGGGCCGCGTCGAGGGAGGGAAACCGCTCGTTTGTTCCTGGAATTCTGGCGTTTCGGCCTATGTACTGATCGATGAAACGGTCCCCGCCCACGATCTCGCCGAAGAGGAAGAAGTTCTTCTTACCGATGCTCTGGGCGTACTCCCTGACGGCGTTGCAGAATATGGCGGTGCTCGACTCCTCTAAGTGCTTTGCCGCATCCAGACGGTACCCATCGATGTCGGTTTCGGCGATCCAGTGCTTGTAGACGTCTATCAGCGACCTCATGACCTCTTTATTTGAGGTGTCGATGTCTTTGAGAGAGAGGAAATCGCCGTCCCTCGTCTCGGGAAAGGCGTCCCAGTTCTTTATCTCGCCGCATCTTCGATACCATTCGGGATTCTGAAACTCCGGCGGCATGACGGAGTCGCCGTCGCCCTCTTCTTCCGAGGGATGAGACCGCCTCCAGAACCCGAAATCGAACCTCTGACCGTCGCAGTAATAGTAGGGGTACCCGCCCGGATAGGCCCAGTTGTCTCCGGTATGGTTCAAGACTATGTCCAGGATCACGTAAATGCGATTTTTATGGGCTTTTTTGACGAGGGCTCTCAGGTCTTTGGAGGATCCAAACCTCGGGTCGACCTCCAGGAAGTTTTGTATGCCGTAGCCGTGATAGGTGTTATCACCGTCTCGGTTCTTGAATATGGGGCTGAGCCATATCGCTGTGCAGCCGAGCCCCTTGATGTAGTCCAGCTTCTTCGATATGCCTTTCAGGTTCCCGCCCTGCCACTTTTCGCCCTCCGAATCTTCCCTGTCTTGGGCGAGGTCCGGCTCGTAGGCGGGCGTTTTCTCGTCGCCGTTGTTGAACCTGTCCACCATCAGGTGGTAGATGAACTGGTCCCTCCAGTCCCCAGGGGACGAGAAGACCTCACTCCGGGGTTCGAAATCGACCTTTTTTGGAGGTACTCCGCTCTTTTTGGACATGATCCCACTCCTAAGGTTCTATAATTTCAGAATGATATGGCGGGGTTGGACGAAGCCAGGAGAGCCGCTCCATCCCCTGGATCAACTTCGTCTTATTCAGATAATATTCAAATACGGAAGGTAAGCCCGATCCGGAAATCCACCGAAAATCCTCCATTATCGATATCTTAAGGACTTGTTCGGAAATCCTTGGCCGCCATACTTCTTGTTAAAAGATAATATGATCTCTGGATTATATGTAACTTTTGGACGCGAGACCCTATCGATCCAAGCCGACTATCGTCATCTCCAATTCGAAAATGTCAGATAATAATATTTGATAAATGGGGGCGAGCATGTCTGAAGAAAGTTTGAGATAGAAAGTTCCCCTGGCCCCTCATCGGTCATCCTCCGTAGGTGATCCTGTATATCGCCCCGGCAGAATCGTCCGAGACGAGGAGGGCGCCGTCAGGCATCACCAGAATGTCCACAGGCCTTCCCCAGGCCTCCCTTCCCTGGAGCCACCCCTCGGCGAATATTTCGTAGCCGGCGGCCGTCCCGTTCTCCAGCCTCACCAGAGTCACCCGATACCCTATGGGATCGGCCCGGTTCCAGGAGCCGTGCTCTGCGATGAAGATCTGGCCTTGGTACTCCGGCGGGAAGGCAGAGCCGGAGGAGAACCTCATCCCGAGGGCTGCGACGTGGGGCCCCAGCCTCATCGCCGGCGGGACGAAGTCGTCGCATCCTCTCACCCTTCCGAAGCTCGGGTCGGGGATGCTGCCTCCGTGGCAGTACGGAAACCCGAAGTGCTGGCCCGCCTGCCCTGCCCGGTTCAGCTCGTCGGGGGGCAGATCGTCTCCGAGCATGTCCCGACCGTTGTCGGTGAACCATAGGTCGCCGGTCTTTGGATGCCAATCGAAGCCGACGGAATTTCTGACGCCTCGGGCGAAGATCTCGAAGTTTGAGCCGTCGGGGTCCATCCGAGTGATGGAGGCATAGGGGTCGCCCGGATCGCAGACGTTGCAGGGCGCGCCGATGGGGACGTAGAGCTTTCCGTCGGGACCGAAGGCGATGAACTTCCAGCCGTGACCTCTCTCTTTGGGAAGGTCGTCCTTGACGACGACGGGATCGGGCGGGTTCTCAAGGCGGGACTCGATCCGATCGTACCTGAGAACGCGGCTCACCTCTGCGACGTAGAGAGAACCGTTCCTGAAGGCGACGCCGTTTGGCATCTCGAGCCCCTGAGCGATGACGAAGATCTCGCCCGGATCGGCCCGATCGTTTCCGTTCTCGTCCCTGATGGCGTAGACCCTGCCCTCCGACCTCGTCCCCACAAAGAGGGTCCCACCGGGGCTTTGGGCGAGCGACCTGGCTCCCGGAAGATCTGCCGCGTAAACCTGGATCTCAAAGCCCGGCGGAAGCTCGATCAGGTCGACCGGGAGGTCCTGGCCGTCGCCCTGGGGCGTGTTCAAGATTACGAGGGCCAGAAGGAGGACGATAACCGGGATTATGATCTTTTTAGGCTGGAGGTTCATGGGAAGCCATCTCCGATAATTTTTCTGCACCAATCTCTTTGAACTTTAATTGGCAGGAAAGATTATATAAATCTCGCTTAAAATGAGAAAAGGGTCTAACAAGCTACCTAGGTTAGCAGGAAGAAGAAAATGGAAGCAAGCCAATTGTTGGAAGCGGCTACCGCATTCTACTTGGATTCGCCGGATTTCAATGGATACTCTTGTAATGGCACTGTGAGCGAAGAAAAAGTATCTGATGATGAGCTTCGGCTTATATTAAGAGAACTTGTGGAGGAAGGGAAAGGAGCTCTGGTCTTTGGTGATAGGCACCCCAATCCTCATATTCGAGCTTTTCCTGACGAACCAAAAGAGGATCAGCTGGAAAAACTAGAAAAAAAACCTTTGAATGACGTTTGCTTATATCCAACTGCTAACTATTTGAAGAATGTAGTTGACAAAAGCAGTTACGAAGGAAGACCTTACACGCTAGAACTAGCACTCGGGTCGGCACAATTTGAGTTCCGTGCCTTTGACTTGTCCGTTTTGGAAATGTACCTCAACGATCCAAGATATTATTATATAAATGATGATATTAACGGTAGAATATGCATCAAAGACGAGTATTACTTGTCCCATGAATTTCCGGAAAAGGATAAGGTTCTATTGAAGACCTTTGGTTTTGCCTATGATAAGGATTTTAACAGATCAGTAGCTGCCTTTTTAATATATCTAAGTAGATTGAGTCCTGAGCACCAACAGATCTGGAAAGCGAAGGAGCTGGTGGGAAGCTACAAACTTCACCCGGATTACTTCAAAATCACGATAGGAGATTGGGATATAGGACTATCGATCTTTGCGGCCTTTGTTAAAGAACTCCGCATAATCAACCAAATGTGTGACATCATGAATCGACCACATCTATTTAAACAAGATTTTCATGATAATCGCCCGCAAAACTTTTCATTTCTCATCAGGCCAACCTTAGAAGAGTATAACAGCTTCGTTTTGACACTAGACAAAATAATGTCGGAGAACATCAACAAGGAATTCTTTATGGACGATGTATCTGATACCGTGGAAAAGCAACGAAGCAGTAAAACCATCGTAGAACCAAAGGGAACGATAACAATGCTGGAGGAATGGCTTGATAAAAAGTTCCGGCCGTTCGACCGCAGGCTAGTAGAAGAGCCGATTAAAACGTTCAGGGACGTAAGAAAACAGCGGCAGAAACCTGCTCATTCGATAAAATCGAACGTTTTCAATCAGAGTTATTTTCGTCGACAGCGTGAACTTGTAATTGCTGCATATAAAGCTGTGCGCAACATAAGGCTCATTCTCATGACGCATCCAGCAGTTCTTACTACACCAGTTGATATACCCGATGTTCTTAACAAGGGCAAAATTTGGATATATTGAAATGCCAATACGAAACAGTACTCGATTCCACTAAGCGAGAAAAATCACAACGTTGGATCATCGACAAATCCCCAATCTCCGATCAATCCTGAGCGCTTCAACAAAGCCAGAACAGAGGAGAATACTTAATTACAAACTCGTCCATAAATAGGGGTCGAGAGGGTGTTAAACAGATGACCGACTCCGAATCCATCCGGCTGAAGATCATTGAGGCTGACCAGAGGGACGTGGGAAAGGGGATCGTCAGGATAAGCGAGCGGCAGATGGCCGATCTGGGGGTTGTCGATTACGACCTGGTGGAGATCAAGGGTGCGAAGTCCACCAGCGCTCTCGCGGTGAAGGCCTACCCCACCGACGAAGATATGGACGTCGCCCGCGTCGACGGCCTGATCAGGTCGAACGTGGGCTCTTCCATCGGTCAGTTCGTTGAGATCTCGAAGGCCGAATGGAAGCCCGCTGAAAGGGTATCCCTGGCTCCGATGGGTCGAGGAACGCAGATCTCGATCCCCGGCGACGCCCTCAGGAAGGTCTTTTTGGGTAGACCCGTCTCCAAGGGCGACGTGATATCCACCACCACCCTCAGGCGACCTCCAGGCGATCTCGCCTCAGGAAGGGACACCATGTTCGACGAGATCTTCAAGAGACCCGAGAAGGGTTCGGCCTTCGGCTTTGGCGAGGTCAAGATGAGGGTCTTATCCACCGTCCCCTCGGGGACTATGGTTAGGATAACGGAGGATACGGAGATAGAGCTGATATCAAGGGCCGTCGACGCCCGGGCCGCGGCAGACGTCGTCTACGAGGACCTGGGCGGCATGAAGCACGCCATACAGAGGGTGCGGGAGATGATCGAGCTACCCCTCAAGCACCCGGAGCTCTTCGAGAGGCTCGGTATCGACCCGCCGAGGGGCGTCCTTCTCCACGGTCCCCCAGGCACCGGAAAGACGATGCTCGCCAAGGCCGTCGCCAACGAGAGCAGCGCCTACTTCGCATCGATAAACGGTCCCGAGATCGTATCCAAGTACTACGGCGAGAGCGAGAAGAGGATCCGAGAGGTCTTCGAGGAGTCGGAGAGGAACGCCCCCGCCATAATATTCCTCGACGAGCTCGACTCCATCGCCCCCAAGAGGGAGGAGGTGGCCGGAGAGATGGAGCGGAGGATGGTGGCCCAGCTCCTCTCTATGATGGACGGCCTCAAGGAGAGGGCGAACGTCATCGTCATCGGGGCGACGAACAGGCCCGACGCCGTCGATCCCGCCCTGAGAAGGCCCGGCAGGTTCGACCGGGAGATCGAGCTTGGGGTCCCCGACTTCGAGGGGAGACGCGAGATACTCCAGATCCACACTCGGGGGATGCCTCTTGCCCCTGACGTAGACCTGGAGGAGTTCTCCAAGCTGACCTATGGCTTCGTCGGGGCCGACATCGCCGCTTTCACCAGGGAGGCCGCCATGAACGCCCTCAGGCGCGTCCTCCCCAAGATCGACCTAGACGAGCCGACGATACCCCGGGAGATTCTGGAGGAATTGGTGGTGACGAGAGAGGACCTGGAGTCGGCGATGCACGAGGTCCAGCCGAGCGCCCTCAGGGAGATTCTGATCGAGGTTCCGAACGTCACCTGGGCCGACGTCGGCGGCCTTGAATACGTAAAGCAGCTCCTGGTGGAGGCCGTCGAGTGGCCCCTCGTCTACGGCGAGAACTTCAGAAGGCTCGGGATCGAGGCCCCCAAGGGCGTCCTCCTCTACGGCCCTCCGGGGACAGGAAAGACGCTTCTGGCGAAGGCCATCGCCAACGAGAGCAACGCCAACTTCCTCACGACAAAGGGGAGCGAGATCCTCTCGAAGTGGTACGGCGAGAGCGAGCGCCACATCGCTGAGATATTCAGGAAGGCGAGACAGGTCGCCCCGGCGATCGTATTCCTCGACGAATTGGACTCCCTCGCCCCGGTCCGGGGCGGGGCGACGGGCGAGCCTCATGTCACCGAACGGATCGTAAACCAGCTCTTATCCGAGATCGACGGGATGGAGGAGCTTCGGGGCGTTGTGGTGATCGCCGCCACCAACCGGCCCGACATCGTCGATCCGGCCCTGGTCAGGCCCGGAAGGTTCGACGAATTGATCATGGTCCCGGTCCCCGACGCCGAGTCCAGGAAGAAGATCTTCGATGTCCACACCGGCAAGATGCCGCTTGCGGAAGACGTCGACCTGGAAGACCTGGTCAGGAGGACCGACCAGTACACCGGAGCCGACATCGCCTCCATCTGCAGGAAGGCGGGCCGTCTGGCCCTTCGAGAGAACATGAACGCCGTCGAGGTTCCCCAGAGGCACTTTTTGGCGGCCCTTGAGGACGTCGGCCCCTCCGTCACCCCCGACACCATGAAGTACTACGCAAAGCTATCCGGAGAGCTTAGGAAGAGGGGGTCACGGGCTGTCGAGAAAGCGGTAGAAGATATGGAAGAAGGAAAGTAAAGGGCGAGCAAAAGACGAATACGAAGACGAGGCGACGGAAAACGGGATGAGAGCCGGGCTTTCCATCGCCTGTGGATGGAAGAGGCCCCGCCCCCCAAAGCATATCGATCGAACCTCTTTATCCGATCAATTCTTAGCGATCCTCTTTCCCACAAAGTAAAGGAACCCTCCGCCGATGACAACGCCTATCACGGCAGAGAGGATGTAGGCGATGACGGCTCCCTGCGAGGACTCGTCGCCCTCAAAGGCGTAATCGGGAAGGGGCGCCTTCTCCCAGAAGGAGGAGAGGCCCCCAAGGCCCTGCGGGACGTACCCGAGCTTCTCTTCGATCTCCTCGTTTCCCCATTCGCCGAAGGTCTCTCCGGTGGCAAGAAGCCCCAGAGGGACGAGGACCATGAGGATCAATAGGCCTATGACCATGTTTCTTATCGACTTTTCCATGAATCGTCACCTCAGTCTGCTGCCGCTCCTTTTGCCAATCTCTTCGAAGTCGAATGGTCGTACATCAGAAGGGTCGGGTCTGTCTTCTGGATGTAGCCGAATATTAGGGCGGTCACTATCGCCTCAACGAAGCTGAAGAAGAAGACGTGTTCAGCCAGCATCGCAGGAACGGCGATGTTAAGTCCGTAGGGCATGTAGAGGGGCATCCCGCTGGCGTCGGTGTGGAGGAGCGGCTGGATCCCGAACATGACGCCCGTGAGGCCTGCAGCCAAGCTCAAAGAGACGTAACCTGCGATCGCCGAGGCAGCGACCCTTTTTGATGAGGTGATCTCGGAGCTTCCGCTTATGATCTTATAGGTGTAATAAGCTACAAAGGGAATCACCACCGCCATGTTGAAGCAGTTGACGGCGATGGCGGTGATCCCGCCGTCCCCGAAGATCAGAGCCTGGAGGATCAACGCCACAGAGATGGATATGACCCCTGCCCAGGGTCCCAGGACTATCCCCACGATCGCCCCGCCGACGGCGTGGCCTGTGCTCCCGCCGGGGATCGGCAGGTTGAACATCATTATGACGAAGGAGAAGGCCGCGGCCAGCGCCAGGAGGGGGACCTGCCTGGTCCTAAGTTCCCGGCTGAGCCTCCGCCCAGCGTAGAGCCATATCGGGATCATGATGATCCACATGGCGGTATAGGTATATGGCCCGAGGTAGCCATCTGGAATATGCATAACATCACCACGTAGTAAGTGATGATTTTGGGTATAAAAATCTATCGAATTCAACACAAACTAAGATGACTTTATTTTATAATATTACTAAATCGGTCTGGCAGGCTCTCATCTTATAGTCAAACTGGCGGCGGTGCATGCTGAAAGGAAGAGTGATAGGCTGCGGAGATCTGCAGCCTGGGCGAAGAGCCTATTTTTCGCTGCTCTCCACCAGGCTCCTCCATGTGCTCTTTTTCATGAAGCTCTCCTCCACGTTTTCCTCCATCTCCTCGAAGCGCTGGTAAGGGACGGCGAAGGTGAATACGTCCTTGCCCAGGATATGCTGTACATTCTTCCTGGCTGAAAGATCCGTCAGCCCTATCACAGCCCTGGGGTTTTCCCTCTGCGCCTCTCTGAAGGCATATATGCCGATCTGATGACAGCCCGCGCCCATGGGCGCGAAGACGTTGTCCACTCCCCGACGGTCGTAGTTGGCCATGACGACCAGAGCGGAGAGCTGGTCGGGGTCGGCCACGAAGACCACGACCACGGCCTCTTCCCCTTCCTTTAGATCCTTGAGGGGCTTGAATACCACGTAATTTGCAGGAACCTCCGTTGCCGGTAGCTCCTCCAGAAAGTTCTCTACTAGCTCGGGGCTCTTCTTGTACCCCTCTCCATGGAGAAAGTTCTCGACCGTCTCTTTTCGTCCCAGACTGCAAGCCTTCTCGACCAGGTCTTCCCGTCCCTGGCCCGCCAGGCCCGTGGAGAGGAAGTACTTAAAGGCCCCAACTCCGCCCAGGGGAAATCTCTCGAACTGTCTTCCGAAACCCAACCCCACGCCGCCCCCGAAGCAGCCGAAGTTGTCTCTATCAAAGGCCGCCCATTTTCCCTTGGCTGCGGCCTGGGCGAAGAGGACCATGATGCACCCTCCTCCGCAGCCTTTGAACCCCAAAGCGTCTTCCGGCTTCTCATCGGTCCAGAGGATGGCCACAGGCTCGTGCTTGAGCTTCAAGGCTTCAACGATCTTGCTATGCATGAAGTACTGTAGCATTCTCAAATGCTTTAGATTTTCTATTCTCCGGCAATTCCTCGTATCAAGCTTTGACGGACCGGGCGACCTCATGCTTGCCACGGTCTCGTGGGGATAGAGTGCCGTGTGGGGATAGGTGGACAACGTCGCCTTTGCATCAAATGCTATCAAGAATTCGGGTAAAACGTAACACGTTTGTAGTTATATGTGTGTTAGGGCGTCGTCTTAGTTGGCGGTATATCGTTTTGGCGGTTTTGTTTTGGCTCTTCTAGCTTCTGTTTTTCGTCTCGTTTCCATCTCGTTTTCGTCTTCGCGGTCGTGGCAAAGTGCCGCGATCAGCGGTGCCACTAAAATTATATTATATAAATTAATTTAATCGAAAATTGACGCGGTCGAGGGCCGATACCGACTCATAATCAAGCACCTGGCGGGCACGGGGCTGCGGATCTTGGAGCTGACCAGCCTGAAGAGATCCCGGTGCCTCTCGTCCCAGAGCTCAGGGTGTGGGTGGAGTCCCTCGACCACTCCGACCACGTCTTTCCCGGCCAGGGGATCAACAAGCCCATAGCCGCGTCGAGGATACGCCAGATCGTCCACGAGGGAGCCCTACGGGCCGGGATACAGAGGATCTACGGACGAGGAAAGGATAGAGAAGCCCCTCTACGTGGTCACCCCGCACACTAGTTTAATGATTCCAAATTAAAGCAACAACACTTTATTATTTTATCGAATACCCCGCAGCTTGCTGCGGGGATGGACAAATAACCGACTTAACAGTTTGAATCGAGCTGTGGATGATGTAATTGATATTGATTGGGGAACATACGACCATCTTGAGAATTATACCATTTGCGGTCTATCGACTTAACAGGGCGGCGGCGCCTTGCATGCCCCGAGCTTGCTGCGGGGTGCGCCGCCGCCAGTTTGACTCGAAACATTTATGGCCCTAGTACCTCAATCAAAAAATCTTATCACCTATAGATTCTGCTCACGATATAAATAATCGATATTCCGAGTGTCAAATCAACAAGCTAATATGGCGGTCTTCCTCAAGGATAATCCCATGAGCCCTTCGAGCAGGATAGGCAGAGCGGAGCTCTTGGACCTATCGTTATCGCTGGCCGTCCTCGCTTTTGCCTTTTCCATCATCATCGGCGAAAGCGGCGTGCCCGGAGCCAACATTTTCTTCATATCGGCCATGGGCGTAGGGTCGGGCTTCCTTTTGCACGAGATGGCGCACAAATTCGTTGCCCAGCGGTACGGCTACTGGGCCGAGTACAGGGCGAACCGGATGGGCCTCGTCTTCATCATCGCCATGGCCTTTATGGGGTTTATATTCGCAGTGCCCGGGGCGGTCATGATCCGAAAAGATCCCTACGATCCGATCCGGTTTGCTCGCCCCATCGGCGACGCCATTCCTCTCGGCCGAACTGATACGACTGCGGGGCGCGAGGAGCTTTGGATAGCTCTGGCCGGCCCCATGACAAACATAGTGCTGACGCTGCTTTTCTTTTCGCTTATCAAGAGCGGGATCGTCGCGAGCGGGTTATTGATGGGCGTTGCTTACTTCGGCTTCCTCATCAACCTGATCTTGGCGGGTTTCAACATGATACCCGTGGACCCCCTCGACGGCGGCAAGATCTTCAGGGGCAGCCGCTTGGTCTGGGCGATCGTAGGAATTCCGACGATACTGGCGGCTCTGCCGGTCTTCTTCGGCGTGAGGATAATATGAGGAATTTCACGGGTTAAGCCATACCGCTAAGAATCGCCTTCCCTTTTAATATCGGGATTCTCCCTCATCGAGAGGGATATCCTCTTTCGGTCCAGGTCCACCTCCTGGACGGTGACCTCGACCTTCTGATGGACCCTCACAACCTCTGCCGGGTCCCTTACGAAGCGGTCCGCAAGCTGGCTGATGTGGACCAGCCCGTCCTGGTGGACTCCGACATCGATGAAGGCGCCAAAGGCGGTGACGTTTGTCACGACCCCCGATAGCTTCATCCCTGGCCGAAGGTCCTCCATCTTCGCAACGCCTGGGGTGAATTCGAAGACCTCAAACTCCCGGCGCGGGTCTCTGCCCGGCTTTGAAAGCTCTGCGAGGATGTCTTTTAGGGTGGGAAGGCCCGCCTTTTCTGAAATGTACTTCTTTGGGTCGATCCTCTTTTGGAGGGCGGAGTCTTTCATCAGCTCCTCGACGGACGCGCCAAGGTCCCGGGCCATCGCCTCCACGATCCCGTAGCTTTCGGGATGGACCGCGGAGCCGTCCAGGGGGTTTTCCCCGCCTCCTATCCGGAGAAAGCCCGCAGCCTGCTCGAAGGCCTTCGGACCTAGGCCGGAAACCATTTTCAGCTCCACTCTGGACCTGAATGGTCCGTGCTCGTCTCTGTGCTTGACTATCGATCCCGCCAGTTTCGGCCCCAGCCCCGAGACGCGCGAGAGAAGCTCAATGCTTGCGGTGTTCAGGTCCACCCCAACCATGTTGACGCATATCTCGACGACGTCCTCAAGCTTTCTTTTCAGGGCCGTCTGGTTCACGTCGTGCTGGTACTGGCCCACGCCTATCGACTTTGGATCGATCTTGACCAATTCCGCCAGAGGGTCCATGAGGCGTCTGCCGATGGATACGGTGCTTCTGACGGTCACGTCCTCCTTTGGAAACTCGTCTCTCGCGCATTTTGATGCCGAGTAGATGGAGGCTCCCGCCTCGTTCACCATCACTGTCGGAATGTCACCGGGCAGCTTCAGATTCTTTAGAAACTCCTCGGTCTCCCTCCCGGCGGTCCCGTTTCCGACGGCGATGAACTCCACCCCGAACCTTTTGCACAGCTCCAGGACCTTCTCGGCCGATTGCCGAACCTCTTTTTGAGGGGGGTGAGGATATATGACGTCTTTTGCGGCCAAAGATCCCTGCCGGCCGAGGACGGCCAGCTTGCAGCCGGTCCTGAACCCGGGATCTATCGCGAGGACGATCTTCTCCCCCAGAGGCGGCTCCAAGAGGAGCTGGCGCAGGTTTCCTGCGAAGACCTCGATCGCCTTCTCTTCGGCCCGCTCCCTGATGGATGAGAGGCTCTCCCTCTCCATCGACGGCCCTAAGAGCCTCTTGTAGCCGTCCTGACATGCCAGCCTTACCTCCTGGGAGGCGGGACCCATTCCCCTGACGAAGAGCGACTCGAGAACGAGAGATGCCCTCTCCAGAGGCAGCTCGACGTGCAGGATCAGAAAACCCTCTTTTTTGCCCCTCATCATCGCCATGACCCTGTGAGACGGGGCTTTGGAGAGGGGCTCAGACCAGTCGGCGTAATCTCGGTACTTGGAGCCCTCCCCTTCCAAGACGTCGGACGACTTCGACCGCAGGGTCCCCCTGGCCAAAAAGAGGTCGCGCATCCTCGATCTCGCCGCCGGGTCTTCGCTGATCTTCTCTGCGATTATGTCGCGGGCGCCTGCGAGCGCCTCCTCGATAGATCCAACTCCCTTCTCCGGATCGACGAAACGAGCCGCCTCGGCTCTCGGGTCGATCTCTCCCTGATCGAATATCCTCTCCGCCAGGGGTTCGAGCCCCTGCTCTCTTGCGACGGTGGCTCGGGTCCTGCGTTTTGGCTTGTAGGGGAGATAGAGGTCCTCCAAGAGGGCGATAGTTTCCGCTGCCATTATCTTCTTTTCAAGGTCGGGGGTGAGCTCTCCTCTCTCCCTCAGAGATTTCAAGATCGAGTTGCGCCTTTTGTCCAGCTCCCTCTGCCTTTCGAGAAGATCCCGGATGGCGGCGATCGCGACCTCGTCCAGGCTTTCTGTCGCCTCTTTTCTGTACCTGGCGATGAAGGGGATGGTCTTGCCTTCGTCCAGGAGCTTTGCTGTGGCCCTGACCTGACCGACCTTTAAGCCGATCTCTCTGGAGATCCTGGAAATGTGCAGTTCGTTCATGGTCGACGCTCGAAATGCCTGAACAGAATTCTGCCTAGGATTACAATCTTTAAAATATGTTATACTCTCCGCTTGTTGGTGCGCCCCTTCTTGACCTCGAAGACGTAGGTCTTGTCCTCTTCGACCTCGTGCCAGAGGTTCCTGTAGTAATCCTCCTTCCACTCTGCGAAACCGTCGTCGAATCCCGGATCACTTTCGTCGATGTGTATGAAGTAGCCCCTCTCAGAGTGGGGGACGCAGAGCTTCAGCTTCTCCATGCTGCTTTTTATGCTCGATCTATCGTAGGGTTTTATCTTGCCCCCTTCTTTTGTGATCGTCTTCGGCTCGATGACCACAAGACACTCATCGCCCTTGAACATCGAGATCTCGGGTTTGCAGTCGCCCACGGTGTGGTTTATCAGCATCGTCATTATTTTATTTTTATCTGTATGCGCTCGCAGGTGGTGATAAAGAGAGGCCTTAAAATCGTCATCCGTCTCGATCTTTCCGTTGCGAAAGTCCTCTACGGACCCCTTAAACGCGTCCACGACGCTTCGTTCGAACTTGCTTACCCGAGCTGGCATCTCTCGTCCCTCCTCCGCTTTGGGTCTGATAGTGTCCAAACTACTAAAAACTAACTTGACAATTGTTGGAACGATATCGAAGCCGGCTCGGAAGGTTTTTCATACATTCGGGGCGGGTAGTGATTGAGATACCCAGGTGGAGAAGTTCGATAAAATATCCAAAAATGGCGATGAAAGGTGAAGTGAAGAGTAAGATCTAATAATTCTGGAAATCCTCCTTTTTCTCAATATCAGCTGGAAATTGATTTGGTAATGGAGGACTTCGATTATCCTATAACTGGCGTTCCATGAAGGACTTTACCTCAACATTTTCGATCTGAACGTTCTATAGGCCGGATTTTTCTCCAGATTATGATGGATTTTTGCTATTTTTGCCCTCTTATCTTCATACTTTTCGAGATTTCTTCGATATCTACCGCTAACCCATCTCTTTATTGACGAGACGAACATGCTCAGTCAAACTGGCGGCGGCGCACCCCGCAGCAGAGCTGCAGGGCATGCTTCGCGCCGCCGCCCTGTTAAGCCGATAGACCGCAAATAGCATCATTATTAAGCCAATCATATGCTTCCCGATACCCGCTACTTAGATTATCCGTGGCCCGATTCAAACTGTTGAGTTGGTTATTTGACCATCCCAACCGCAGCAAGCTGCGGGGTATTCATTTTAAAATAATTATAAATTACACAAATGGTACTCTATTGTGAGGGATTTTGAGAAAATAATGAATCATTGGGGAAATTTCAAGTTTATAAGATATAGAATCGAGATTTTCTTCAATATAGCTAAAAATTCGATGAATTTGAAGAGAAATCATCAATATACGATGGCTAGTATTGAAAAGAAAGCTGCCCGTTCAATGTTTTTGACTGAATATCTCATTTCAATGTTTAATCCAATTTATATCGATTTAAGGGTGATTCCATCATGGTGAAATCTGGAGAGGGGTATCTATATATTGCGTCGCCCAGCGCCGTGCAGGCATCGCGCAATATTTATATAGAACTTCAAACTGCTGATGGCCAGAACGAAAGGGGAGGACTCGATTTGGCTGGCTTAACAAACGCTCCTATACTGATCCTAAAAGAAGGACATAAGCGCGAGACCGGAAAGGGCGCTCAGCACAGTAACATACTTGCGGCAAAGGCTGTGGTCGAGGCCGTGAAGACCACCCTCGGTCCCAAGGGCATGGACAAGATGTTGGTGGACGGCGCAGGCGACGTAGTCATCACCAACGACGGGGCCACCATCCTCAGGGAGATGGATATCGAGCATCCGGTGGCCAAGATGATCGTCGAGGTGGCCCGGGCCCAGGAGGACGAGGTGGGGGACGGTACCACCACCGCCGTCGTCATCGCCGGAGGTCTTCTCGAAAACGCCGAGGAGCTGATCAACATCGGCGTCCATCCAACGGTGATCGTCCAGGGTTACAAGGCGGCTCAGAAGAAGGCCTATGAGTTCCTGGAGGAGATGGCTGTGACCGTCTCAAAGGAAGATCGCGGTATATTGAAGAAGATCGCCGAGACCGCCATGACCGGGAAGGGTATCGAAGTCTTCAAGGACAATCTCACCGACATCTGCGTCGACGCCGCCGCAGTCATCGAGGAAGATGGGAAGGTGGACGTCGAGGAGAGGGTCAATTTCGTCAAGATCGGCAGCGGCTCGGTGAAGGACACGGAGCTTGAGCACGGCGTGGTCCTGGACAAGGAAAGGCTCAACCCCGATATGCCGAAGAAGGTGGAAGGCGCGAGGATCGTTCTTCTGGACAGCACTCTCGAGCTGAAGAAGCTATCCACCGACGCCAAGGTCACCATATCGAGCCCCGAAAGCCTCAGCAGCTTCAGAGAGGGCGAGGATGAGGTTTTGAAGGAGAAGGTCGACGCCATGGCCAAGGTCGGCGCAAACGTCGTCTTCTGCAAGCAGGGGATCGGAGCTTACGCCTCTCGGTACCTCGCAAACCACGGGATCATCGCCGCAAGAAGGGTCAGCGACGAGGACATGAAGTTTTTGGCTCTAGCCACCGGCGCAAAGATCGTGACCGAAACCCTGGAGATGAGCAAAGCGGACCTGGGCTCTGCCGACCTCGTCAGGGAGAGGAAGGTCGGAAAGGAGAAGAAGATGATCTTCGTCGAGGGGTGCCACGGTGCCAAGGCCGTGACCGTGGTCATCCACGGGTCGAGCGAGCAGCTCCGGGATAACATCGAGAGGGCTCTTGAGGACGCCCTTTGGTCAGTGGCAACGGTCCTCGAGTCGAAGAATATCGTTCCCGGCGGCGGAGCTCCAGAGATCGAGGTGGCAGAGAAGCTGCGGCAGTACGCCTCCACCATGAGCGGCAGGGACCAGCTCGCCGTCGAGGCCTTCGCCGACGCCGTCGAGGAGATCCCCGTGAACCTGGCCGAGAACGCCGGTTTCGACTCGATAGACGTCCTTGTGAACCTTCGGTCCAGCCACGGTGCCGGGAAGAAGAGCTACGGCCTCGACATGAACTCCGGCAAGGCCGCCGACATGATGGAGCAGGGCGTCGTCGAGCCTCTCAAGGTCAAGACCCAGGCGATCAAGTCCGGCACCGCCGCCGCCACTCTCGTCCTTCGGGTCGACGACGTGATCGCAGCCAAGGTCGAGGGCCTCAAGCCGAAGCCCGGTCAGAGCCCCCACGACTACACCAGAAGGCCGATGATGCCCCCCATGATGTAGAGGGGCCAATCGAAGGATGCAGGGCGGGAGGGCCGATTTCGCCCTCCGGTCCCGATCCGAGCAGAATTTTTCGTCGATTAACTTTTGCGCCCCTGACGAGATGGGGTGGTTTATGAAGGCGAAGCATAGCGAAAAAACGAATGAGCCCTCCGAGAAGAAGGGGAAGGCCGCATCGCCTAAGACGGGGACCAAGGCCGAAGGCGGCGTTGTAAAGCCCGAAGAGTTTGATGAAGGATCGGTCGGTCTGGACCTTGAGGAGCTGGACCCCCAAGAGCTGACAAAGCAGCTTGAAGAGGCAAAGAGGGTGGCGGAAGAGCGGACAGACCAGCTTCTGCGGTGCAGGGCGGAGCTTGACAACACCATTAAGCGAGCCGCCCGTGAGAAGGAGGCCTTCTCCAGGTACGCCTCGGAGAAGCTGATATCAAAGCTTTTGCCGGTCTTAGACAGCCTTGATCAGGCCGCAAAGCACGTCGAGGGTATGGACAAGGTCCGGCTGCAACTTTTGGACGTCCTCAAAACTGAGGGACTTGAGCCGATCGAGACCAAAGGCGAGACGTTCGATCCGTACAAGCATGAGGCTTTGATGATGGTCGAGTCCGATGAGCACGACGAAGGAACGGTGACCGAGGAGGTCCAGCGCGGCTACACCCTGAACTCCAGGGTGATCCGCTTCTCCAAGGTACTGGTCTCTAAAAAACGGTAAATATTCGTAAGTTTAATTTCGAGAAGGTGATAACGTGTCCAAGATCATAGGCATAGACCTGGGAACCAGCAACTCAGCAGCCTCCGTCCTGATCGGCGGAAAGCCCACCATGATCCCCAGCGCAGAAGGGACGAGCATCGTCGCCGGAGGAAAGGCCTTCCCCTCATACGTCGCCTTCACCAAAGACGGCCAGAGGCTCGTGGGAGAGCCTGCCCGAAGACAAGCGGCGACCAACCCCGACGGCACGATAACCGGAATCAAGCGAAAGATGGGTCAGGACTACAGGGTGGAGGTCTACGGCAAATCCTACACCCCCCAGGACATATCCTCCTCCATCCTGAGAAAGATCAAGGATGACGCCGAGTCATACCTGGGCGAGAAGGTGGAGAAAGCCGTCATCACCGTTCCCGCCTACTTCAACGATAACCAGAGGCAGGCCACCAAGGATGCCGGTACGATCGCAGGGTTAGATGTGGTCAGGATCATCAACGAGCCGACGGCCGCGGCCCTCGCCTACGGGATGGACAAGGAGGGTGAGGCGACCCTCATGGTCTTCGACTTCGGTGGAGGAACCCTGGACGTCACCATCATGGAGGTGGGCGAAGGCGTCTTCGAGGTCAAGTCCACCAGCGGCGACACCCAGCTGGGGGGCCGGGACATGGACGAGATCCTGACCGACTACGTCGTCGGAAAGTTCAGGCAGGATTCGGGCGTCGACCTCAAGGGAGACAGGATGGCGATGCAGAGGCTGATGGAAGCCGCCGAGATCGCCAAGATAGAGCTCTCCTCGGTCCTCCAGACGACTATCAACCTCCCCTACATCACCGCAGACCAGACCGGGCCCAAGCATCTGGACATGACGATAACCAGGGCGAAGCTCGAGGAGCTGATCAAGGACGTGCTGGAGCGGTGTCGCGGCCCCATGATGCAGGCGATCCAGGATGCAAAGATCGACAAGACCGGGATCGACAAGATCATCCTCGTTGGCGGTCCGACCAGGATGCCCGCGGTCACGAAGTTCGTCAGCGACCTAATGGGAAAGGAGGCGGAGCGGGGCGTCGATCCGATGGAATGCGTGGCGATCGGTGCGGCGGTCCAGGGCGGAGTTCTCGGAGGCGAGGTGAAAGACATCCTCCTTCTGGA
>Ga0268285_1000429_pt1 | contig 24586 bp, 27 predicted proteins | sample saktaG_2_FD_190144 | JGI IMG/M metagenome (GOLD analysis project Ga0268285, IMG submission 190144) | Saline water microbial communities from Sakinaw Lake, British Columbia, Canada - sak_2013_06_06_120m | ecosystem: Environmental > Aquatic > Non-marine Saline and Alkaline > Saline ... | reverse complement strand
GAGGAGTACTTTTGATGGGACCCCCCGGATGCGGTAAAACCCTTCTTGCAAGAGCAGTGGCAGGTCAAAGCAATGTTCCTTTCTTTTCTGTATCCGGCTCTGAATTCGTAGAGATGTTTGTAGGAGTTGGCGCAGGCAGGGTAAGGGATCTCTTCAGTACAGCCAAAAAGGCTGCTCCCTCAATCCTTTTTATCGACGAATTGGATGCTGTAGGAAGACATCGCGGAGCAGGTATTGGAGGAGGAAATGATGAAAGAGAACAAACTTTAAATCAAATTTTAGTTGAAATGGACGGTTTCGAGAGAGATAGTAATGTTATAATAGTGGGAGCTACCAATAGGCCAGATGTTCTTGACCCTGCACTCCTAAGGCCTGGGAGATTTGACAGGAGAGTGGTTTTGGACTTACCGGACATCAATGATCGCGAGAACATCCTAAAAATACATGCGGAAGGCAAGCCCTTGTCTCCTGACGTTAAATTAAGAGAAATAGCAGAGAGAACTCCGGGATTTTCAGGGGCAGACTTGGCAAATCTAATGAACGAAGCTGCCATTCTTGCTGCAAGACAGAATAAAAAAAAGGTTTCCCAAAAAGAAATACTTCTCTCTATCGACAAGGTTCTTTTGGGACCGGAGAGAAAAAGCCATATTCTTTCAAAAAAAGAAAAGGAAATTACCGCTTATCATGAATCCGGCCATGCTTTAGTATCAAGCTTCCTTCCCCATGCAGAACCCATACGAAAGATTTCAATTATTGCCCGGGGGAAAGCAGCAGGATATACTTTGAAGCTTCCCAACAAAGAAAAATATATTAAAACAAAAAGTGAATTCCTTTCCGAGATTGCAACTCTTCTTGGAGGATACTGTGCTGAAAAATTAGTATTTAAGGAAATCAGCACCGGAGCCTCCTCCGACCTGCAGGAAGCATCAAGACTTGCAAGAATGCTCGTCAAAGAATACGGTATGTCCGAGAAATTAGGACCCGTTGTCTTTGGGAAAAAAGAAGAATTGGTATTCCTGGGCAAGGAAATAAGCGAGCAGAGAAATTATTCCGAAAAAGTAGCTGAAGAAATAGATAGAGAAGTATCCAAACTTATTAAAAACTCTCAGGAAACTGCAACCAGAGTTTTAAAGAAAAAAAGAAAATTGCTGGAAAAACTTTCCAAAGAATTATTTGAAAAAGAAACTATTGAAAGAGAAGAATTCGAGAAAATAATCGGCAAAAAGGGCATGTAGCTCAGTGGTAGAGCATTTCTCTTATAAAGAAAAGGTCCCAGGTCCGATCCCTGGCATGCCCACTATTAAGGGCGGTTAGCTCAGTTGGTTAGAGTGTCGCTTCGACATAGCGAAGGTCAGAGGTTCGAGTCCTCTACCGCCCACAAGAAAGATATAAGTTTCTCATATAATTAAGGGATGGATAACGAAAAAATTAAAATTATCTATGAAGATGAAAATCTTCTTGTAATTGATAAGCCTCCCGGAATCATTGTCTTCCCGGAGAATGAAAGAGATAGAAAGAAAGAAACTCTAATTGATTTACTTTTGAAAGAGTTTCCCTATCTAAAGAACGTTGGAGATTCTCCAAGATACGGAATAATTCACCGCTTAGACAAAGATACGTCTGGAATTCTGCTCGTAGCAAAGAATAATCAATCTTTAGAGTTTTTTCAGAATCAACTTTTTTTATCCTCAAAGAATTCTTATTCAGAAGATAGAGGAAAAGAAAGCTTAATAAAGAAATACCTGGCTTTAGTAGTAGGCAGCTTTAAAAAAAATGAGGGAAAAATAGAGACATTGATAGGGAGATCTCCCAATGATCCCAGAAAACAGAAAGTTTATCTCCCGTGCGACCCTGATTCAAAGGGCAAGAGGAAAACAGTAACTTGCTTTAAAGTATTGAAAAGATTTGAAAAGTATAGTTTAATTGAAGTTACTATCAAAACCGGCAGAAAGCACCAGATTAGAACTCATCTTTCCTATCTTGGCCACCCGATAGCAGGAGACAAAATATACGGTTTCAAAAATCAACCTATACCAAAAACACTTAAAAGACAATTTCTTCATTCCGGATACCTTAAGATAAGGATGCCTAACGGAGAAGAAAAAGAGTTCTTTTCGGAACTTCCAAATGAATTAAAAAAGGTTATTCAAGAACTTAACCCTGTTAAATAATTTTGCCTCCGACAAAATTGATACGGAGTATCATTTAACAGGGTAAAGATTTAAAAAAATGCTGGAAAATATAAAATAAATTCAATAAAATGAACAAAATTAAAACATTTACCGATGCTCAACTAAGAACTGATATGCCCGAAATTCAACCCGGGGATACCGTTAAGGTATATCAAAAAATCAAAGACGCTAATCCCTCAAAAAAGGGGGCTAAAGAAAGAGTCCAGCCTTTTGAAGGCCAAGTTATTTGCCGAAAACACAGAAATGAAATTGGAGCAACCATCACTGTGAGAAGAATGGCAGGCGGAGTTGGAATTGAGAAAATCTTTCCCATCCACTCCCCCACTATCAAGAAAATAGAACTCTTGAAAAAAGGCAAGGTAAGAAGGGCAAAACTTTACTACCTCAGGGAAATTAAAGGCAAAAAAGCAAAAATTAAGACAAAGAGAATTATTCAACAGCAAGACCAAGTGCAATCTGAAGCTCCAGAACAAGAAACCGAACTCCCTCAGCAAACACCCGAAGTCCAGGAAGAGAATGAAGTAAAACCAGAACAAGATCAAGATAAAGAACAATCCCAAGAAAAAGTACAAGAAAGTCCCAAAAAGAAGCAAGGAGCAACAAAAGAAAACACTCCTCTGCCACAAGAAAGTACTCAAAAACAAACTCAGGGAGAAGAATAAAATAGGCCCAGGTGGTGGAATTGGTGCATATCTAACCTAAACGATCTTTAAAAAATTTATGCTAAAATGAGAGGATGAAACCGAAAAGAACAAAAGAAATTAAGTGGACACCAGAAATTGCTTATACTGTTGGCCTCATAGCCACCGATGGTTGTCTATCCATAGATGGAAGACATTTGGACTTTACCTCAAAAGACATTCAACTCTTAGAAACTTTCAAGAAATGTCTCGGGCTGAAAAGTAAAATCGGATTCAAAAATAGTAGTTTTTCAAAAAAGAAATATCCCCATATTCAATTTAGTGACGTTGTTCTTTATAAATGGCTACTGAAAATAGGAATAACTCCCCATAAGAGTAAAACTATTAGAGAACTAAAAATTCCTAAGAAATATTTCTTTGACTTTTTGAGAGGATCTTTCGATGGAGATGGAAGTTGTTATAGTTATTGGGACACAAGATGGGCAAGTAGTTTCATGTTTTATATCAATTTTAATTCTGGTAGCTTATCTCATCTTAAGTGGCTTCAATCTAAACTTAAAAACCTTTTAAAAATTAATGGACATATTAATCCTGGAATAGGATCTTGGAGATTGAATTATGCGAAAAAAGAATCTAAGGCAATAATTCGTAAAATATATTATACAAAAAACTTACCTTGTCTTCAGCGAAAATATAAAAAATTAAAAACTATTCTAGAAATTGATAATAAAGAAACAAATAGATGAGAATTAAATGGGCGAGTGCTGGAATTGGTAGACAGCTTGGATTGAGGTTCCAAGGGGAAATTTCCCGTGAGGGTTCAAGTCCCTCCTCGCCCACCAAATAGAAGGGCACTTGGCGCAGTTGGTTAGCGCGTCTGCTTTACACGCAGAAGGTCGGGGGTCCGAATCCCTCAGTGCCCACATAAAAATTTTAAGTTCTGAAAGAGCTTTGAAATTTTTATTAGGTACGAGAGCGGAGGCAAATATTCCCGAATTGTCCGCCGAAGGCGGAGCAATGCCTTCGAGCAAAGCTCCCTCAGTGCCCACAGGGTTTTAAATGATTGAACATTAGATATAATTAATTCAAGCCGCGGTAGCTCATGTAGTAGAGCGCAACTCTGAAAAAGTTGAGGTAGTCAGTGCAAGTCTGACCCGCGGCACAATCTTTCTTAACGTGCGGGTGTAGTATAATGGTTATTATGTGACCTTGCCAAGGTCGAGAAGGCGGTTCAAATCCGCTCACCCGCTCATATAAACATCATTTCTCTTAAAATCCCTATTATTGCTAAAAACCCTTGACATATCCTCGTAAATAAGGTAAGATAGTGCAATCCCAAGAAAGGGATTTTTTAAATGAAACAAAAACCAAAACAAAGAATAAAATACCCAGATTTGGGTAAAAACTTCTTAATCACTTTAATAGGGATTATTATTCTAAGCGGGAACGCTCTAGTTCTCAACCTAAAAACCATAAGCGCTGACGTTATTGTGCCTGAGTTTGGTCAAGAAACATACCTGACGGATACCTTTGAAGAAAACCTATTAAGCTATCAGAATAATACTCTCATTCCTTCTACTGCGCCTCCGGTAATAAATGCTAGCGAAGTGAGGACTATGAGAGCTTTGCTTACTGCTTATTCAAGCTGTCCCCTGCAAACCGATGATACTCCTTTTATCACTGCTTCGGGAAGCACGGTTAGAGAAGGAATTGTAGCAAATAACTATTTACCTTTTGGAACAAAGATTAGAATCCCGAAAATATTTGGAGATCAGGTATTTGTTGTGGAAGATAGAATGCATTGGAAAAAGAGCAATTACCATATTGATATCTGGTTTCCCGAATACGAACAAGCTTTAGAGTTTGGAGCCAAAGAAACATATATTGAAATATTAAAGGACTAAATTAACACAAAGAATACTAAAAAACCCACGGTCTATCGTGGGTTTTTGCTTGTTAAGGTTAACCCCTCTCTTTCCTTCTCCCTTCTCTTCTCTTCCCTTCTTCTTTTTGTCATTTGTCATTTGTCATTTGTCATTTGTTATTAGTTGTAGTGTGCTTGGGGAAGGACTCGCCCGGTCATCCAACCGGGCAGGAGGTCGAATGACCCTCCGAACCCTTACAAGTTATATTGTGCCGAGGGCGGGACTCCAACCCGCACGGAGTATTCCTCCAAAGGATTTTAAGTCCTTCGTGTCTAGCAATTCCACCACCCCGGCAAAATTAACATTTCGACAAATTTTTAATATTAATCTTAATCAAAAACTGAGGCCTGGAGGAGATTTGCACTCCTGTAAACGGTTTTGCAGACCGCTCCCTAGCTGCTTGGGTACCAGGCCAAACTTTAACGGACCTTATTCATTTTATCAAATCCAATACTTTTTTCAAGACCTCATTAATACTACCTTCTTGCTTGAATCCTGCTGCGTAAGGATGTCCCCCTCCTCCTAATCTTTCGGCAATGGTATCCACTTTCATTCCTTTAAAAGGTTCTGACCTTAAAGACCCTCTCACTTTCCCTTTTTCATATTCAAGCAGGAATAAGGCAAAACCACATTTTTCTTCTTTGCCAATGATTGAACAAATTCCGTCTAACTCAAAATTTTCAGAACTTTTACCTTTTAAATCTTCAAACGATAACCACGAGTAAACAACCTTATTCTCAGGAATAAATTTAATCCTAGATAAAACCTTTGCAAAGGGTTTAAGAGATTCCGGCGAGCAAACAGATTTTGAAAAAAGAATCTGATTGATAATTTTGGACAAATTGCCCCCTTTTGACAAAAGTTCCGAAGAAGCTTCCATTGTTTTAAAACTTGTAGAGACATGAGAAAATCCTCCGGTATCAGCTACAATACCTGTTAAAAGGCAGGTTGCCGTATCTTTATCAATTTCAAAATCATCCGTCGGGGGCATTTTCCTTATCCATTGATAAATGATTTCCGAAGTAGAAGATATTTCAGGTTCCACAATTTTAATTTTACCTTCTTGTTTCCCCTGATGATGGTCAATGGTAATTATTTTGTCAAAAAGGTCTGTTTTTTTTAAAATATAGCTTGGTAAATTTAATCTCTTAAAATCTCCGTAATCAAGAGCAAATAAGATATCAAAGGTCGCGTTCTTTGGTATATTATCTTTAATATTAAAAGAATCTGGCAGAAAACTTAAAGAATCAGGGCAAGGATCTGAAAGATATAAGAGAGGTTTAATGCCTAATTTATTCAAAATCAAGCTTAAAGCAAGCATGGAACCAACGGCATCGGGATCGGGGTTTTCATGAGAAGTAATCAGAACCTTCTTAGATTTTCCTATGGCTTCGTTTATCTTTTTAAATTGTGATTTTAGTTCATCTGTCATTGTTGATAAAAGACAGCTTTAACTGCTGTCTTCTGAAAAATCATTTTCCTTTCTTATTTTTATTTTAGACAAAAGTTCTTCTATCCTTCCCGCCCTGACTGCTTTTCTGTCCTCAATAAATTCAACCTTGGGAACTTTTTTTATTTCCAATCTTGAATTCAAGTATCGTTGAAGATCAAAAACTCTAAGGCTCAAAAGCTTTAACAAAGTTTTAGATTTGTCTTCAGGTAAAACGCTAAAATAAACTCTGGCTTGACTAAGATCGGGAGAAGTTTCAACCCTGGTTATGGTTAATAAGGTTCCTTCGGGTAAGTCAAATTCCTTTAAGACAGCTTCGGAAAGCTCCTTCTTTATAAGCTTATTCACTTTCAAAATTCTGTATGACATAGCTAGAACTACTTTAAGACTCTTTGGATGCTTAGAGCCCTCTTTTCTCTTTTTCCTCCTTGAAAATATGAACAATGTCCCCGTCTTCAACTCTTATATCTCCTTCATAAAGCATTCCGCATTCTTCTCCTTTTTTGGCAGAGCCAATATCTTTCTTATTTTTCTGAAGATTAACCAGTTTCCCTTGCCCTACAAGTTCTTCGTTGCGAAAAATTTCAATCTTTGAACCTAAAACAACCTCTCCGTCAATAACCTTACCTCCAATTATCTGCCTATTTTTATCTGTGTGAAAAACAGCTAGAACTTCGACTTGGGCAAGGTCCTTCCTTTTTATTTCCGGTTCAATCATTTTTTCCATCAAATTTCTTATTGCCTGAGATAAATCATAAATTACATCAAATTTTAAAATAGAAATATTGTCCCTCAAAGCTAATTTACTCGCAATTTTATCAGCATTAACCCTAAATCCTATGATTTTAGCCTTGCTCGAGCAAGCCAGTTTTACATCAAACTCAGTTATATTTCCTGTATCCTTTTTTAATATTCTCAAAAATACTTCCTCCTGGGGAATGTTCTTTATGACCTGTTCGATTGCTTCAACGGAACCTAAAACATCAGCTTTTAAAATCAAATTCAATATTTTCTTACCCGAACCAGCATCTATAACCTCCCTTTCCTGATATCTTTTCTCCCCTACCTGGATATGTTCTTGAACAGAACTTATATCTTTAAAAACTTGAATCTTTTCTCCTACTTTCGGAACTTTTTGAAATCCAAGCATTACGCAGGGAATTGAAGGAAGAGCCTCTTTTAAAACATTGCCGTAAGAATCCTCCAAGGATTTAATTTTACCGGAAGCAGAACAGGTTGCTATAAGCTGCCCTAGCTTAAACGTTCCCTTTCCTATAATAATAGTGGCCGTAGGACCCCTATGCACATCAAGATAAGACTCAACGATTACCCCTTCACCCGGACAAGAAAAGTCCGCTTCAAGATTTTCCATTTCAGCAACCAGTAAAATCATATTTAAAAGTTCTTGTATCCCCTTTCCTGTCTTTGCAGATATCTCTATTGAAGGAATCTTTCCCCCCATTGATTCAACCAAAACCTCTTCCTTTATTAATTCTCTTTTTACTTTTTCCGGATTGGATTCAGGTTTATCCATTTTATTTATAGCAACTACCATAGGAATACCTGCTTTCTTTATATACATAATCGCTTCTTTTGTCTGAGGTTTTACGCCCTCTTCACCTGCAACTACCAAAACCGCAATATCGGCTACCTTTGCTCCTCTTGATCTCATTGCCGAAAAAACTGCATGCCCGGGCGTATCAATGAAGGTTATTTTTTCCACATTTCCAGAACTTATAGAATGTTCAATCTGGTAAGCTCCGATATGCTGGGTGATTCCTCCTGATTCCTTCTCAAGGATTTTAATCTCCTTTATTTTTTCAATTAAACTTGACTTGCCATGATCAACATGGCCCAAAACTACCACTACCGGAGGGCGCTTTTTAAGCAATTCTTGTTTTGTTTTTTCAATTTGTTCCGTCATTTTAGAGAATTAAAAATGCCGTAAAAAGGCCATATTTATCTTAGAAAAATCTATTTATTCTCTTTCGGGCTCAATTCCGCCCTGATTGCTCTTGCTATCGCTTTCTCTTCCTCTTTTGATAAAGAATACTCTGACTTGCCTTCCTTGACAGGTTTGGCATAAACCCTATTTGAATCATGAGAATAGTAGGAAGTCAAAACCATACCATCGTTATTTTCGTCCAGCAGAGCAACTGAGAAACTTTGATCCCCGCCGACTTCGGAAAAGGGATTAAACCTAACCACAGATATTTTCTGCATGTGTTTCTTCGATTTTTCCTTTAACTTACTCAATCTCTGCTCTAATTTCTGAACCTTATCCTCAAGTTTTTTAAAAGAAGCTAAAACTTCTTCAATGTTTTCTGGCTCTTTTTTTTCTTTTTTCAAAAATTTAAACATATTTTATTGGCGGAGGGGGTGGGATTCGAACCCACGCTCCGAGAAATCCGGAAAATGGTTTTCGAAACCATCCCTTTCAGCCACTCAGGCACCCCTCCACTTTGATCTAAGTAATTTATTATACTAATATTTTACACTTAAAAAGTCAAAAATAAAAGGGGCAGAGCCCCTTACTTAAGTAAATTCTATTGTTTTTCTAAAGAAACGGAAAATCATTATCTCGAGAATTCTTTGAAGGCAAAACCCAGGGGAAGTTAGTGCCCAAGAAATAAACTAAGGCAGACATTGCTTTTCCTTTAACTATTTTCAATTTGAAAAATCTTTTTGCTTCTCTGTTATACTTTTTAAAATTAGGGAAATTTTTCAATAATATATCAGCAGCAGTCAATCCCCATATTATTCCTCCGCCTGACCAGGGTTTAGTTAATCCTGCAGCATCGCCGCAGAGCGCAATATTTCTGCTTGAAGACAGGATTAATCCTTGAGGAACTAAACTTGCTTTTAATTCCTTTGGCAAAAATTCTATTTTCTGTTTCCTGCAGAATTCCTGAAAATCCTTCTTTACGGAATTTAACTCTCCTAGGGCTCCGTATTCTATGCTGGAAAATCTCCTAATTTTCCAACAGAAACCCCTCTTTAAGGGCCAAACATCAACTTCATTAACATTTCCTCCTCCTTCTCTGAATAACTGCAAGCCAAGTAAGAAATGCGGTTTTGGCAAACCGAGCAAATCTCTTGTCTCTGACAAGGCGCCGTCACATCCAATAATCTTGTCAAAAGAACAAGGCATCTCCTTGATTTCTTGGTTAAACACAATTTCAACTCCGGACTCTTGGGCAAATTTGAGAAGATGTTTATCAAACTTGATTCGGTTGATAAGCAAATGAGAGGGTTTTAATCTTAGTTTAATAATTTTTTTTGGAAAATGGATAAAACAAAAATCAATTCTATTCTCAATTAAAGAATCCTTCAAAGGAATAAAATTCCTTATTCTTTCAGAGATAAGACCTGTACAGGGTTTATGGCCTGCTTCTTTCTCTTTCTCAAAAACAGTAACTTTGCAACCTCTTTTGCTTAACTTCCAAGCTAAATACAGTCCAACTGGTCCTGCTCCGATAACGGCAATCTTTTTAATTTCTTTAACCATTGTTTAAATAAATTAATGCCACTTAAAGAGCGGCAATTCTTGTGGACCCAAGCGGGTTCGAACCGCTGACCTTCCCGATGCCATCGGGACGCGCTACCAACTGCGCCATGGGCCCATGAGTTTAATTCTGACAAGGCCTCTTTTATTTTTTTTCCTCTCGACCTATTGTGCCCCTGACAGGATTTGAACCTATATCTAAACCTTAGGAGGGTTCCGTTCTGTCCATTGAACTACAGGGGCCTATAGATTGAAGATATAATAACAAAAATATGTTTAATTTACAACGAAATTTATGATAAAATAAAGTAATGAAAAAATCACTAATTACTAAAATAATTAAAAAAACATTGCCGGCGGTAGTTTCAATAACAGTCTCAAAATATCTGACCGTATTTGAGAAAACCTTCGGATATTCCCCTCTCGGCTTCAAGGATTTTCTTATGATTCCTAAAGGGAAAAAAATGGTCAAAGTCGGGGGAGGTTCCGGCTTTATTATAAAGAGTTCCGGAATTATCTTAACGAACCGCCACGTAGTTGACGACCCCTCAGCTGAATATCTTGTAGTTCTAAATGACGGCAAAAAGTATAAAACGGAGATATTGGCAAAAGACCCTATTGATGATGTAGCTGTCTTAAAGATAGGCGCCAAGAACCTACCCGTGGTTAAGCTGGGAGACTCTTCAAAGCTTGAACTTGGAGAATCCGTGATTGCCATAGGAAATACTTTAGGGACGTTCCGAAATACTGTTTCTGCAGGAATAGTTTCGGGACTGAGCCGCCAAATAAACGCAACCAATAATAGTAATCAAGAAGTTCAACAGTTAAGAGGACTGATTCAAACCGATGCCGCCATTAATCCGGGAAATTCCGGAGGACCTTTAATTAATATGGAGGGTAGGGCAATAGGAATTAATGCTGCTATGGTTTTCGAAGCAGAAAATGTTGGTTTTGCCCTGCCAATTAATGCTGCCAAAAGAGACATTAAAGATTTAAAAAAGTTCGGTAAAATCCGCAGGCCTTTTTTGGGAATAAGATATATTTCGTTAGACGAAGATTTCCAGCAAAAACACAATCTTTCCTTAAGTCACGGGGCTCTGGTTGCTTCTGAGACAGGTCCTAATACTCCAGCCATCATACCAGGCAGTCCAGCAGAAGCGTCCGGAATTAAAGAAGGAGATATAATTTTAGCAGCAGAAAAAGAAATAATTTCAAAAGAAAACAGTTTGGAAAGCATACTGCAGAAATTCAAAATCGGACAGGGTATAAGCTTGAAGATACTCAGACATAACAAGGAGATATCTTTGAAGATTAGGATAGGAGAAAGGTAAAAAATACTATTAAAAACTCCTGCTTTAGCAGGGGTTTTTAGTTTTCACAGTTTCATGATTATGGGGTGAGCGAGGAGATTCGAACTCCCCCTGAGAACTCCACAGGTTCCCGTGCTAACCACTACACTACGCCCACCATATGCTTTTTATGTGCCCTCGGGAGGACTTGAACCTCCAATCTTGACCTTAGAAGGGTCCTGCATTGTCCAGTTATGCTACGAGGGCCTATTCTTACGACTTTATATTTATCCTTTTAAGAAATTCTAATTTCCATCCTTTAATTCTTCTCAATAAATCTATATTATTTATACGAATGCTACAAGTTCCATCATACAACGGATTTCTTCTATAAAATCAAGGTAAAAGAATTTTCGCCATTTCATTCTAACTCAAAAGGAAAGAAAGTCAATCTATCCCCTCTTCTGGGTTTCCTTCCTTAACCTGAACCTCAAATGGATTTAAATAACTCTCGGAATCTATTTGCATTAGCTTTTGCTCTTTCTGTCTTTTTTCTTTTAATATCTTTTCCAAAATTTCTTCTTTAATTTGAATCTGGCGCAAGGCGACGGGTGGATTTAACCCTTTAATTAAAACAAAATTCTCATAAAATAGGAAGGCGCCAAAGACCAAACCGGAAAAAACCAAAACCAGAAAGACGGAATAGTAATGTTCTGCTATCTGCCAAAAAAGATTTTCAATTTTTTTAAAAAAAGAATTCATTTCAAAAAGACTTTTAAAAGCATGTTCGAGACAATGGAACCGTCCTCTTTTTTACTAATGTTTAAGTTTTCAATCTGTAAAAGTATGGGTGCATTTTCTAAGCGCTGTAAAAAATTCAAGAACTTTGAAAAGCCAGATGTTACAGAAATTTGAACCGAAAGATACGGCCACGAGTCTTTTTCTTTCATCTGCGATATGCTAGAAATATTAACGCTCCCCAATCCAGAAAGATCACCCGCTTCCTCAAGGTAGTTAAGAAAACTAACAGGGGTTTCCGTTTTTAGAAACAGGTTTTCAACTTCTTTTAGTTGAGGTTCGATTCTAAAATAGTCATTTCTTAATTTCTCAATATTCAATTTCTTGTATTTGAACAGAAGATACCTTTCTTTCTGAAAAGACAATTCCTCATAGTTTGTTTTGATTTTTTGAAAACAAGGAACAAAAACTAAAAAGACAAAAGCAAAAACTATTGCTGTAAAAATGAGCAAGAATAAGCCATTTCTTCTATAATACTTTGTTTTACTGTTCATTGATCTTAAGATTTAAACAAAATTCATTTGGGTGAAGCCAGTTAGAAGAAGGAAAATATATGTCTTTAAAATCTTCCTTTGCCTCAAGCGTTTGCTTGAGTTCAAACAAACGTTCTCTTGTAGAACAAAAACCGCAAACGCTGATTTGACCACTCTTTTTCTGATAAGAAAATTCTGTGAAATATGATTCTGGGGGCAAAGACTCAGCCAAACTTTCAAAGACACTTTCAAAATTAACTTTTTCCTCATGAAAAGAAATAATTTCGGTAAGATTGTCATTGATTATTTTCACTTCTGCCATTAAACCATCAATCCCTAAAAAGACTGCTCTTTCTTCTTCCAGCTTAATGGCTTTTTCTTCGGCATCTGCTAGAATTTTATGCGCTTTATTTAAACCCTCAACACTTATTGCAACGGTCCAAAAGATTAAACTCAGACAAATTAGAGCAGCAAAAACAAATACTCCAAGATTTAAAACAATCTTCCATTTTTCCTCTCTTAAAAGCCCTTCTTTGTATAAAGGTGGAAGTAAATTAATCATATTTACTGATAAAAATTTCTTAAAGCCAACCCGAAACAAACTCCGTATTCAAGCAATTCCTTAGATGGAATCTCAGAAAACTTTCCCTTTTTGGAAGGCATAATATTTATTAAAGGATTTGACAATTCAGCTTTAATTCCCAATTCCGAAAATTCTTTAACAATCTTTTTCGGAGCAATCATATGTCCCGACAGTAAAATCTTATTCAATTTGCCTTCATCCGAATAGCGAGATTTATAATATTCGATACAATTTTTAGTCTTTTCTATTACCTTCTTTGGATCCTTCTCAAAACTTAAAGGAATAGAAGAACTGAACATTGCCGACCTTTTAGAGAAAATAATAAAGTTAGTTTTCGAATCTTTAAGGTCAACTATTAACAGGGGTTTTTCTATTTTGTTTTCCTTTATCAACGCCCGGCATAACGCTGCTGACTCCGTTTCAAAGACCTGCGGACGGAGACCGCATTTTTTAAACAAAGACAGATAACTTTTTACTACTTTTTTAGGCGAGGCAGCTATTAGAATCTTTTGGTCCAATTCTCCAGAGTCCAAAATAGTAAAGTCAAGATAGACGTCTTCAACCGATACGGGTATGTAGTTTTCGACTTCAAAGACAATAGCTTCTTTAAGCTCTTCGACTGTCATCTTCGGCATTTTTATCACTTTAAGAAAAACTTCTTCTTCGGGCAGGGAGAAAATAATATTTTTTGCTTTTAGCTTCTCTCTATTAACTTCAATGAGCAACTTTTCTATTGCTCTCGCTAATTTCTTTTGAAGTTTAATCTCTCCATTTTCAACTATTTTTGGGGCAATTTTAAATTTGCCAAAAGAAATTAATTCAAAAAACCTCCCCTTCTTTTTAAGGCTTACTATTCTTAAGTATGAGTCTGAGATTTCTACCCCAAATGAACTTGGTTTTATTGGAATAAAATTAATCATTTTGTAATAAGGATACTGCCTTTAATATATCAATTAATTGAACGCAGAAAATTAATAAACTTCCTCCCAGTGGCTGATCCAGATAATTGGAGAATCAGGATTCATGGCAGGATTTAAAGAATCCTGAAAATACTCCGGGTAATAATTCAAATCCATGACAATATTGCTTCCGCTAAATCCAATATCATTGGCAATAACGGTGCCTGCAGAACTAAAATCAACGTTAGAACCGCTTATTTTCAAAGTTTTTGAAATATAAATTAAACCATTTAATATTAGGTTCACATCGGAACTGCTCACGTTTAAATTACCATTAACGAATAACCCTCCTCCGTATTCCGAATCATAGTTTACTGTAAGATTAATCTCCGATCCTGATAATTTTAAAGAACCGTCTACTATTAAAATACCGTTAATTGTTAAACTGTAACTGGAATCAGACAATGTTACGGAATTATCAACATAAATTATGCCATCTAGAACCGTGCCCGAAGGAAGATTCTTAAACTGATTAACGGTGTATGTTTGAGTAGCTTTCTCCGCCCATTCGTCAAAGTCAAGGGGAGCTGTATCCACAGTTGATGTTGATTCTTCCTGATAACTGTTGTTTAAAATTATCTCAGATTCTGAACCTGTAACGTCAATATCGCCGCTTGCAGTTATTCCGCCATCGTTTATTGTCAAACTCCCTCCTGAACCAGTAATCTTTATGTCGCTGTTAGCATGAAAACGTCCGTCATTAACTGTCATATTGACTCCGGAGCCGCTTATCTTAATCTCGCCCTCGCCTTCTTTGCCTTTAATCCCTGAAAACATAGCAAAGTCCCAATCGGAGCCAGACCCTATCGCTTTGGTCACGTAGGCTTTTACCACACGCTGAGACTGGCCGTCCCCTATCTGGTAAGTTGAAGTCGCGACTATATTAGCCTCCCCCTCGGCTGTGCTAACCAAAGAAACTGAATATCTCGCTTCGCTGTTCCCGAAAACATTTTCCCTGACAATACCATCGTTTTCATTTAAGGTTCCGTTCAAGAAATTATTCCTAGCTGTTTCATCATTCTCCAACTTCCAAATAGCTTCATTGATGCCGGACTCTGCCAGGTAATACGTTTTAGCGCTTATCTCTTCACTCTTTGTTATTTTGGTTTCGGTCAAGCCAAGGGATAAGAAATATGTTCCCAAGAGCAAAAATATCCCCAAAGACAAAAAAGCAATAAGGGAGATAACTCCTCTGTTCTTTCCAAAAATATTGTTTTTCTTTTGGATCTTCATAAATTTCTTCCAAAAACTTTGCTTTTGAGGTCTGTCTTTTTATCATTCTTCTCTAAACTTAAAAATATATTGACGCATCCCGTGTACCAAAATCTGACATCGGAAAGATACTCACCAATTATTTCCGGGCCCTTCACAATCGTAAATACAAGATCTTCCTCTGAAGAGCTCGCATTCCAGGGCAGAAACTCTTCGGGATTGCTTGGAAAATAGTATCTCTTCTCTTCTCTCATCATTTCGTCGCCCTGTTTGAAATAAGAGACGTACCAATAGGATTCTGTTTTGTGGCCATCTTCAAACTCAATAAAACTTAGCGAAGAATCCGGAATCTCGGAACCTGCGGTTTCTGGAAGTTCACTCACTAATTCTCGCGCCTGGCGTATTTCCCTTACCATTCTTTCCAAGACCACTCTTCCGTTCTGATTAACTTCTGCCATATCTTCTCCTGCCTGATAATATTTACTGGAAGTTAAATAAATTGAAAAAATGATCACAACAACAATAATAAAGATAGAAAGGACTACCAGAAGTTCTGTAAGGGAAAACCCTTCTTGTTTTTTAAATTCTTTCTTCATTTACTTTTTAACCTTTAAAGATTCCATAATTACGCTTTTTTCTGAGAAAGTAGGAGGGGTCTTCCAGAAAACCGAAACTTTTATTACTTTTGCCCCTAAATCAGTATCGCTGATAACCGATCCTTGAAAATCGTAATAGTTAACATCAACTTCCCTTTTGAAAAAATCAAAATTTGATATTTCGCCGTAATTTTCGCTTGAAGAAGTTGCTTGCTCGTATGATTCAGAAATGACCTCTTCTATTTTTTCTTGAGCAAGCTTAGAAGCACAGTTTTTCATCTTTGCTTTAGTCCCTGTCTGCAACCCAAGAGAAATCATCATAACAACGCCAATTATTCCCACAACCAAGACAAAAATAGCCAAGAGCGTTTCAATTAAAGTAAATCCTTCTTTTCTTTTAAATATTTGTTTTCTCATACTATTTGCTGACTTTGACAAAACCTGCAGGGCTGACTTTAATAACCCTTGTCTCCCCCTTGGAATTAATTAAAACAATATTCCCTCCTTGAACTGCAGCACCGTAAGGATTAAATGCAACTTTATTATTATCAAAGTTTATTTCTTCAATGCTTACCTTCGGGGGAAATTCCTCCGTCTTTAAAACCTCTGAAATCTCTCCCCCTTCCCCGTATTTTACTACTTGATATTCGTTGGGTGAAGTGCTTGTTGAAAAAACAATTCCATGATTTATTTGTTTTGTCACCGATACTTGTTCTGCATAACGAAAATCCGTAACCAGCTGTCTGGTGATTCCCGATAACTGCATATTGGGACTAATGTTCTTGAGAGCTAAAGTGCTGATGCCAAACACAACTGCAAGAATTGCTAAAATGACTAGAATTTCAACCAAAGTGAATCCATTCTCTGGAATTTTAAGTTTTAATTCTCTAATTCTCATTATATTGCTCCCATCATTTGATAGATAGGCTGAATAATAGATACTGCAAAAAATCCTACTGCTCCTCCGATTAAAAGGATAATGAGGGGCTCTATAAGCGTTGAAAGGTTCTCAGTAGTCCTGGTTACCTCCTCTTCTAAAAAATCAGCTGTCTGTTTCAGTACTTCCGTTGTCTTGCCCGTTTCTTCGCCAACCTGCATCATTTGCAAAACCATCGGAGTGTAAAGGTCTACAAAACTTTCTAAACTGCGAGTGAGGCTTTCTCCTGATTTTACTTTTTCCCTTGCTGTAATTATGGATTTCCTGAAATAGTAATTTTCAACAGAACCACAAAGCACATCTAATGACTGTAATATTGGCAAACCGGCGTCTATTAAGGTTGAAAGCGTTCTAATGATATAGGCGGAACTTGTTTTTATAATCAGAGAGGAAAGAATAGGCAGTCGTAAAAATACATAATCAATTATCTTTTTGCCTCCTTTAGTTTTAAAATACGAAGCAGCTGAGAAAATGAACACCAAAACGGCTAAAATAACAAAATACCATTTTTCTATCAGAAAATAGGAAAGACCTACCAATACCTTTGTGGTAAAAGGGATCTCTATTCCCATTTCTTCAAAGGTTTCAGTCAATCTGGGAATTACAATCGTAATCATTAAGATCCCGATCACTATCATTGTAAAAACAATCACCGAGGGATACACTAAAGCACTTCTAATATTTGTTCTCAACTTATAGTCTTTCTCCATCTGAGAGATTAAACCGTCTAAAGATTTTATCAGGGTTCCCGACTGCTCCCCTATCATAACCAGATTGTAATAAATATTAGAGAAGATATTGGGATGGTTTTTAATTGTTTCTGAAAAAGTTTTTCCTTTAATTATCTCACTTCTGATTTTTAACAATGCTCTTGTAAAGCTCTTATTTCTGGACTGCAAAGACAAAGTACTCAAGGCCCTGGGCAGGCTTACTCCCGCTGAAATCATAACTCTTAGGTTTCTGGTAAAAATTATCTTTTCTTTCAAGCTTACTTTTCCAAAAAAGAGTCCGTAAAATAGGAAATAAAACCTTCCCTTTAAAAACCTTTTTTTTTCTGTATCAGCTCTAATCAAAATAAAACCCTCTTCGCGAAGGATTTTAGCAAGTTCTTTTTGATCCTTAGCCTCATGCTGCCCGGATATTTTCTCTCCTTTAAAAGATTTAGCGATATAAAAATAGTTTGTCATCAAACTCTATTCTTTAGTTTAGCAGAGCATTTCTCTGCCAATTGAAATTTAAACTATTCAACTACTACCCTCAATACTTCTTCAATAGTGGTCAATCCTTGAACCGCTTTAATAAACCCATCTTCAATCATGGTTCTCATCCCTTCCTTCTGAGCCTGCTCCTGAATCTTATCGGAAGCAACTTCCTTTACTATAAGCTCTTTTATGCTTTCGGTTACCGGTAAAACCTCAAAAATGCCAATCCTTCCTTTGTATCCATCAGGACACCCTTTGGAAGGCTTGGGGTGATAAAAATAAATATCTTCTATGCCCTGATTCGGCTTTACCGATTTTTCCTCTTTCAATATATTTAAAATCCTTTTTAAATCACAATATTTTCTTAATTCTTTTACCTGTTCTTTGTTAAGCTTGTACTTCTCCTTATCCTCATAGAGCCGCCTCACCAGTCTCTGGGCCAAAATTACATTTAAGGTAGAAGATAACAAGAAAGGTTCCGCTTTCATGTCAATTAATCTGGGAATAGCGCCGGCAGCTGAAGTCGTATGCAGGGTGGATAAGACCAAGTGGCCTGTCAAAGCAGCGTTAATGCTAAGAGAGGCAGTTTCATTGTCTCTAATTTCGCCTACCATAATAACGTCAGGGTCTTGTCTCACTAAAGCACGGAGTCCCGAAGCAAAAGTTAGTCCTATCTTAGAATTTATTTGAACTTGATTGACTCTAGGAATTTGATATTCAATGGGGTCCTCAACCGTTGAGATATTAATCTCGGGAGTATTCAAGATTTCAAGCATTGAATACAAAGTAGTGGTTTTTCCGCATCCGGTAGGTCCGGCAATCAGTATCATACCTGTCGGCTTTCTTAAGTTTAACTGAATATTTTCAAGCCCTTCATCTCTTAATCCTAATTCCTCAAGGGAAAACGCCTTGGTTGTTTCTGATAAAAGACGCATTACAACCTTTTCTCCCTTAAAAGTGGGCAGTATTGAAACCCTGACCGAATATTTGTATTTTTCATTCTCAAATTTAAATCTTCCATCCTGGGGCAAACGGCGCTCGTCTAGTTTTAAACTGGAAAGAATCTTAATGCGGGCAACTATTCCAACGCCTGAGCTTCCGGGCAAGGTCATGGCATCGTGCAGAATTCCATCAATGCGGTATCGTATGATAACTTCCTTCTTACTGGTCTCAACATGAACATCGGAAGCCCTGTCTGAAATAGCATGTTTAATTAAAGCATCTACAATTCTTATAATGGGTGCTTCAAAAGCAGTTTCTTCTAATTTCCTACTTTTAAGACCAGAGAACTTTTCCCTCTTTATTATGTCTCCGAATTCCGCTCTTAAGCTTTCTTTATATTGTTTTAAAACCTGTTGAATGCTTTTTGAATTAGTTAACCTTGGAAAAATTTTCAAATTCGCTTTTTTCCTAATAAAATCAATTGTTTCAATATCTTTTGGGTCAAGCATGGCAACTTCCAAAGAATTATCTTTCTTTCTGAAAGCAACGATATTGTAAGATCTTGCAATCGGTTCCGGAATTATCTTTAAGATTTCCGGATTGATTTTTTCATTTTCTAAATTAACAAAAGGGATTCCAAGAATATATGCCTTCGTTCTGGCTAAATCATCTTTACTTATTAATCCTCGCGAAACTAAAACTTCACCAACTTCTTTGTTTTCTTTTTTGGCAGTTTTCAAAGCTTTATCAAAATCCTGCTTTTTAACAAGTTCCGCATCAAGCAGAAAAGCCTTCAGTTGTTTTGGCTCAATATTCATAGTTTTTAATAAAATCCTTAAGCTATTAAAACGGAGTTAGCCGAACACCTGCTTTACTTTCTCCAGTAAGTCAGACAAACTGTAGCTTGATTTGACCAGATAACTTCTAGCTCCGGCCTCAATTGCTCTTTGTATGTCTTTGGTTTCTTCAAGATGGGTAAGGATAATAACCGGAATATCTTTTACTTCGGGATCTTTTTTTAATTTCTCCAGAACTTCAAAACCGTTAAGCTTTGGCAAAATAAGGTCAAGTAAAATTAAATCCGGCTTTTCGCTTTTTGCCAGCCTTACACCCGCTTCTCCGTCCAGCGCTTTAACAACTTTGTACCCTTCTTGCCTGAGAAAGTCACCAAAGGTTTGCTGTAACGCGCTCTCATCCTCAACGAATAAGATTTTTTTCATAAATAATTGACTAAACAACTGATAACCAACGACTAATAACTATTGTAAGTTGTAAGTTGTAAGTTATGGGTTGTAAGTTATAAGTTATTTTATTGGCAATGTAAACCAAAATGTTGACCCTTTTTGGGGAACAGAACTAAATCCTATTTTTCCCCCTAATTCATCTATGATTGATTTTGAAATATAGAGGCCGAGTCCCGAACCCTGAGTTCTATATTTCAAAACTTTTTCTCCTCTAAAAAACTTTTGGAAAATATATTTCTGATCAGATTCTGAAACTCCAATACCATTATCCTTTATTTCAAAATAAAGAGAGTCGTTTTTGGCCCTAAGATGAATCCTTACTTTCCCTTCATGGTCTTTTAAGGGCAAAGACGCATAACGGATGGCATTATCTAAAAGATTTTCCAAAACCACCTTTGTTTGAGAAGAATCGCCAACAGCTTGCGGAATATCAGGCTCATGAGTAAATATCACCTTTACACCTGAGGCTTCGGCCAAAGGCCTAAATTTTAAGATTAAATCCTGAATTAAATTCTGAAGAGGAAAGGCCTCTATTTTTAAAGGAAGCTTTCCCGACTCAATCATAGAAACTGTTAATAATTTAGAAATCAGCTCTTGCATCCTTTTGACATTTTCTCTTAGAATATTAAAATATTTCTGCTGTTTTTCTTCTGCCTTTCCCAGTTTTCCAGATATTAAAAATTCGGTTGCCCAACGGCAGTTGGATATGGGGGCGCGCAATTGATGGGAAACTATCCTAATGAATTCCGACTTCATTTCATTGGCTTCAGCTATCTTCTCAAAGCTTCGAGTCAGCCCAATATTAATGACAAGCAAGCCCAGACCCAAACCGACTATAACTCCTGCAACCAATATAGGTTCATCGACCAGTTTTGTGCCAATTGCATATCCCAATAGGATTATAACAATAATAGATATTCCCATTATCAGGAAAAAAATACGCGGACGCTGCCATAAGGAAATATTATGGTTTTTGTAAAAGACTGGCTTGTTTGTTTTTTTAAACACTTTTTCCGTCATTTTCTTTAATTATTTTATTATCTTATTATAACATAAAGCATAAAAGTTTTAGAAAACATAATTGACTTTGGGTTAAGTTTTTGATTAAATAAAGCTACGGGGCATGGTGTAATGGTTAACATATGCGCTTTGGGAGCGCAGGATTCCCGGTTCGAGTCCGGGTGCCCCGACAAGGAAAGCGGGTGTCGTATAGTGGCTATTACACGACTTTTCCAAAGTTGAGATGAGGGTTCGATTCCCTTCACCCGCTCCAGTATTAAACTTTTGTCTTTTTGACCAATATCGCTAAAAATACGATTATTAAAAATGAATTAGTGATTGTTATTGGAAAATTAAAAAATAGCTAGTGGTTAGCTTTACTAGTATAAAAAAATTAAAAAAATTCAAGATAATGAATATCCGACTTTCATTAAGTAAATGTCAATGAATGAAAAATCATCATATTGTAAAATTATTTTAAATATGTTAATATTTTAAATATGACAAACGATTATCTCCAAAAACAACTCGAATATTTCAAATCCCATCAGGATAAGCTTGTAGAGAAATACAAGGGAAAATTTCTTGTTATTAAGGATCAAGAGGTGCAGGGTGTTTATAATACAGAAATGGAAGCATACACAGATGCTAAAAAGAAATTTGGACTCGGAAATTTTTTAATTCAACAATGTCTCCCCGGTCAAGAAAGCTATACCCAAACCTTTCACTCTCGGGTAGCGCTTTCTTGATTCTATGCAGCACCACGCCTTTACTACCAGATATAACGGACGAGTACGAGTACTATTTAATCAGGTGGGCGTCTATTTGCCCATTGCTTCAGAAGAAGTAAAAACACAAAACGTTGCATTAAAAGAGTATCTTGCAATATGGGATACCGGTGCAACGCATTCTGCAATAACAAGAAAAGTTGTAGATGATTTAAAATTGCAACCCACAGGCGTACGAGAGACAAGGCACGCTGGTGGAAAGTCTTTAAACAATACTTATCTCGTTAATATCGCATTGCCTAACAGAGTAATAGTACCTTCTGTACGGGTAACAGAAGTACAACTTATTCCTGACGATAACATATCAGACGATAAGCAACCTCAACTCTTAATAGGGATGGATATAATTGGTCTCGGCGATTTTGCCGTTACTAACGCAAACGACAAAACCACTTTTTCATTCAGAATTCCATCAGTTCAAGAAATAGATTTCATACCAGATGTTCAAGAAAATAATATTATGGAGGGTGGCAACAGAAAGCAACGACGTGCCCTTCAAGCAAAAAAAAGAAAAGGACTAATTTAAGGAAAAACAATCTCAACTAAAAAAACTGTCGTTTAAAACGATAACATATCAGTTTTACTGGTGCGAAAAATTGTAGCAACGAAAAAGCGAGAATGAGACGAGAATTCTTTTCCCTTAACCCTATTCCCTTCCCAACTCTACTCAAGTATTCGATTTTGGTTCTGTCGCGCGAAGCACAAGTAAGCATTATTTCGTCTAAAATAAGTTCAAATTTGGCTGTATAAACGCTCAGGAAAACAAAAGCCAGCAAGCTTTATCCTTGCTGGCTTTTTAAATATCTATACTTCTATCTCACCGCTTCTTTTAAGCTCTTTCCTGCTTTGAATTTAGGAACTTTCATTGCCGGAATCTTTATCTCCTGTCCCGTCCTTGGGTTTCTTCCCTTTCTTGCTTTTCTTTTTGAAACTGCAAATTTCCCGAATCCCGGCAGGACAACGTCCTGCCCTTTAGAAAGAGATTTAGTAATCTCTTCTAAGATTACGTTTAAAGCCTCGTGGGCCTGTCTCTTTAAGAGACCTGTCTTTTTAACTATTGACTGAGTTAAATCCTCTTTGGTCATAGTTGCTCTGTAGCATCAAATGTTATATGGCATTTAAACATTTATGTTTCAATGTCAATACCTTTGAATGCTTAAATAATTTACTTGGCGTACTCGACTACTCTATTTTCTCTGATGACAGTAACCTTTATCTCGCCTGGATACGTAAGATCCTCTTTAATCCTCCTTGCAATGTTTTTTGCAAGGGTGCTGGCTGCAAAATCATCTATTTCTTCAGGCTTAACAAATACTCTAATTTCTCTCCCTGCGTGCAAAGACCATGCTTCCTTGACTCCGTTAAAGGATTTTGCAATATCTTCCAATTCTTCCAATCTCTTCAGGTAGTTTTCCAAGGTATCCTTTCTTGCTCCCGGTCTTGCTCCCGATATCTGGTCTGCTGTTTGAACTAAAACTGCTTCAATTGAGTTATAGGGATATTCTTCATGATGCGATTTCATGGCATCAATTATTTCTTTGCTTTCATTAAACTTCTCCAAAATCTTTATCCCGATATCAACATGAGAACCTTCAATCTGTTGGTCAACTGCTTTGCCAATATCATGCAAAAGCCCTGCTTTCTTACAAATTCTTATGTCAGCTCCTATTTCAGCCGCTAAAGCTCCTGCTAGATGACACACTTCTATTGAGTGTAAAAGAACGTTCTGGCCGTAACTTGTTCTGAATTTAAGCCGGCCCAAAAGATTTACCAGTTTCGGATCAAGATTGACCACTCCCGTTTCATAAACTGCCTGTTCTCCTGCTTCCCTAATCTGCTTTACGATTTCCTCTTTGGTTTTTTTAACAACCTCTTCGATGCGCGCCGGCTGAATCCTTCCATCTTCAATCAGTTTTTCAAGAGAGATCTTGGCAATCTGCCTGCGGATAGGGTCAAAACCGGAAATGAGAACGGTTTCAGGAGTTTCATCAACCACTATTTCAACACCGGTTAACTTTTCCAAAGTTTTAATATTTCTCCCTTCCTTCCCTATAATCCTCCCTTTAATTTCGTCTGAAGGAAGAGCCAGTGTGGAAGTGGTAATATCTTGAGCCTGGCTGAGAGCAAACTTCTGAATGGCAAAAGCTAATATTTCCTTTGCTTTCTTTTCTATTTGATCTTTTCCTTGGTCCTCAAGTCTCTTAATCTTTTCTAGAATATCTTTTTGGTACTCCTCTTCCAGGTTTTTTAAAAGTTCTTTTTTTGCCTCCTTTCTGGTTAATCTTGAAATCTTTTCCAGCTTTATTAAAGATTCTTCCTTTAAATCTTCGAGACCTGCTTTTATCTTTTTCAACTTCTCTACTTTTTCTCCAAACTCTTTTTCTTTACCTTCGTAGTCCGAAATCTTCTGATCTAGAGTATTTTCTCTTTTTAATAAAATCTGTTCTGTCTTATAGATTTCTCTTCTCCTTGAATCTTCTTCTCTTTTGACGTTTTCTAAAATTCTGCGGCTTTCTTCTCTTGCCTTGGCGACCTTTTCTTCATATTCCTGCTGAGCCTTTTGTATCTTTTTCCGAATCTTAGCCTCTAATGTTCCGGCCCTTCTCCTTAATAGGGATTGGCGAAGATAATAGCCAATGATTGTTCCTGTCAACAGAACGAGTACACCCACTAAGTATAGGGTGTATCCTTCCATATCTTTCAAAGTAAAACCAGTTTTGCATAATTTTAATCATGGATTTTTGATTTTAATTATGTTTCATCGGGTTTCACTGTTTGTTAAACTATCGCTTACTCTTATATCTTATCAAACAAAAAAACCAGCGTCAACTGCCAGTTTATTCAAACAATA
>Ga0268285_1000426_pt1 | contig 24642 bp, 23 predicted proteins | sample saktaG_2_FD_190144 | JGI IMG/M metagenome (GOLD analysis project Ga0268285, IMG submission 190144) | Saline water microbial communities from Sakinaw Lake, British Columbia, Canada - sak_2013_06_06_120m | ecosystem: Environmental > Aquatic > Non-marine Saline and Alkaline > Saline ... | reverse complement strand
TGCGGAAGATCATCGGTACCTTCAGGTCTAGGAAGGGTGCGGAGTATTACCAGTACATCGCTTCCCTCGTCGCAACATGGCGATTGCAAGGACTGGACATCTACAACGAGCTGCAAAAGTTACTCGCACACGAGCTCTGTCTACAGTGAGCTAAACAAATACGTTTTTTTTAACGAATGACCACATCTCATCTACTTGGACTTCTGTAAGCTCCACATCTCGTATCAAAAAATCCGTCACTTCCCTCGCGTGCCTTGCTAAGTCTTTGACGACATCCGATACCGTGTCGCGATGGATCCCCATTATGCGTTCAATAGCCCTTATTCCGTTCTTCTCGACCAGCAATTTGCAGATCATGATGATCTGCTCTTCTTTAAGGTGTCTTTTGTAGAATACCGTGCCTTTAGTCTCAGGGAATCTCACACCGCAGGTCTTGCACTTGAACATCTGAATGCCCTTGGCATTAAAGCCTTTCTTGATGATCTGACCAGTGTTTCTCTTCCGGTAGTCAGGACAATTGGGATTCAAACATATCTGGTCTTTCGAATTCGCTCCGGCCATGGAGTTAGTTATTAGATTGGGTGTTTATAAAGTCATGCTTTGTGGGACATTACCTCTTTTTTACGCTTAATGCCAGGACGAACGAAAGCATCCCGAGCAATGCCAGCACGCCAATCGGCGTCACCACAGGCACTTCTTGCACCTCTAGTGGTGGTGCGGCACTTGCTATGGTTAAGACCGTGGAATCATCTGGTTGTGTGGTTGCAGGATCATCAGTGAGCATCTGGGCATTGTTGATTCTATCTCGATCACTATCGTAGTTCACCGTTCCCTGGTTCGAAATGTTTGTTCCTGGAGACACGTTGGTATCAACAGTGACGCAGAAGGTAAGTTCGACAGAGCAATTCGCGGGAATAGCGCCGTTCCAGATAATCATGTTATTTGTGTCGTTGTACTCGATGGTACCGGTACTCGCGTTCGCTGAACTATTGATATAGGTTGTATGAGTCGGGATAGGATCCTCAAATTCGTTCCCGGCATTATCCGCTGAGCTAACGTTGCCCGTATTGTTTATCCACACGGTATAGCAAATGACGTCCCCGGGCTGTAATTGCTGGTCGTTCATGTCTACGGCAACTTTGGCAGCGGTAATATTGGGTGCAGGGCACTCGTCCAACGGATTGCTATCTGAATTATTCGCAGCCCCGTCGATCGGGTATGGCCCTGATCCACTAACCCAATCATTCCAGAAGTTACCGGTCCAGTTGTTCGTTCCTGTTGTCTCGTCGTCTTTTGCTTGCGGGCTGTTGTTGATGAAGCAGTTCCAGTGCAGCTCGTTGTAGAAAGAATTGGCATCGACGTGTGCACCGGTATGAGGCGCGGTATTATTCACGATCATGTTATAGATAACCGTAGTATTGCTTGACGCATTCAGGTAAATACCGTGATCATTGTCACGGACACAGTTGTTCGAGATCGTAAAGTTATCGGTATCGTTCACATAGATACCATACTCAGCATTCGAGATCGTGTTACCATCAACCAGTAACGCGCCGACGGTGAAGGTCGCCGCATCTTCCAGGGTTATCCAGAAATTGTTGAGGTAGAAATAGATGCCGTAACCGCTGCCGTTGCACGTGATGATGTTGCTATTAAAGGTAACATTCCCCATCGCCAGTGAGGAGTTGTCTTCGAGGGGCGCTCTCACCCCCAAATCGGAATTATTGACGTAAATGCCACTTCCGTTACAGGTTATACCATTGTTGTTCACCTGAACATCGCCAATAATTACGGAGGAATTGTCATTCATAGCGCCATAATCGCCGCCCCCAAACATATTTTGCAGGTAGATGCCGTCGCCGCCTGCACTGATGCGGTTGCCATTGATCTGGAAGTGCGAGATGGTGGCAGTAGAGTTGTCGTACATCCGCTCGCCCAGCGTGTACAAGACCTCGTCGCCATAATGCATCCCGTCGCTGGTGGCATTGATGGTGTTGTTATTGACCTCGATGCCGCCGAACTGTAACCGGGCGGAATCCTCCATATTAAAGCCACTAAACCAAGAGGCAAATCCGCCGCTGAAATTCATGCCGATTGCGCCTGCAGTGATATTGTTGTCGTTGATCTGGAAGTGCTCGAAAGTGGCATTCGCGGTGCCGGACATATCGCTGCCCACATAATAATACAGAACGTCGTCGAAGTACATCCCGTCGCTGGTAGCGTTGATGGTGTTGTTATTGACCTCAATGCCGCCAAACTGTAACCGGGCAGAATCGTCCATAGTAGAGGCCAACTCGCAGGCGAAGTAGTTGCTGAAATGCATGCCGATTTCGCCTGCCGTGATTTCGTTATCGTTGATCTGGAAGTGCTCGAAGATTGCGGTCGAGTTGCCGGGACCATAATAGTTCATAGAGTAGCCCACCTCGTACAGGGCATCGTAGAAAGCCATCCCGTCGCCGGTCGCGTTGATGGTGTTGTTATTGACCTCGATCTCGCCGAACTGTAACCGGGCGGAATAATCCATTTCCGCGGCCAGATCGTAGGCGAAATAGTCGGTGAAATTCATGCCGATTCCGCCTGCATCGATCTCGTTGCCGTTGATCTGGAAGTGCGAGAAGGTGGCAGTCGTGTTGCCGGGACTATTTAAGTTCATAGAGTAGCCCACCGCAGATAGGACATAGTAGAAGGCCATCCCATCGCCGGTGGCGTTGATGGTGTTGTTATTGACCTCGATGCCGCCGAACTGCGCCTTGGCGGAATCCTCCATAATATAGGCCATCTGGTAGGCAAAGAGGTAAGGGAAATGCATGCCGGTTCCGCCTGCATCGATGTCGTTATCATTGATCTGGAAGTGTCCGAAGGTGGCGGTCGAGTTGTCGTGCATATCTTTGCCCGCCAGCTCCAGGACCTCGTAGAAGTACATCCCGTCGCCGGTGGCGTTGATAGTGTTGTAATTGACCTCGATCTCGCCGAACTGAAACCGGGCAAAATCGTGCATAGTATGGGCCAGCTCGGAGACGAAGTAGCCACCTTCAACGAAATTCATGCCGATTCCGCCTGCATCGATCTCGTTGTCGTTGATCTGGAAGTGCCCGAAGGTGGCATTCGAGTTGCCGGGACCATTATAGTTCATATAGTAGCCCACCTCGTACAGGACAGAGGAGAAGGACATCCCGTCGCCGGTGGCGTTGATGGTGTTGTTATTGACCTCGATCTCGCCGATCTGTAACCGGGCGGAATCTTCCATTTCCGCGGCCAGAAGAGAGGCGAAGTAGTAGCTGAAATCCATGCCGATTCCGCCTGTTGCAGTGATGTCGTTGCCGTTGATCTGGAAGTGCCCGATGATGGCGGTCGAGTTGCCTTCCATATAGTAGCCCACCTCGTACAGGACATAGTAGAAGTACATCCCGTCGCCGGTGGCGTTGATGGTGTTGTTATTGACCTCGATCTCGCCGAACTGTAACCGGGCGGAATAATCCATAGACGCGGCCAGCTCGTAAGCGAACTCGTCGCTGAAATCCATGCCGATTCCGCCTGTTGCAGTGATGTTGTTGCCGTTGATCTGGAAGTGTCCGAAGGTGGCATTCGTGTTGCCGGGACCATAATTGTTCATAGAGTAGCCCACCTCGTACAGGGCATAGGAGAAGTACATGCCGTCGCCGTTGCCGGATGTGATGGTGTTGTTATTGACCTCGATCTCGCCGAACTGTACCTGAGAAGAATTGTGCATCTCAGAGGCCAGATAGGAGGCGAAATATTGGCTGAAATCCATGCCGATCCCGCCTGCATTGATCTCGTTGTCGTTGATCTGGAAGTGCCCAAAGGTGGCAGTCGAGTTGTCGTGCATCTCGTAAGCCACATAATACAGGACAGAGTTGAAGTACATTCCGTCGCCGATTCCGGATGTGATGATGGTGTTGTTATTGACCTCGATATCGCCGAACTGCGCGTGGGTGGAATTGTACATATAATAAGCCATAATAGCGGCGAAGTCGCTACCGAAATACAAGCCTTCTCCGCTTGCAGTGATTTCGTTATCGTTGATCTGGACGTGCCCGAAGGTGGCAGTCGAGGTGCCGTACATAATGTAGGCCGCATAGTACAGGACAGAACCGGAAAAGTACATGCCGTCACCGCCGCTCGCCGTGATGGTGTTGTTATTCACCTCGATGTCGCCGATGCTGCAATTTGCGGAATCAAACAGGTTCGCTGCCAGATCGGAGGCAAAGTTAGCTTGGAAATAGGTGCCGATTCCGCCTGCATCGATCTCGTTGCCGTTGATCTGAAAATGCTCGAAGGTGGCAGTCGTGTTGCCGGGACTATTTAAGTTCATATAGTAGCCCACCTCGCACAGGACATTATCATTAAAGTGCATCCCGTCGTAACCGCCGCTCGTCTTTATGGTGTTGTTATTGACCTCGATGCCCCCGAACTGCGCATGGGCGGAATCTTCCATGTATGCGGCCAGAGAATAGGCAAATTTTTCGTAAAACTCCATGCCGATCCCGCCTGTTGCGTTGATTTCATTGCCGTTGATCTGGAAGTGCCCGACGGTGGCGGTCGAGTCGTTGTGCATATCGTAGGCCACCTGCTCGTACAGGGTGCCGAAGTACATCCCGTCGCCGTCGCCTGATGTGATATTGTTGTTATTGATCTCGATGTCGCCGAAGGTGGCATTCGCGTTGCCGGACATATTATAGGCCAGATTGAAGGCGAAATTAAGGGAGATAAACATGCCCGCGAATCCGCTTGTTGAAGTGATGCTGTTGTCGTTGACCAGGGTGTCGCCGAAGGTGGCAGTCGAATTGCCGGACATAGTGTAGGCACTATAGGTCAGGACATCTTCTAAGTCGATACCCGAGCTCAGAGCGTTGATGGTGTTGCGCTGGATCTCGAAGGTACCCATCACGAAGGACGAGTCGTTGTACAGCTCTGAGCCCCAGTCTCGGTAGTATTGTAACCAGATGCCGCCTCCGCTTGTTGCATTGATGCCGTTATCGTTGAACTGGAGGTTGCCGGCGGTTACGGTATTGTTGCCATTCAGCGAGTAGCCGACGTATTGAAAGGCCTCGGAGAAGATGCCATGGTCCCCGGATTGGATGATGTTGTTGTTGAACTCGAAGTCGCCGATGCTGCAGGTAGCGGCATCATACAAATTTGAACAAATGTCAGAGAAGTCGGTGTAGATGCCGTAATCGCCAGCTACGATCTCGTTCCAGTTGACGCGGAATGAGCCGATATCAAACACAGCGGTACCGGAGAGGTTATAGCCCCAGTACCGGGCATCTATATGCACGCCATCCTCACCTGCGGTGATATTATTGTACTGGATGGTAGAATCCCCGAGGATGAACGAGTTGGTGCCGCTCATGTCACGACCGATGTCGTGCAGGTACAGGTTGATGCCATCAACGCTGGCGTTGATGATGTTGTTCACGATGGTGAAGCCGAGCGCGGTGCAGCTGATGCCGATGGTACAGTTGGTGATATTGAAGCCGTCGATGGTCACGTTGGGTGCGGTGATGGTGACCGCGGTGCCGCCCATGCCGTCTATCACGGGCAGCGAGCCATTTTGGATGGTAAGGCTCTTATTAACGAGCAGGTTTTCATGATACGTGCCCTCGTGCACGATAATGGTGTCGCCTGAAGTAGCGTTATCGATCGCCGCCTGAATGGTTGTATAATTATAACCTCCTCCAGGGTCAACGGTCCATGTCGTTGCACCCTGCAATGCGCTACTCGACGCTACAAAACCCAGCAATACCACCGCTACAGCAACTGCACCCAGAATAATAATCCTCTTCTTGTTCATTCTTCATCCCACCATCCTTACACACTCTCTCGTGGTATACCAGAATTTCAAAATCATATAAGGCTATCGGTTCCTTTCGCATTTTTGATAGCGCGCTTCTCCTCCGTTAGGAATGAGCAGCAAAGCTGAAACTTCAGCAAGATACGCTAATTCGAGAAAATACGTCTCAACGAAGCTCGCTCATCTATTCAAAAACTACGTTGATTACCGCGGGTTTACGCTTCACGATCCTCGTGAAGAAGGCCTCGTGAACAGCACTTAAAGACGGCGGAAGTTAACTGGCGATGCACCGGATTACTGCCGCCTGAGTAGAAGTGGCAAAAGGGGCGTTAAAAGAGGACGCGCAGGAGGGGTGCGCACAACTCTTTACACTCCCCCGAACATCGTGAGTACAAAACCGCTTTTTCTTGATGTGGAGTACCTGTGATTCATGTGCTCTCCCTGAAGCGGAGCCGGTAGGCACTACAAGGAGCGCCCTTATTTGAGTTGGAACTATCTCACCTCTCCTGTGTGGTGAGTCGTCCTAAATGCAGTGAGTATCGTTGTCTCTGCGTGCCCGTCCGTCCCTGCCCTTTCCGCCTTCACCTAACCTAAGCATCGCCGGCTTTTGCTCGGTTTGGGCGTGCCCATTCCCGCCGTTTGTACGCCTCGATGACGATCTCCTCGGTCGGGTACAAATCAACAATAATCTCATCAGGCAGGAACCAGAGCTTTATCTCTCGCTCCGCCTCCTCTTCATCGGAGGAGACATGAATGACATTTTCATACAGACCCGATCTCAGAATTCTACCGTACGAGCCCCGGATAGAGGTCGGTTCCGCTTCCTCGGGATTGGTTGCACCAGCAAGCTCGCGACTCTTTTTTATCGCCTCGTCACCCCAGTAAACCAGCGCCATCACTTTTCGCCGATCGTGCAATTCACCCCTGAGATACCGTATCAGCTCTTCAAAGAACGGTTTATCGCGCAGATGCTTATAGTGCTCCTCAGCCAGCTCGCGTGAGACCCTCACCATCTTCGCGGCCACGATCTCCAGCTTCGACTCCGACAGTCTCGTTAGGATGTTCCCGGTCAACGATTTTTTCAGTCCATCGGGTTTGATGAGTATCAATACTGCCTGATTCATCTTTTCGCCACCCTTTCTTTCTGGGTTTCAGTCACTCTCGTGTGCTTCTTCTGAAGATATACCTCAAGACCATAAGATCTCTCAGGTGTTATCAAGGTATGGTTGAGCCTGCCACTATAAAAACGCGCACGCGTGCGTTGCCGCAGACAATTCCGGTTAACGCGGAAGGCCAAGCCGAGGAAGGCGATGGAACGGGCTCTTTTGCCGGTCGGAAGAATCGGGCGGGCGAGCGCGGCTGGCCCACTTGCATGTTCTGCGACGACGTGCCTTGGTGTCTGCACGGAATACTGACGCATGATAAAGCATTCATAAGCGAAAAGGTCCGCTTCTTTCTTTGCTGCATAATCGTCGCCCTTATTCTGGCGTATCAGCAATAAGGCGCGGCTCATAACGTGATTGTTCAGGCTTCAGGCTGCCCCATGATTCGGTCGTGCGTGCGGAGACGGCAAGGCCAAGTTTATACAGTACAAACGCCTGATTTTCTTAGTGTGGTGATACGTAAGCATGCGATCAGACATTTTAAAGGAGAGGATTGAGACTTTACCGCACCGTGCGTTGCTGCTGTCCGCGGGCCTGAAGCTGGAGGATTTTGCACTGGACAAGCCATTCATCGGTGTGGCGAATAGCTACAACACTATCGTGCCCGGTCATATCCTGCTCAACGAGCTGACACAGGAAGTAAAGCGCGGTATTCGTGATGCCGGCGGCGTGCCCCTGGAATGGGGCGTTCCCGGCGTCTGCGATGGCGTGGCGATGTTCGTGGAGATGCGACTGAGCCTCCCGAGCCGCGAGCACATCGCCGATAACATCGAGATCATGACCCTCTCGCACTCACTGGACGGCTGGGTCGGCGTTACCAACTGTGATAAAATCACGCCCGGCATGTTAATGGCTGCTGGACGGCTCAATATTCCCGCGATCATGCTCACCGGCGGGCCCATGAAAGCCAATGTCGTCGATGGTCAGAAGCATCACCCGATTGAAGGCTTCGGGATCGTGGGACAGGTAAAAGGGGGAAAGTTGAGCGAGGCGGAGGCGAAAGCAATGCTCCCGCAGCTGGCCTGCGGCGCGGGCTCCTGTGTCGGACTGTATACCGCAAACACCATGGCAACCGTAACCGAGGTGCTGGGCATGTCAGTCACCCGCTGCGCGACCACGCTCGCGATCGACCCGAAGAAGAACGAGCAGGCGTACGAGACCGGGAAGCGGATCGTCGAGCTGGTGAAGGCGGACGTGAAGCCGCACGAGATCATGACCCCGGCGGCCTTCGAGAACGCCATTCGCGTGGACATGGCGATGGGCGGCTCGACCAATACCGTGCTCCACATTCCCGCGATCGCGAAGGAAGCAGGCGTGGACATTGACGTGGACCTGTTCGATTTGATCTCACGTGAGACGCCGAATTTATGTAAGATCATCCCTGCAGGGCCGTACGAGATGGCGGATATCGACCGTGCGGGCGGAATTCCCGCAGTGCTCAATCGCCTGCGAAAGATGCTGAAGGATTCGCCGACCGTGAACGGCACCTCGATCACGGAGATCGCAGAGGCCGGAAGGGTGCTGGACGATGAGATCATCCGGCCGCTTAATAACCCATTCTTCACGGAAGGCGGGATCGCGGTGCTCAAGGGCAATATTGCGCAGAGCTCAGTCATAAAGCAAACGGCCGTGGAGAGCGAGATGATGGTGCATTCCGGGCCAGCGAGGGTCTTTTATACCGAGCAGGATTTGCTGAACGCGATCGAAGCGCGGAAGATCGTTGAAGGTGACGTTGTTGTGTTACCGTTCCAGGGGCCAGCAGGTGCGCCGGGTATGCCGGAGATGCTTACGCCAACGGATGCTATACGGGGCGCAGGCTACACGAACGTAGCGTTGATCACCGACGGTCGGTTCTCGGGCGGTACCTCAGGCCCCTGCATCGGCCATATCGAGATGGAAGCGTACAACGGCGGTGCTATCGGTGCCATCCAGAACGGCGATATCGTTGAGATCGATATCCCCAACCGCTCATTGAATGTGAAGCTGAGCGATGCGGAGCTGCAGGAACGACTAAAACGTGTAAAAGCACCTGCGCGGAAGTTGACGCCGATGCTTGCATCATACCGGGAGAAATTCACCGGGGTCAACTGTTACGGGAAATAGGCACGGTAGGCGGGCGCTTCTCAGCCCTGCTCAGCTGATCCAGCCAGCCAGTTCCCACGCTTCATGGTTCGGCAGCCATGCCGATCGATCGATCGATATTCTTCCCCCAAGCGCAAGTTATATAAACAACTTCTGCCTTGGAGATGCACAGGAGGTGGATGGAACTTATGGCAGAGAAGAAGGAATCTCATTTCGCTCGCGTGGCGAAGCGTGAGGAAGAATTGCGGGCAAAGGGCGAAGAGGTGAAGATCACGGAAGAGATGGAGGCGGTCATCGCGAAAGCGGGCGGCTGGGCGATCGCCACGGTCTCGGATCAGGGCGTACCCAACGTCGTGCCCATGGCCTTCGCGAAGGTGCTCTCGAAGAACCAGCTCATGATGGTCGACATTTTCCTGAACAAGACCCGAACGAACATCCTGGTGAACCCCCGCATCGCGGTTTCCGTCTGGGTGGATGCAACCAGTAAGGGCTACCAGTTCAAGGGCAAGGCGCATTTTGAGGACTCCGGCCCGATCTTCGACAAAGCGGTCGCAATGGTGAAGGCGAAGACGGACAAGCTCAAGCCAAAGGCCGCGTTGGTCGTCGATATCCAGGAGATCTTTGTCACGTCTTCGGGCCCGGATGCGGGCAAACGGGTGGCCGGTGCGCCCGGCTGGTAAATCCGTTTTGCGCGATATCGAGGGGTGCGTAAAGCAGTAAATCTCCCCTCTTCTTTATTTTTCCTGCTCTTTTCTTTCTCAATACCCGGATTCAGAGAGCAATTCTGGGCTCTCTACCGCCCACTCAGTGCCCTCCGGTGTATCCTTCACCGAAATCCCGCGCTTCTTCAGTTCATTTCGCAGGTGATCAGCTTCGTCCCAGCGTTTCTGCCGCCGCAGTTCTTCGCGGTGTTTGATCAAGTCAAGAAGCTCGGGCGGAAGCTGTTCCATCCTGGGATGAAAATCGATTCCAAACACCTCGCCGATTTCGTCGAGCGCAGGCGTGAGATTCTCCCCGGTCTTATTCATCTGCTTTGCCAGCTCAAACAGGAGCGCTACCACGCTCGGCGTGTTGAAGTCCTCATCCATCGCCGCGACGAACCGCGCAATCCATGGCTTCACGTCTCCTGCTTTCACGCCGGCCTTCCTGGCCTCGCGTATGTACCGTAAACTGTCCCGGGCCTCGGTCATCGCGGTCTCCGTAAAGTTGATCGGGCTGCGATAGTGCGTGGAGATGAGCATAAGCCGAAGCGTATCGACGTCCCATGACTGTAGCGCCTCGCGAATCGTGATGAAGTTCCCGAGTGATTTGGACATCTTCCGCCCTCCGACATTCAGGAACCCGGTATGCAGCCAGTAGTTCACCATCGGCTTCTGCCCGCTGATCGCTTCCATCTGCGCGATCTCAGCTTCGTGATGCGGAAATATCAGATCCTGCGCGCCGCCGTGCACATCGTACGTCGGCCCGAACTCCGTCTCGGTAATCGCGGTATCCTCAATATGCCAGCCCGGTCGTCCCTTACCCAGCTCGGATTCCCAGTAGGGCTCGCCCGGCTTGAACCGTTTCCACAGGCAGAAGTCCGCCTTGTTCCGCTTCCCCAGCGCAGCATCAATACGTGAGACGGTATCCTCTGCGTCCTCTGCGGTACGGCCCGAGAGCTTGCCGTACTCCAGGAATCGGGAGACGTCATAATAGTAACCATCCTCCAATTCGTACGCATAACCCAGCTCGAGCAGCCGCTGCACCTGCCCGACGATCGCACCGATGTACTCGGTCGCTGGCGCGTATTTTCGCACGCTCGTGACGCGTAAGGCACGCATATCCTCAAGATACGCGCGGGTGAACGTCTCAGCGAGTTCCTGGCAGCTCACGCCGGTCTCATGTGCGCGAGCGATGATCTTGTCGTCGATGTCAGTGATATTCTGCAGATAATAGACCTCGTAGCCTCGATAGCGGAGATACCGCACAATCACGTCGAACGCGACATAGGTGCGTGCATGACCGATATGCGAATAGTCGTAGACGGTCGGCCCGCAGACGAATAGCCGAACGTACGTGCCGTTACCGCGGCCGTCTCGCGGCACAAACGGTGTCTTTTTCCGTGTAAGCGTGTTGTAAATCCGGATCGTCATGGTAAGGAGAGCGCAGGGAGGGATTTGAACCCACGATCTCCCGATCTGCAGTCGGGGGCCTTGCCGGACTCGACCACCTGCGCATTTGTGCGATTCTTTGTCGCTTGATGAACATTACGGGGGAAGGCATAAAAACCTGTGCGTATCAACCAGCTCGCTGTGGCGCCGCGTCAGTCAACGGCATGTTCTCCAGCCAGATGAGAAGGATCGTCACTCAGATAAATTCAACCAGCGCTCGCAGCGGAAATTTTTCATCCCAACTCTTATATCTCACGATGCGTTTGGTACTCTGTGGCGCGGACATCGTGAAGGTGCTCACGGCGCCTGGACAGGGGAAGGCTATGGACGATCTTTTTGGCGATTTGGCCACTGCAAAGCGGATATTCGCAACTAAGGAGGTGCTGCGCCATAGCTATATCCCCGAGCGGCTCCCGCATCGAGAAGGGGAGATCCAGCGGTTGGCTGGTATCATGGCCGCAGGGTTACGCGAGGAGACGCCGTCGAACGTGCTGATCTACGGGCAGACGGGCACGGGCAAGACGGCGACGGTGAAGTACGTCAGCAAACAGCTGGAGGAAGCGGCGCAGAAGGTCGGCGCGCATTGCTCGGTCGTGTACATCAACGGGGTCGTCTTTGACACCGCTTATCGGGTCTTTGCATACCTCGCCCGCATCTTCAATCGGCGGGTGCCCATGATCGGCTGGCCGACGGATATGGTCTACGCGGAGTTCAAGAGCGGTCTTGATGCCGAGCAGCGCAGCCTGTTCATCATTCTGGATGAGGTGGATAAACTGGTGAGCAAGGGTGACAATGTGCTGTACGTGCTCTCGCGCATCAACAGTGAGCTGGCCCGGGCGCGGGTAAGCCTGATCGGAATCTCCAATGACCTCACCTTCGCCGATTCCCTGGATCCGCGGATCAGGTCTTCACTGAGCGAGGAGGAGCTTATATTTGCGCCTTACAATGCCGATCAGTTGCGAGATATTTTAAATGAGCGTTCCGTAACCGCATTTGCGCCTTCGGTACTTGAATCCTCGGTCATACTGCTCTGTGCGGCGCTCGCGGCATCAGAAGACGGCGATGCGCGACGCGCACTCGCTCTGCTCCGGGTATCCGGAGAGATCGCTGAACGCACGGGCGCAGATAAGGTCAGTGAAGAGCACGTGCGACTCGCGAGCGAGAAGTTAGAGATGAATCGGCTCGTTGAGGTGGTCAAGACACTGCCGTTTCACTCCAAGATCGTGCTCAGCAGCGTCGTTGTTCTAAGCAGAGAGCGTAAGAAGCGCCGCTACACGAGTGGAGAAGTCTATCTCATGTACCGCAAATTGTGTAACCATCTGGCAATCGACCCGCTGACACAGGCGCGCGTAACCGAATTTGTCTCGGAATTGGATATTTTAGGGCTGATCGAAACCGTGCTGGTCAACCGCGGTAGATACGGACGGACGAAAGAGATCTCACTCAGTATACTTGAAGAGCTCGTGCAGCCCGTCTTACTCGAGGATTACAAGCTCAAAGAGCTTTCTAAACTGAAGATGAAAACGCAGGCGACACTGTAATCTCGATAGCGGTGGCCGCCCATGTTAACCTGCATTCGTGCTTAATTCCTGATTCAATACCGGGGATATCGTAGTGACGGTTCTCCTGTATTCGCGGTGCTCGTTGCCGAATTTCTCTTTCAGTTCGTCCGCCCAAAAGTCTGGGAAGCTTAATAAACCGGCGATTCGTAGAGATTATGAGGGCAGATGAACGCGAAGCTCTTACCACCGACCGTTTTCTATACGTTGTTACTCGTATCGATCGCATCACACTTCGTTGTTCCAACTGTCACGCTGATTCGCCCGCCATTCAGCTTCCTGGGCGTGCCGCTCATCATCTTTGGCGCCTGCCTTAATATCTGGGCAGACTCACTCTTCAAAAAGAGAAATACACCCGTGAAGCCGATGGAAATGCCCGTATCATTCGTGACCGACGGCCCGTTCCGTATCAGTCGTCACCCGATGTATCTCGGCATGGCGGCGATTTTATTGGGCTTTGCGGTTGTTCTGGGCTCGATACTGCCTTTCGCATTCCCGATTCTCTTTGTCGCGTTCATGGAGCGTCTGTTCATCCCGCTGGAGGAGGCGAATCTTGAACGGGCGTTTGGTGAGGAATACCGGGCATATAAGAAGCGCGTTCGGCGATGGATTTGATGCGCATAATCGGCTTTGAAAGTGCTTCTCTCTGCAAAACACGCTTGGCGAGAACCGGGCGACTGAGCATTACGAGCCGGTATAGTGCCGTACCCGCGATCGCAGCTATAAGGGCGTGAGAGCTCACTCACTCACTCACTCACACGGGAAGCCCTGATTTCCGGCTCGAGCAAGCAAGTCCTTCACCCGCTCAGGGCGATACGTCACTGAACTGTTCCGAGGCCGGTACGCCACCGATGCCCCAGTGCGATTGCGGGATCTCGTGCACGATGACCTCCACCGCCATTGCCGGGATGCCCAGATCCACAAAGACCCGGGTGATATTTTGCATCACCAGTTTGGCCTTTTCCTCGCCAAATCCTTTCCAGACATTCACGTGAACGACAGGCATTTTTTACCTCATGCTCTTTACAGCAAGTATAACATAGTGGTCAACGGCTCTTAAAAGGGGTGGTGGTGATGGAAACACTCGAAGCGATACTCACGAGACGGAGTGTGCGGCGATATACAGGTCAGGATGTACCGGAGGAGCTCATTCGGAAGATGCTCGCGGCGGCGATGAGCGCGCCCTCGGCTGGCAACGAGCAGCCCTGGCACTTCATTGTGGTACGCAAGAAAGAGCTTCTAGAAGCTGCCTCCCGCATCAGCCCCTACATGCCGATGGTAAAAGACGCGCCGGTCGCGATCCTGGTCTGCGGCGATCCGGGCCTAGAGAAGTTTCCCGGGTTTTGGGTGGAGGACTGCTCGGCGGCGATCCAGAATATGCTTCTTGCCGCACACGCACTGGGACTCGGCGCTGTGTGGACAGGCATCTACCCGAAGCATGAGTACGTGGATGGATTTAAGGCGCTCTTCAAGCTCCCCGAGCACATCCTGCCGCTGGGTCTGGTGCCCCTTGGCTACCCCGCGCATCCTTACCCCAAAAAGGACCGGTTCAACGCGGAACGTATCCATTACAACGGCTGGTGACGAACTTAACTAGCGTATCTTAGCTGATCTCGACGAGCTGGATCTCAAAGGTCAAATCCTTCCCCGCCAGCTCGTGGTTCGCATCCAACTTGACGTTCGTCTCGGAGACCTCCTTCACCGTGACGATACGTATTTGACCCGTTGCGCTCTGCATCTGTAATTTCTGACCGACTTCGGGCTCCATGCCGGCCGGTAGTTGATCACGATTAATCACGAAGACTTGCTCTTCATAATAGGGGCCATAGGCCTGATCCGCGGGAATGGTTACGGTTTTGGTCTCGCCAAGCTCCATTCCGATCACGGCTTGCTCGAAGCCAGGGATCATCTGGCCTTCGCCGAGGGTAAATTGCAGCGGCTCACGCCCGATCGAGGAATCGAACACCGAGCCGTCGTCCAGGGTGCCCGTGTAGTGCACGGTAACGATGTCACCCACCTTCGCCTCGGGTGTTTCCGCCTCATGCTCAGCGCAACCGGCACAGAGCACCGCTACGATGACCGCGATTGTAACCACAACATCTACGATTGTGTTTCCCTTCATCTGCTCTCCCATCTGTTACCTTGATCTAGAGGGCATATTTATAGCATGCCGTTTTACTTACTACCATATCTTTTTTTGGGGGGGGCGTTCGCGGAGCCGCGAGCGAGATGAGGATCGAATATGGCGGCAGAGCCTCGAACCACCAGCAGATGGCTGTATGTCTCGATTCTTTTGATAGTGATGCTCATCGTTCAAGCAGGCCTCTTCTCTTTCCTCATGATCGGTTACCAGCGTGATCTTACCGAGCTGCAAACGAAGCAGAATGCTCTGCACGTGGATCTCGCGAGCCTTGAGGACTCAATCGAGGGTTTTCGCTCTGATCTCGATCAGCTTCGTGGTACCGGCATGATCCCCCAGCCGCCTGGTTTAACGCTGGGTCAGATCTATGAGCTCTCGAAAGATTCCGTGGTCCTGATCACCTCGAAGTCGCGGACCTTTGCGGGTTTGGAGCCGTTTTCGAGCGGCTCGGGGTTCGTTTACGATACTCGGGGGCACATCGTCACGAATCACCACGTGATCGAAGATGCGGACGCACTAGAGGTGACCTTCAGCGATGGCACGATTGTGTCGGCTGAGCTGGTTGGGGATGATCCCTACAGTGATCTGGCGGTAATTCGGGTGGACGAGCCGCCTGGTTTGCTCCATCCGCTTCCGCTAGGGAAGTCGTCCCAGCTGCAGGTGGGCGAGTATGCCATAGCGATCGGCAACCCCTTCGGCTTGAGCAATTCAATGACCCTCGGTATCGTCAGTCAGGTTGGTCGTGAGCTCGATGCACCCGGTGATTTCAAGATCGTGGACATCATCCAGGTCGATGCCGCGATCAACCCTGGCAACTCAGGTGGGCCGCTGATGAACATACGCGGCGAAGTGGTCGGCGTGAACACCGCCATTATCGCCGGTTCGGAAGGGGTGGGCTTTGCTATCCCCTCTGATACGGTCAGCCGCGAGGTTTCGCAGCTCATAGAGACGGGCACATATAAACATCCCTGGATCGGTGTCTCGGCGGTGAATCTCGATCCTGACATTGCCGAGGAGCTCGGGCTGAACATCACGAAAGGCACGATAATCGTCACGGTGGTTGCGGGCAGTCCGGCTGAGGCCGCAGGCTTGAAGGGTGGCCAGACGGGCGATGTGATCGTTGGCGTGGATAACGTGACCGTGCGAAAGTTAATCGATGTCCTCGTGTATATCGAGCGGAACAAGAGCCCGGGCGATATCGTGACGCTGCAGATTATCCGCGAGGGGACAGCACTCAACGTTCCGGTGACGCTCGTGGAGCGGCCCGCGCCATAACATACCTTCGCTCCATCAACGTCGCCGTTTGCTCGTTGGTTTCTAAGAGCGCCGGTACATAGTGACGGCTGACGTTTTGAGCGCTTACTACTGACCGCTTGAATAACAGAACGTTTATAGGCACTCAAATATGCGTACCGAGGTTATCATCCGGGAATTAAGCGAAAAGCTTATATGCTCGCTCACAATATTCTATATATAAAGTGATAGTAATGGCTGAGGTCTCATGTTTACCCTTGAACGAATCAGTTAGGAACATTGAACTGGTACAAGCAGTTGAAACAGCAACTAAAACGCCAGAGCAGCTTCAATCCCTTAACCCCCTACCCGTTCCCATAACCTTCCCTTTTGAATGGCGGCTTGGAGATATCATGATAGCAACGATTTTAAAAGTATCTGAAGCAGAACAGAACGCAGCGCAGAACTTGAACGGAGAGGCAAAGATAAAACCGATAGTGTGTGCCATTTGTGGCGGTGCTAAAAGCGTTTCATATCGAAAGGAATCGGGAACGGTAAGCCACGTTATCTGCGAAGCTTGCGCTACCCGGTATGTGCATAAGGCGCGCGAATTATCCGCTCGTCACTAAATTATGTGGTTATTTGGCCAGGCCAGTACAAAGCAAATTATTTCGTACTGGTATAGCTACCCTTGGACACTCTGTGGCCCGGCGCTCGTTCAATTCACTCCGCGGATACTCGCTTCATCTGCTCGATGAACGTATCGATATGAACCGCGGTAAGCGTTATTATCTCCATTTTGCCGCTGGCTGTGAGGTCGATGGCCAATTTCATGATCACTTCGTGGTTATCTGCTTTCAAGATGTTCACGAAATCGTAGGGTCCAAAAAGCGCGTACTGGCTCAGGATATTCACGCCCCGCGACTCTACTCTCTTATTCACCTCTTCGATACGCTCTGGGTTCTCCTTTACCACCTTCCGCCCCTTCTCCGTCAGTTTGGTCAACATTACGTAGACACCCATCTTCATCACCACTAAAAGAGATGCATTCCGCTCAGATTTAAATCTTTCGGAGCAGCATCCCGTGGGCACGGAATAGTAGCCCGGGAGGGCTTGGGATTCACCACGAGGGTATAGGAGCATCGACCACTTCAATTTCAGATTCCGGGTTGGCGTGGTACATGCGGTAAAAGAAGGGTTTAAAAACTTCTGTTTGTCCTCATGTTGGCCATACGTTATCGAGCGCGGCAGAGATCTCGTCGAAGACCTCCTGTATTCCCGCCGTGCCATTGACCGTAACCAAGATGCCCTTCCGGCTGTAGTACTCGATCAGCGGCTGGGACTGCTTCTTGTACACCTCTAATCGATTCATGACCGCCGTTTCTTTATCATCATCGCGCTGATACAGCTGGCGACCGCAGAGATCACAGATCCCTTCTTGCTTCGGCGGATTGAAGAGGAGATGGTAGCTCGCGCCACAGGCACACATCCGTCTTCCCGAGATCCGCTTCAGCACTTCCGCATCGGGCACCTCGATATTGACCACCACGTCCAGCGTCTTCCCCAGCTTATTCAGGATCGCCTCCAGCGCCTCCGCTTGTGGTTTCGTTCTCGGATAGCCGTCAAGGATACAGCCCGAGTCGCAATCCGGCTGCGAGAGCCGGTCTTTGATGATGCCGATGAGCACCTCGTCCGGCACCAGTTCGCCCCGGTCCATGTACTTCTTCGCTTCGAGCCCAAGCGCCGTCTGATGCTTCAGATTCTCACGGAGAATATCGCCGGTTGAGACATGTGGTATCTCGTATTTCTCAGCCAGTTTTTTTGCCTGTGTACCCTTCCCTGAGCCAGGCGGGCCAAACAAAACGATATTCATCTCCTTTCCAACCACCTCCGGATCACAAGAGGAATACCTGAACGTCCTGCAGCAACGGGCGGTTCTACACAACACTCGGTGCTCCGAATATAAATAAGTGGCGATGACGGCGTTTCAAAGATCCCCCGACCCGTTCAGCGCCATATTAAAAGTTTTTATAGTATAAAGCTATAACAAATAGTAGGATGATGCGGGAAGAGCTGCAGACCACGGAAGAACTGTACACGCACCTACTGAAGCAGAAGAGACTGCTCGCTGCTCGAGGAGTTCAAGGCGAAGGGCTTGGAAGCGCAGAAGCGCGGTGAGGAGCTTTCCCACTCAGATTTTTGTTTGGAGAAGCTGCTGCTGGCGGTCTCTTTGATCGATCTGGGGATCGCAATCGGGCAGATACAGATGCTCGTAGAGGTGGCGAAGGAACGCAGGATGACACACGAGTATCTCATCGGGCTCCAGCCATCGATGGTTTCCGCATGATGCGCGGAGAATAATAAAGGAGGTTCATAGGTATGTTTCAGGTTCGTAGAAGGTTTGATAATCTGGTTGCACGCATACGACACAGGCGAGCGGTGGGTGCGGAATCAACTGAAGATTCGGAAGCGGCGTTCAGGAAGCGACTGAGCCCCGATGAGTATCGTATCTTACGTAAGCGCGGCACAGAGCCAGCGTTCAGCGGTGAATACGTAACGACGAAGGCACCGGGGATCTATCAGTGCAAAGCCTGTGGCAACCAGCTCTTCGACTCGGACACCAAATTCGATTCGGGGACCGGCTGGCCGAGCTTCTTCGATGCCCTGCCAAATGCAATAGAGCTGCGGCCTGATAAGCGCTTTGGCCGGGACCGCACGGAAGTGCGCTGTAAGCAGTGCGGCAGCCACATCGGGCATATCTTTGATGACGGCCCGAAGCCCAGCAGGAAACGATACTGCATCAATTCATTGGCACTGGACTTTACGGAGTCCAAGCAGTAGCTCAGGTCAGGAGCGCAGCTTCGGGAGTCGAGCCATAAATCCGATACTTCAGGGTCGCCCCCGAACTCTTGAAAGACGACCATATCCTTGGGCTCCTGCGTGAATTGCGCGTTAGTGACCAAAGAACCGGTTGAGAGAGCGCGGAGCTTATGTAGAACCTCTGTTAAGACCGCAGAGCGATTAAAATTCGATCAGCACCACCCGCGTCGGCGCGCCGTCACAGCCTTTGAGCTTCAGCGGTAACGCCACCATAAAGTACGCGCCCTGCTCGATGGCACGCAAATCCAGGGTTTCGAGAATGAGCACCCCGTTTTCTGTCAGGAGCTTGTGCACGCGATGCCCGGCATCAGTAAACGCCTCGATAGAGAGATAATCGATGCCCACTACCTTCACCCCGTTTTCGACCAGGAGCTGTGCAGCCGAATAATCGAGTGCGACGTAATCCTCGTGGAACGTCCTGTCCGCAAGCAGCTCAGAGTTCCGGGTCTTGAACAAGATCCGCTTGTAGGTGCGCATGTCCACGTCTCGCAGTTCAGCAGCCGTTATCAGATCCGCTGCCGGTACTTCGACGACCAGCGCCTCGCCGATCAGATCGTACAGGCTCACCTCGTCTATGCCTTTTCCGGCCTCCGAGAAGTGGTACGGCGCGTCGATGTGCGTGCCGATATGCGAGCTGCATGCCAGCCGTGAGAGATTGTAAGCATCCCCGCTTCTCAGCGACTGCTCCTGTATGAGCTCGACGCCCGCATCATTCGGCCAGCATTGCATGCCCGGATAGATCGTGAGTGACAGGTCGTAAATCTTCAGGGTCTTCTCACTCAGCTCCATATCACGGTCACCATAGTTCGCACATTCTTTTGCCAGGATACTGATAAATACAATACCATAGATACTATGTTCCTCGCGGCATGAAATAGTATGGTAGTAACTGATTCGATTTATACGTAACGCCTTTGTGATACTAACATAGACGCGCCATCCGGTTATTTTTGTGATTTCAGGTTCTGAGGATTGGTGTGGTGAACGGCTGGTGTTTCAATGAGCGTCATCTTAATAAGCTACAGCAATGAATACATACTAAGCATGAGCGGGAAAAATTTTGGTGGCGTTCTCGTAATCGTAGCGCTCGTTCTGGGCGTTCTCTATCTCAGTCCCGCGGACCTACTAACGCCAGGAGTAGCGGCGGATGAATCACAATCGGTGTACCATACAAGACTGATAGAGTTCTTACCGAATGCTCCCCCGGGTTGGTCCCGACACGTTGAGGAGTGGAGTATTGCAGAAGGCACGTACAATTTGAATGCGAATTTAACGTCAAAGACGATCGATGCGTATGTAAGTATTTCAGATCACGGCGGCAGTTTTTCAGTGCAAGAATTCTGGGATCGCCTTCTTGACCCAGAAAGAAATGCCACAACCATAACCGTTCAAGGCTTTCAAGCAGTGGAGTCAGAAGAGGATAGCCGTTATTTTCTCAGGGTTAACATACATGACCGCTTCTTCGTGAGTATTTATACTAATCGAGACAAAGCAACGCTCTACTACTTTGCGAATGTACTGGACTGTAACGAAATCGCAGCCATGGAAGATTCCGGAAGTAATGCGCAGGGATTACAACCGGTAGTACGGCATACTGAATTGCGTGAGTTCTTACCCGATGCTCCCCCGGGATGGGAACAGAACGTAGACGGATTGCATGTTGCATCAGGCAGGTACACGGTAAATACCACGACTGATTTTACGACAACCGATGCATACGTGGGTATTTTGGATTACGGTAGCACCGTTTCAGACCAAGAATTCTGGGATCGTCTTCCGGAGCCTGACGGTGAAACAAAAGAAGTAACCATCAAGGGATTTCCAGCAAGAGAGGAATATGTAGCAGACGTCAATTACTATATCCTGCAGGTTAACCTGCATAACTGCCTCTTGGTGACTATCGCAACTCCGAGGGACAGAGAGACGCTTTACTACTTTGCTGACTCACTCAACTACAACGAGCTTGCCGCTTTAGCTGGCACACCTGCAGACAGGAAAACGCCGGGATTTGGATTTGCTATGGTTGTTATTGCATTATTCGGAACAGCTTTTATTGCGCTAAATAGGCGCAACCACAGGTATTATCGATGAACTTGTCGAAATGGGTTCAAAACGTGTCATGATGCTTGAAATGCCGAATCGTTCCGGTTCAGGCATCGTACCTTTTTAATCTCGCTCTGCAATTGTTCCTCAATGTACCAAACGCTCGTGCAGACCGTCATCCCTGTCTTCTCGATCATCGTACTGGGGTACGGGATCGGCAAGGTCCGAAAAATTGAGGTGCAGACGTTCGTCGACCTGATCGTGTACGTTGCAGCACCGTGCTTGATCTTCGCCTCCGTCTCCCGCAGTGATATCAACCTCACCGATTTCACCACCCTGGCAGGCGCAGCACTGGCAGTTATTCTCATTATGATGACGGTCTCGTTCCTCATCTTGAGGCTGCTTGGATCAAAAAAAACAGGCCTGTATCTTCCACTCGTCTTCGGGAATACCAGCTATTTGGGCTATCCAGTCGCACTCTTCGCCTTCGGCATGGACGGGCTCTCACGCGCGGTCGTCTACGACATGATGAACTCGCTCGTGATCTTCAGCCTCGGGATTTATGTGATTAATCACCGGAACGAGCTGCTCGAAGCCTTTAAACTCCCGCTGCTCTACGCCGTCCTCATCGGCTTAACGGTTAACCTCCTCCACCTACCCGTGCCTGACGTGCTCTTCAGGCCGGTAGAGATGATCGGCATGATCACCATTCCGCTCGCGTTGCTCGTGCTCGGCTACAAGCTCACGGAAATCAGGATCAGTGCGGCGAAACTAGCGGTTTCCGCATCTCTGTTCAGGATTTGCGGCGGGTTCGCGGTTGCACTTGCGGTCAGTACGCTGCTGTCCCTCGACGGCATGGTCAGGAACATACTGCTCCTTCAGGCTGCCATGCCCTCGGCCGTCATGGGCATGATCCTGGCCGCGAAATACGACCGTGACGCCTCCCTGGTCGCTTCGGTCGTGCTCATCACCACGGTCATGAGCGTGGTCTCGATCCCGCTCATCTTGACCATTCTCTAATTCGGTTCGGCGACCAAAACTAGAAAAAATGGTGATGAGGATCGCAGCATAGCAGATCTGTGGAAGGGAGAGAGCACGCAACAGGAACGATAGGGGCTGCGTATCTGAGAAATAAAAATAGAAAAAAATAAAAAGGGAAAAAACTTTTAGTTTTATTGGAAGGGGTGGCCCGGTCTTCACTCGGCTATCTCTTCCAATCCCATTACTGAATCGTGTAATTGAAATACATCGCCCAGTTTCTTCCCACGTTGAACTGGTCACCCTCGCCCCAGGCAGTCTCATCTTGTATTACTGCACCAGTTTCGTTCAGAACCACAACCTCGGCATGAGCAGCGATGAAAACTTCGGTACCTGCTGCCAAGTTTTGTGGGATTTCGTAGGTGTAATCTGCGGTCGCAGTCTCATTCGAATACGCGAATTTTCCTGGCTTCGGATTGCCATTCCCCGTCTGCGGAATATCCGCCTTGTCCTCTTCAACAGCTAGATGTGACTCGTTGATAACCCAGTCTCCTGTAGTGAGATATGTTACGTAAAGCGTATTGGCATCATTCCAGACGCTAACGGTTCCAACGGTGATATTCTGGTCTGCGGTCAAATTGGTGACAAAGGGATCAGCCTCTGTGTGAGCCATTCCGAGTACTGCTGCTAGCATAAGAACAGTTACTAACGCTATTCCTGGAGCCCAAATTGTTGCTTGTTTCATCTTCTTCAAATCACCTCCTTTTTGGTGTATCCATCTGCGATGCAGATGACGTAATAGCCATTCCAGATAAGGTTCCCATATAGTGAACCAATTGGAATATTTTAAAACGTAATCTATCTTGTTAATCCCAGGCAAAGTTGTAAGACTTAACATGTTGTACTTATTGAACAAGAGCCGACATGCAAGCGCGTAAGCCACCATCATAATGAGTACGGATAAACCTCCTGGTTTTCTGTGTCCAATAACTATTTTCAGGAGCCATCCAAAACAATCATTTTGCTTCTTTCCCCTGCTGTGCTAACGGCAGCAATGCGACTCCGCTTCATATTCTGGAGTTGCTTTTGCAGCAGTGCCTGTACTTCCTCATCACACTCGCAGGCCGCGGTCAATTGGTACGTGCTCGTATCGCTCACGAACGGCCATCGTGCCGATTTTAATGCTGATAGATCATTGCTAGCCCCCAACGTCTAAAGCTCAGAGAGCTAAAGCTTCCGGAATACGGGCTTTCAGGTATTTAAGTAGGGCGGGGTCATTATATCCTACGGTAGAAACCGGGCGGGGCAGTAGGGTAGCCAGGTCTATCCTCGTGGCTTTGGGAGCCATGGACCCCAGTTCAAATCTGGGCTGCCCCATCCCATCCCATTCCATCAAACTCTCGTTGCGCAGACCGTTTAGCAAAGCAACAACAAGGAAGGAGAAATTCACCAGAAGAAGCATGTACTCTCTCTGGCTCTATTACGCGAACGAGTGTGCAGCGGCTGTTCCCGCGGTAAAGAGCGCTTTAGAGGATGTTTTTGGTCTTGAAACGCACGAAGTAGTGCAGTTAAACCCAACAGCGGTCAAAAACGCATACAACGTACGAAGATGCCAGTACAACGCCTCGAAACTCCTCTCATCGCTTATCCAGAGTATGGCGCGCGTGCCTACAGCCCGGGATGCTGTCGCACTCTGGATGGTGCGTGACGATATGTACGTGGCGGGCATGAATTTCGTTTTCGGGCTTGCGCATACCGGCAAAGCCGCTGTACTCTCCATTCATCGACTGTACTCCGATGAGTTGATCGTCAAGGAGGCGATACATGAGCTGGGGCATGTCCTGGGGCTGCAGCACTGCACCAACGGGTGCGTGATGCAGTACTCGAATTCGTTGGCCGAGGCGGAGGCGAAGCCGGCGCGGCTCTGTGAGCGGTGTCGAGCCCGCATAAGTTATTTATAGCAAGGGCGTCGATCTACTCTCATTGTACAGAGCAATCACTGCCCAGCAGACATGAAGAAAAAATCCCTGGCGGACGTTACCGAACCCCAAGTCTTGGTGAAAATCTTAGCGGTATTTGTAGTGCTGCTCATGGTGGTCATCGCTCTTTTTGCCTACACGCTCTGGTGGAGCAGTCCTCAGAACAACGAGCACTTACAGAGGGCCGGTCTGGAGATCGTTGATATCGAGATCGAGGAGCCCACGCCGTCAATTCTCAATGATAAATTCATCGCCATTGATCTCGGCGAATCGGTGATCCTCAATATCACGGTCAAGAACGTCGGCGAGAATATATCCTCTGGTGAGGACTATTGTGTCGGGCTCGCCGTGATTACCAGGGACGGCGGCAAATACTGGCGCTTGCCGCCTGACCAGTATGTCGGGATCGACCTGGGCCCCGGAGGAACCTCACGGCACACCTTCGCCGCGACGAATAAACGCGAATTGCCCTTCCGCGGGTCGTTCGAGCTACAGGGATATGTCCGGTTGGTAAATACCGGCGAAGAGCTCTCACGAAGCGAGATCGTGATCGTAGAAGTGCGGTATCCCGACTGAGTGTTTTTGGATGTAGCTGTGCACGCACGGGCGCTCATTCAGCCGCT
>Ga0268285_1000425_pt1 | contig 24661 bp, 20 predicted proteins | sample saktaG_2_FD_190144 | JGI IMG/M metagenome (GOLD analysis project Ga0268285, IMG submission 190144) | Saline water microbial communities from Sakinaw Lake, British Columbia, Canada - sak_2013_06_06_120m | ecosystem: Environmental > Aquatic > Non-marine Saline and Alkaline > Saline ... | reverse complement strand
AATTAGAGATATTCTTAAAACAAAAAATACTCAACCTAGTGGATTAGAAACAAAGGTTGATAAAAAATAAATCTTTCGGTTTCTATCTTTTAGCCCGAATTCTGAATTAGACATAACACTCCGGATATTAACCTTTACTAGATTATATATCCTTTTAAGGTTACTTTAGTAACCTTTTTATACCTTAATCAATTATATCTTATTATGCAAGGTTTATTAAAAAAACTTGAGGAAAACTTAAAACTGAAGAATTATTCTAAAGAAACAATTAAAGGTTATTTAAATCAAGTTAAAAAATATCTTGAATTTGCTGAAAATAAGGGGGTTAATCAGATAAGTGTAAAAGAATTTCTCCTTGGGAAATTAACAAAAAATAGTCCTGCATCAATAGGACATAATGTTTTTGCTTTGAGGTATTTTTTTAAAAATATTTTGAATCAAAAATTAGATATTCCTAATCCAAAAAGAAATAAAACTCTTCCTGAAATTCTTACAATGAATGAAATAAAATCTATGTTAAATAAAACAGATAATATTAAACACAAACTAATAATTAAGTTACTTTATGGTTGTGGATTAAGAGTTAGCGAGATTGTTAATTTAAGAAAACAAGAGATTAATTTTGGAGAAGGCTTGATTAAGATAAATTTAGCAAAAGGAAAAAAAGATAGATTTGTTAAGATTCCAGAAAGTGTAAAAGAAGAACTTGAAAATTATAATAAAATTCATAATTCAGATATTTTATTTCCTTCAAATCGTGAAGGAAAATTAACTAAAAAAACTATTGCAAAAATTATAAAAAATGCAGGTAAAAAAGCAGAGATTAAAAAAAGGGTCTATCCCCATTTACTTAGACATAGTTTTGCAACACATCTTTTAGAACAAGGAACTGACTTAAGGATAATTCAAAAACTTCTTGGACATGCTTCGATAAAAACAACTCAAATTTATACTCAAATCTCGCAAGCATCAATAAAAAATATAAAGTCTCCTTTGGATAATATATAATGCCAGAGGTTGAAAATGTCAAAAAATAAAGCAAAAGGAAGTAAGGCTGAAAGAGAACTTTTTCAGATATTTGTTGAAAATAATTATCGGGCTGCGCGGGTTGCTGGAAGCGGAGTTATGGAAAATGCTGATTGTGATCTTATTGCAGGTAAAAAGGGAGAGAAATATTGTATTGAAGTAAAGTCTTGTAAAAATCTTCCAAAATATATTACTAAAGATCAAATAAATAGATTTATTGTTTTTTCAAATATTTTTGGTTTAAAACCAATAATTGCTATTAGGTTAAATAGGCAAGGTTGGTTTTTCTTAAATCCAAAAACTATGAAAGATTCTGGGAAAAACTGGGTTATTAATTCTGAAATAATTAGAAAAAAATCAAAAAGATTCTCTCAATTTTTTAAAAATAAAAAAAATAAGAATAATAAAAATAAAATTTCGGAAATTCCTGTGGAATATTATGATGAACTTAGGGACCCTCAAGAAAAAATTTGAGGAATTAGTTCTACAATCTAAAATAATTTATTTTCTCTGACTTTCTTTCTTTGATTCTTAATATCAAAATTAGAAATAATTAAAAAGTTTATACCCTATTTAATTATATGAAAAGTTTTAAAAAAAATGAAATCAAATTCATTTTAATCAGTCTTTTCTTATTAATTTTATATTCTATACCTTTAATTTCTGGGAACATTTTAATAAATGAAATTATGTATTCTCCTGATGTTTTTTGTGGTGGAACATATAATGAATGGATTGAATTATACAATCCTACACAAGAGGATGTTGATTTAAATGAATGGAAAATTGATAATGAAGGGGCTGTTGGTTTAATTAATTTTTCTAACTCTGACACAACCATTATAAAATCTATGGATTATTTTATAATTGCAAAGCGGCCATTTAATTTTTCTCAATATTTTAATGTCTTATGTCCTATTGCTGAAAGAAGATTCACATTGAATAATGGAGGAGATTTAATATTACTTTATAATTCTCTAGGAGAATTAATACAAAATGTCTCATATAATTCAGAAATGGGTGGGGCCGGGGATGGTAATTCTCTTCAATTAATCAATGGCAGTTGGATTTCGGCTGAACCAACTCCTGGCCTAGAAAATGAAGAAGATAATTCCTCGAATAACCAAAATAATCAAAGCAATTCAGAGAATATTTCTACTTTGGAATTAAATTGGGAAGAAGAGGAAATAATAAATGATCAAGAATTTGAAATTGAAGTAAAAATATATAATTCAGAAAATAAACAATATGATTTAAAAATATGGATAGAACTAAAAGACGATACAAAAATAATTTCAGAAAGATATGACGATGGAAATAATGAATGGAAATCTGGAAATTATTATATCTATGATTTTTTTCAGGGTCCTGGAAATAAAACTAAAATAGTTTTTTTAAAAATGAAATCAGATTATGAAAATTTTAGTGGGGATGTAAAGATTTATGCAAAGATAAAAGATAGTGAAATAATTATTGAAAAAGAGATTAAGATCTTGGAAAAACAAGAAAATCCTTCCCAAGAATCCAATAATACAGAAGATCAAAATAATTTGAGCAATCCTGAATTAGAAAATCAAAATTTAACTGAAAATTCAATAATTTACTTGGGGGCAAAAAGTAATTTAAAAAAAGAACTTAAATCTAATCCAGAATTAATTTATGAATCAAATCAGGTTTTTATAAGAAAATATCTACTTTACGCCTTTTTACTATTAATTTTTTTCACAGGAATAATTTTACTTAGAAAATTTAATAGGAAGAAAAAATCGAATTTTGCAAATGAAAAATTTTAAGCTTGATAAAAGATTTAAAAACCCTGATTAATTTACCCTATTATGCAAGAACCTAAAAAAATAATCGCAGCATTTATTTTTGAAATATTGGGAAGACCCCCAAAACATATTGAAAATTCCTTGGAAAAATTAATTGAAGATCTTGGAAAAATTAATGGCATCGATATTTTAAAGAAAAAAATTCATAAAGCAAAATTAATTAAAAAAGAAAATATAAAAAATTTATTTACAAGTTTTGCAGAAGTTGAACTTCAAGCAGATGATTTAAATAAAATATTTTCTATTGTGTTCAACATGTTCCCAGCACACATTGAAATACTTGAACCAAAAGAATTGATATTAAAAAATTTTGATTTAAGCGCGACTTTATCTGCATTAACAGTAAAACTGCATAGATATGATGAAATGACAAAAACATTAATTATGCAAGGAAATATTTTAGCGGAAAAATTAAAAGAATGTTCAGAAAAAAAAGAAAAGAGAATTATTACGGAAAATAAATTGAAAAAATTAAAAAAAATTAAAAAGAATCCTATGAAGAAAATTCCTAATAATAATAAAAATAAGAAAAAGGTAAAAATTTCTAAAAAAATAAAAAAGTAATCTTAGATTTTATCTTGAGAATTTCACTTTTTATAATTAACTATTAATTATTTTTTATTTGAATTTTTTGAAAGAGTCTTTTCTTTCAAATTTGTCTATCTTTTGCTTTAAAAAATTTTCTGAGGATTTTTTATTCTTTTGTTTTTTCTTTTTATATAAATAAAATCCGAAAATCCCTAATAAAATAAATAAAAACAAGAAAAATAAAATTAATTTTCCTGAACTAGATTTTGGTTTATCTTCAATGCATTTTCCAATACAACAAGGCCCTTCTAGGCTTCTACTTATCTCCCCGTTACATTTCTGATCATAATTGCATATCTCTCCGATTTCTAAACAACTCAAAGAGTCTGTTACACTTGTTTCATTTAAATTTACTTCTGCTATATTCTCAACAATTTCAAAAAAAATTGGAATAGAAAGATTGATAAGAGAATTATTAAGATTTTCAAAAGGGTCATCAAAAACTAAAATCATTTCCCCATAAATCTTTTCTTTAAATTTTTGAGGAATATTTATACTTAAATTAATAAAAACGCTTTCATTAATTTTTAAAGAATTTATTTCCCTTGGATTTATTTCAAAATTTAAATCTTTTGATAAATTTGTAGAAAATTTGAGATTGGTTAAGTTTTTTTCTTCGAAATTCTTTAATAAAAAGATAAAAAGATAATTCTCCTCAGCAATAATAGAGGCATTTATTTTTGAAGGAGTAATCATTAGATTTATTTGATTATTTGGAAAGTCATTATTAGGAATTCCTGTTTGATTTTCTTTTTTAATCAAAAAAATTGGAATTTTATAATTATTAATTTCTAAAATAGTATCTTCACTTATTTCAGAAATATAAAATTTTATTATTTTTTCTTCTTCATTTTCTAAAGAAAAATTTTGAATTTGATCTGTAGAAATTAATTTTGTTATAATTGGGGTTCTTTCATTAATATTTTTAATTTTAATTGAAAAATCTTCACTAGTTAAAATAAATCCTGGTTCAATTGAAAGTGCAGATTCATTTTTTTTTTCAATAATTAAATCTCTTGAAAAATCTTGTGTGACAATTCTTCCTTCATCAAAATATTTCAGATTTTTTATTACAAAAGAAAAATTTCCTTCTTTATTTGGAAGAATTGTATAAAAATAATATTTGTTATATTTTTTAAGTAAATAGGGGATTGTGGGTATGGAATGCTGACTACCTTTTTCATAAATAAAAAAATCTTTTGCATTAACATCAATTAATCCTCCAGTAATTTCGGCTTGTAAAATCTCTCTTGGTTGATAAGAAGATTTTGAAAAATCTATTTCTAAAGCAATTGTCTGGGTTATTAAAATTAAAGTTAAAATTAAATTTAGAAAAATTGTAACATTTAAGAAAAGTAATCCCTTTTTTTTCATATCTAAGATCTATTTTCCATATTAATAAATGTTTTTAAAATGTTTTGATTCTTTGAAATCAATCCCTAAAAAAATCTGGATTATTCAGACATATCTCTTAATCTCTTCATAGTTTCTTCGAATTCTTTATCTTTTTTATCTTTACTATTCTGCTTTGATAAAGGATTATTTTGGATATTTTCTTTTTTACCTGTTAAGGGCCTTCTAACCGGCAATGGTTTTCTTAAGGGTAATTGTCTTTTCTGTGGATAATTATTTCTAAAAGGGGCTCTTAAAAGCATTTTTCTTGGACCCATTCTTGGGACCATGCCTGCTGGAGGCATTGGAGGCCTTTTTATTTGAGAAGGAGAATTACCAAATCGAAATTTACTTTTCTTTTTGAATAACCAGACTTTTAATTGATTTCTAAAAATAATTGCCAAAATAACTAAGATAATTAAAATTCCTAGGAGGATTATTAACAATAAATTTGATTCTTCTCCTGGTTCTTGCCCACAACAAATTTTCCCATAATCACAATAAGAATCATAGGCTGTTTTCTCTTCTTCATTATCAAAACAATTAATTCTACAATTATATCCCATATCCTCACATTCATTTTCTTCTATAGATGCTAATATACAAGAATCTAAACAACAAGAATTTGTATCTAAAGCACTTACTTCAGATCCAGTACAAATTTCGTCTGCCCTACAAATAATTCCATTTTTTTCATAACAAGATTGTTCAGAAGGTTGTGTCTTACAACAAATATCTGTTAATGATTGACAAGAATAAACTGAACTTTCTAAAATCTCTTCTGAAGGACAAAGAGATGCAGGAATACAGAAATAATTAAAAGATTCGCAATTTTCCACTTCAGAAGAAGTGCCACCACCTAATAAAGGTGCTTTGGGCCATCCAGAGTACAAAAGAAATGCTGTGTCTCTAAGATTATCTGAATTCCAACATCCAGAAATTTCTTGCAATTGTAAAAAATAATTTTTAGATTCAATTAATTCTGAATTTGAACTACTGCCACCTAATGATAAAAAAGCTAGGGAACTATCATAATATTTATTTTCTCCTTCTTTCCAATATTTTCCTTGCTTTTGTTTATCAATGATTTCTGTAAAATAACTATCTTCTTCTGTAAGAAGATACAAAAAGGTTTCTGGGAAATATTTTTTATTAATAGATTCGTCAGACATTGCATCAAGATAAGGTAAAAATCCTGAAATTTCTTTTGCTTTTTTTGATAAAGCAAGAACAGACCATAAACTTCCTCCATAATCACAAGTATCAGACATTGAAAAACAATATACTTTGATCTTTTCTTCTGTTGTGCCAAGTGCTGATGCAGAATTACTATCACTTGATATATGATAAATTTCTTCCCCGGGTTTTTTATAAATTAAGCTTGTAACAAAATTCTGATCACAAGAAATTGTAAAATTATTTTCAAAACAAGAAGGTTTTATTTTTAAATAATAATCTTCTTCTGCAGGAATTAAACAACTACTAGTGCCTGAGATTTTTTTATTTTCATTTATATAAAAAGTTCTTTCATCGCCACCATTAACTTTAATTTTACATTCAGAATTATTATAAGTATCTATTTCTAAAAACCATTCAAAATTTTTTGCTAATTTTTTATTACTTACGATCCAATCAATATAATCCTCATTATTGGAATTAATATGTTCTAAAGCAAGAATTGCTTGAGCTGTAGATTTTAAATCACAAGTTGCAGAACCTGTTGTTCCCCAACAATTTTCCTGTTTTTTATCCATTAATAAATTTTTACAGTCTGCCTTTATACTAGAATCATATGCCATAGCTAAAAGACTAAAAGAAATTTGTTCTATTGTTGATGTTTCTCCCCCACAATTGTCATCAAGATTTGTTTCTAAACAAGAATATGCTTTTTCAATTTCTGTTTGATTTTCTGCACTTATAATATTAATAAAACTCAAAAGTATTAAAATAAAAAAGACTATAAAAATTTTGGAAATGGTTTTCTTCTTCATAAAACACAAACACTAAAAGACTATTTAAATTTGTTGATGTTTTTAAAGAATCTTTTTACAGAATAGTTCAAAGGATTTTTAATTTGCCTGCATAATTGATCTGGATGACAAATATTTAAATCCTGATAATTAGATTTATCGCAATTTGGGGGGAGTCTTGTCGTATTTTTTTTATACCAATTTAATTGTGATTGTATGTATCCTTTTTTTAAGGGCTGATAATTTTTATCATTCCAAAGATTTATTCTTTTTTCTAATTCTACTTCATTTAACCCTAAAGATTTAAAGAAATTGATTAAAATAAACAAGGCTCTTTTTCTTCCATCATCTTTTCTTCCCTTTAAAAGATTTTTTATACAAGGTGGAAAAATTTCATCAGAAGGATTATCAATTAGAATTTTTTGATATTTGGAATTTGTTTTTTTAGAATTTGCTTTTTTAGGGTCTAAACTTCTTTTTGATTTAAAAAAGGCTTCACTTTGTTCTTTTAAAAAATCTTGTTTTCTTTCTTGATTCTCTTTCCAATCAAGAACTTGAAGTAAAAGTTCTTTTGCCTCATCAATTTTGGGCTTTGGATAGAAATTCTTAATTTCTACCTTAAAAGGATTAGCATCTTTTATTTGAAAATCCCTAATTTTATCTTTATCTATCACAATAGAAGATAGTGCAGTTTTTTCATGCAAAGAATAGGGCATTCTGAATAAATGTCTTGAAGAAACTAAAACAAGATCTGCTTCAATTAAACTTTCTGTTTTTGCCCTAGTTTTACTAAACATATCTGGATTAGATTTTGAATTAATGCCACAAAAATCACAGACATAAATTTTCTCCCTCAATTTTTCAATTAATTCTTTTTTACAATCTGGGCATTTAGGAATTCTTTTATTTTTTTGCAACATAGTTCTCTCAGTTTTACAATTAAAACAAGACCAAGTTACAAGGTTCCCTAATTTTACTGGCCTATGGCATGAAAGGCATTCAGTAATAATTAAATCTTCTTTTTTCTTTCCCATTTTTTTAGCAATTTCACTTAAATTTTCCTTTTCAAGAATTTCATCGGTTAATTTTTCTCTAAGAGTTTCTGTTAAATATTGGCAAATTAATTTGGGCCATTCTGGAAACATATCTTTAGTTTGCATTCCATAAACTTCTTTAGGAAATGCCCCCCATGGGACAATTATATGGAATCCTTTATTGCCAGAATATTTAACCCCCACATTTTCAATTCCATGAAATTTTAATAAATTGACTATCAATCTTGCATAAATTTTACTATATTCTAAATAAGGAGAATCTATATCTAGAAGTAAATCCCACCCCTTCCTTAAATTATTCAATTCTTTTCTTGAAAGATTTGTTGAAATTTCTGAAGGTTCATCCCATAATTCTTCAGAACAATGAAAAGAAGTTGCACCTTGTTTAACTTGTCCTAAAATATCAGATTTATATTGAAAAAAATCCGGCCTTTTACCAAAATATTTCATCATATAGCTTGCAATACATTCCCGATCTTCAGAAAAATCAAAAATTGCCTTTCCAATGTCGTTTCTAGAATAATAAAGAGATAAAATTTTATTTATCCGATTTTCATTAAATTCCATATTTTTTAAAATATTTTAAAGTATTAAATTCTTTAGTTCTTCTTGTTAATTAAAAGCAATTTATAAATAAAATCAATATTTTAGCTTTATATAATTCCTTATTATTTAATATAATAATGTTTAAAAGTAAAATAGCCCTGTTAAAAGAATTGTCTAAAAATTTATAAATTAAATTAAAATATTGCTAAATGTTATTAAAATTAGAACATCCAAAAATTTTTTCAGATATTATTAGTATAATCTCTGAATTAGTTAATGAGGTTAGAATAAAAGTTAATAATCAGGGGATGAATTTGATTGCTATTGATCCGGCAAATGTTGCAATGATTTCTTTTAAATTGCCTGCGAGTGCTTTTTCAGAATTAGAAGTTGAAAAAGAAGAAATTTTAGGGATTAGTTTAGATAGTTTGAAATCTGTATTAAGAAGAATTCGTGTAAGAAGTGTTTTAATAATAACTAAACAAGAAAATGAATTAAGATTAGAAATAGTAGACAGAATAAAAAAAGAATTTAACTTATCTTTAATAGATATTGAGAGTGAAGAAAAAGAACTCCCAAATCTTGAATTTACTTCTAAAATTGAAATGGCTTCTGTAGATTTCGCAGAATCTATTGAAGATTGTATGGTTGTTGCAGATTCCTGCTCATTTATTGCAGAACCAAATAAATTTCTGATAAAGGCTAAGGGATCTTTAAATTCATTTAAATCAGAATTTTCTTCTGATGAATTAAATATTGAATCTCAAAAAGCAGTCTCAAAATATTCTTTAGAATATCTTCAGAAAATGATTAAGGCTACAAAAATTACAGATAAAATAAAAATAAATTTTGGAATAGATTATCCCTTAAAATTAGAATTTAATACACCTTTTATTGAACTTAGCTTTATTCTTGCTCCAAGAGTTGAAACTGAAGATTAAAAACTATTAAAATTAAAAATAATCCCCTAAGTTTTTATAAGATTAATCTTCTGTGAAAATTGATAAAATTAACTGATTAAATTTTTATATTAAAAATTTCTCTTAGAATTAAATTTGCAAAAACTTTATAAAGAACTATGGTTATTCATAGGCATACTAATATGCTCAATGTTATGTAGATTATAAGGGCTGAACATTACTCCAAAGGACAATTTATAAAAGATAAATTATCAACAAAAAATGAATAATCAACAAAAAAATAAAATAGTGAATTTTATTAAAAAGAATAAGGTTATTACTACTTCTGAACTCTCGGAATTTTTAAAAATTAGTTGGAATACTGCTCAATCTTATTTAATGGATCTTGCATTAGAAAGAAGAATTCTTAGGATAAAAAAATTAAAAGTAAATTTGTGGATGCTAAATGAAAAATGATAAAAAAAATAAGGATGAAAAAGAATAAAAAAATGCAATAAAAAATGATGATAAAAAGAATAAAAATAAAAAATAAGGGGGCACAAGTAACTATTTTTATAATTCTAGCTCTTGCTCTAATTGTAAGCATTGCAATAATCTTTGTTTTAAATACACCTAAAAAACCAATTATTATTAATGAGAAAAATCCTCAAACATATATTGAATCTTGTATTAAAGATTCAATTGAAGAATCTTTAGAAATTTTAAGTGAACAAGGCGGCGATATTTTTCCAGAAAATAGTATAATGTATCAAGATAAAAATATAAGTTATTTATGTTATATTCAAGGATATTACACTCCTTGTATAAATCAAAGACCACACCTAATAAGCAATATTGAAAAAGAAATAAAAGAATATGCTTCTCTGATAATTGATAATTGTTTTAGCAATTTAGAATCTGAACTTAGTAATAAATACGAAATTGAAATTCAAAATTCAAATGAAATGCAGGTCAATATAAATCTTAGACCAAATCAAGTTCTGGGAGAAGTTAATAGAAAAATAATAATAAAAAATGAAAAAAACACTAGGGAATTTAAGAAATTTAAAGTGAATTTAGTTCATCCAATTTATAATTTAGCAAAAATTGCATTAGAAATTACAAATCAAGAAGCACAATATTGTAATTTTGAAATTTTGGGTTTTATGCTTTTTTACCCAAAATATAATATTAATAAATTTAGGACTGGTGATTCAGACACAATTTACACAATAACAGAGAGAATCTCAAATAAAAAATTTATTTTTGCTGTAAGGGGCTGTGTTCTACCCCCGGGATTTTTTTAAATCTCAAAAGGAAATCAAAAAATCAAGAGTTCAATAAAAAAATTAAGGATACAATAAAATAATGAAAATAGAAAAAAAACAAGGTAAGGAATTTAAAATAAAAAAGAGAATTAGTTATTTAGAAATAATTATTTTAATGATAAGTGTTTTTGCATTTTCCTATTTAGTTTCTTCTTCTTCAATAAAAATTGTTAGTGCAGAAGACCCTTTAGAAAATTATGCTTGTTGCGAAAAAACATTAGAAGGAAGTTTCTGTCAATACCTTTCTGAAGAACAATGTGATTCAAATTTTCAAACATCTCCAACACAATGTAAAGATACTGAATTTTGCAAATTGGGTTGTTGCATTGATTCGGAAATTGGATTTTGTAATAAAAAAACCCCAAAAAGTTTATGTGAAGAAGGAACTTGGTTTAATGATGAATCTTGTGCAATTACTCAATGTGAAAGGGGTTGTTGTTTGTTAGGAAATAATGCCTATTGGACAAATGAAGAAAATTGCAATATAGAATCTAAATTTCTTGGAGCCCCCATAGATTTTAGAACAGATATTAATTCTGAGGTAGAATGTATTCTTTTAACTGAAAATGCAAATCAAGGTGCTTGTGTTTTTGAAAGTAATAGTGAAAACACCTGTATTTTCACACATAGGGGGGATTGCATTGTAAGAACAGGAGATGCAGGTAGTTTTTATGAAAATACTTTTTGTTCAGATTCTGAATTGAACACTACTTGTCTTTCGCATTCTTATACTAATTGTTTAAGCGGAAAACAAGAAATTTATTGGTTTGATTCTTGTAATAATCCTGAAGAAATTTATCAAGAATGCAATGTTTTTTTTGGAACTATCTGTGGACAATATCGGCCAGGAATAGATGCGGCTCCAACACAAGGAGATTATGTCTGCAGAGACTTAAGTTGCATTGATTCTAACAGGATTCCTAGAAAAAATGGGGAATCTTGGTGTGAATATGAGGGAACAATTGGACAAGGAAAAGATATTGTTGGAAGCAGACAGATAAGACATATTTGTTATTATGGTGAAGAGATAATTGAGGCTTGTGATGATTACAGAAATCAAATTTGTGTTCAGAACACTCTTGAACTTGATAATGGAAAAACATTCACAGAAGCTGGTTGTAGAGTAAATCAATGGAGAGAATGTTTTGAATATAATACAGATGATGAAGATATGACTGAAAAATGTGAAGAAAATCCAGATTGTTTTATTAAATCTACAGATATTGATGATGACTTTAAATTTGATTTATGTGTTCCTCAATATCCTGGAGGAAATATTCAAACCTGTGATTTTGGTTCTGTAAATTGTACTTATCTTGAACAAAAAAAATTAGTCAATTGGGCACTCAAATGGGTGTGCGAAAAAAATTGTGATTGCAAAAATAAAGAATTCACAGAAAAAATGAATGACCTCTGCACAACCCTCGGAGATTGTGGTGCTTATGTTAATTTTGCTGGAGAAATTAGTGATGATGGATACTCTGTTAGAAATGCTCCAAAATTAGATAGTAATTATTTAAATAATTTAAAAAAATATTCAAATGACAATCCAAATCAAAAACCTGCAAAGCCTGGAAATTCCACAGGCATTTTCGGCGGTTTAGGAATTCCTGAAGATTTAGGACAAGCAAGTGGATTAAATAATAATTCAAATTTAATTGCTAATATAGGTTTGGGTGTTGGAGCAATAGGTCTTTTAGCAAATGTTGTCGGGGCTGTTGCTGGAGGACAAACAAATTTAATATCTATAATCGGGGGAATTCTCCCGGCAACTGGGGGAGGTAGTCTTTGGGCAGGTGTAGCAAGTTTTGGGAATGCAATTTTAACACTTGGCGCTGCAGTAGCAGTTGCAGAAATATTTATTGCAATTTTTGGGTTACAAGGGCAAGCTGCAGATATTATGCTTGTTGGAGAAATTTTAACAGGAACAACTTTAGGAATTTTATCATCTTTGGAAATCGTTGCACTCGAATTTTTATCCTCACTTCTGATTGCAGTAGCAGTAGCAGTAGTTATTTGGGCCTTCTGTGAAATATTTGGAATAGGAGACACAAGAGAAAAAACTGTTCAATTCAAATGCCTTGCTTGGCAAGCACCTGCCGGGGGAGAAAATTGTGAATTCTGCAATAACAATCTTATGAATCCTTGTACAGAATATAGGTGCCAATCTTTAGGTCAAACTTGTCAATTTATTAATAAAGGCACTTCTAATGAAATGTGCATAAATATTCCTTCTAGTGATATTTCATCTCCAAAAATAAGTCCTTGGCTTGAAGAGATTAGTGAAGGTTACAAATATGTAGATACAAATCATGATAATTTTGCTAAAGGGTTTAGTATTAAAGATTCAAATGGAAATTGTATTGAAGAATACACAAGAGTAAAATTTGGAATTAAAACAAACAAACCCTCACAATGTAAAATAATGGATAATTCAACCCAACAATATGGTGATTCCAGTATTTATTTTGGAGATAATAATTTATACTTAATAAATCATAGTTTAGAAATTTTAATGCCGAATATAAATGCTTTTGCAAATCAATATAATTTAAGTGCAGAACAAATACAAGATTTAGGAAAAATAGAATATTTTGTGAAATGCAAAAGTGCTGGTGGTGCAGAAAATATAATTCCTTATGTTATACAAAGTTGTGTAAATCCTGGAGCAGATTTAACACCTCCAAGAATTACAAAAACAATTCCTTTAACAAATTCATTTATTAAATATAATCAAACAGAACAAAATTTAACCATTTATTCTAATGAGCCGGCAAATTGTAGTTGGTCTTTTGATGATAAAATTTATAGTGAAATGGAAAACTATATGATTTGCCAAAATGATTTAATAGATGCCACATTATATGGTTGGCCTTGTAAAACTATTTTAACAGATTTAAAAAATCATAACACCTTTTATATAAGGTGCAGAGATCAACCTTGGTTAGGAGAAAACAATGATTCAAGGAATTCTATGCAACAAAGTTTTGAATTTGAATTGTCTCCTTCATCTTCTAAATTAATAATAAAAAATATTCTTCCAAAAAATAACTCAGAAATTACTTCTGGTGTAGAACCAATGACTTTAACATTAAGATTAGAAACTGCTGGTGGTGCAGAAAACGGAAAAGCAATATGTAGCTGGCAAGGAAATGGATATATGGATCAGTTTACAGAAACAAATTCTAATTTCCATTCTTATAAAGCTACAAATGTAATTCAAGGAAGTTATGAATTAGATTTTGCATGCAAAGATATTGCAGGAAATTTAGCAGAAAATTCAACATCTTTTAAAATAAAAATTGACAATCAAGGCCCAAAAATAGTAAGGGCCTATTATAATTCAGAGGGCAATAACCTAGAAATAAAAACTAATGAGGCTGCAGAATGTAAATATGGTTTTGATGAAGATTTTATTTATGAAGATTCAAATTTAATGCAGAATCAAGATGATAAACATACACATTTTACAGAATGGAAATTAAAAACCTATTACATGCAATGCAAAGATAATTTTGAAAACAAAGGGGGGAAAATAATTATTAAAGCTTACACATTAATTTAATTTTAAAAAATTATGTGAAGTTTTATAAAGAATATTGTCATTAAAAAAGTATAATCAATAAAATAATTAGTGATAACAATAAGTAATAAAGAGATGAAAAAAAGATTAAAAATAAATAATAAAAGGGCGCAGATAACAATATTTATAATTTTGGCATTAGCCATAATTGTTCTTTTGGTTTTATTATTCACAAGAAATAATGAATTAACAACAATTTTTAATACTAAATCTCCAATAAATCAAATTAAAGATTGTTCAAAAGAAGCATTATCAGAAGGGCTTGAATTGATTTCTTCACAAGGCGGATCTATTTCCCCAGAAAATTATTATTTATATGAAAATAATAAAATAGAATATCTTTGTTACACTGAAGAAAATTATAAAGAAGGGATAATACAAAAACCACTTTTAAAACAATCAATTGAAAAAGAATTAAAAAAATATATTACTCCAAAAATAAAGGGATGTATAGATTCTGTTAAAACTTCTTTAGAAAAAAAATCTTATATTGTTTCTTATAAAGATCCAGAAATTTCTTTAGAATTAATTCCAAATAATATTTTTGCCACAATTGATTTAGATTTAAAGATCACCAAAGATAAAACTGAATCATATAAATCTATTAAAACAAATATTGACTCTAATTTATACAAAATAATTATGATTGCCAGCTCTATTTTAAATTTTGAGGCATCACAAGGAGATTCAGAAATAATGACTTATATGATTTATTATCCTTCATTAAAAATTGAGAAGAAAATTCAAGGGGATGGAACAAAAATTTATATTTTAACTGATAAAACATCTTTAGAAAAATTTATGTTTGCTTCAAAAAGTTTAGTTTTTCCTCCAGGGATTATTGGGAAATAAAATATTAAATAAAAAAATAAAATGCTGAATTTAAAACTCAAAAAAACAAAGATGATAAAAAAAACATTGTTTTTTTTGTTGATTGGAATTTTAATAGTTAGTTCTTGCTCCTTAGTATTAAATGCACAGAATCAGACTTGGCCTTCATTTAATGTTTGTTGTGAAAAAACCCAGGGAAATGCTTGGTGTCAAAATACTTTACAAGAAAATTGTAATGATAATTTTAGAATAAGCCCAACAAGTTGTGAATCAACAAGTTTTTGCAAGACTGGTTGTTGTTATGATAGTCAAGAAGGATTATGTATGAAAAATACTCCTCAAAAAGTATGCAATGATAATAATGGAACCTGGATTGATGATTCAGAATGTAATATAAATCAATGTGAATTAGGGTGCTGTGTACTAGGAAGCCAAGCAAGCTTTGTTAGTTTAACAAGATGTAAAAGACTTTCAGGATTATATGGTTTAGAAACGGATTTTAGGCAAGACATTGATGACGAATTAACTTGTATTGCAGTTGCTGCATCTCAAGATAAAGGTGCTTGTGTTTATGAAGAAGATTACCAAAGAAATTGTAAATTTACAACTAGAAAGGACTGCTTAGACATGCAGAATATTGGTGGATCTACTGAATTCTTTAAAGATTATTTATGTTCTGCTGAAGAATTAGGAACAAATTGCGGTCCAACATCAAAAACAATGTGTGCTAATGGAAAAGATGAAGTTTATTTTCAAGATAGTTGTGGGAATCCTGCAAATATTTATGATGCAAGTAAATTAAATGATAAATCTTATTGGAAAAAGGTAATTGACAAATCAGAAGCTTGTGGATTTAATTCTGGAACTGGAAATGCTGGTTCAAAAACTTGTGGAAATTGTGATTATTTTAAAGGAAGTATTTGTTCAATAGGTGATGCAAGTTATGGGGATTATATTTGTCAGGATTTAAATTGTTATGATACTCAAGATGGAAATGATTATAAAAATGGTGAATCTTGGTGTGTTTACCAACAGAAAAACATTGGTGAAGGTAAGGATGTGATTGGCAGTAGACATTTTAGACATATTTGTATAAATGGTGAAGAAATAATTGAACCTTGTGATGATTATAGAAATAAAGTATGCATTCAAGAATTTATAGAGATTGGAAATAGTGAATCTTTTGTAGAATCTGGTTGTGTTGCGAATAGATGGACAGATTGTATTGAACAAGATGAAAAAGAAAATTGCGAAAATATAGAAAAAAGAGATTGTTATTGGTATGAACCAAAGTTTGTAGAAGTTTCAAAAATTGATTCATTAAAAGATTTGAAATTAGATACAGGAGTTTGTCTTCCAAATATCCCTCCAGGATTAAGTTTTTGGGAAGAAAGTGATTCAGAACCTATTTGTGATTTGGCAAGTGTGAATCTTAAAATGGAATATGAAAGTGATATTATTGAAATGATTCAAGGAAAAAATGATTGTAAAGAAAATTGCAATGCTAATACAGATGACTGGTTTGAAGAAATGAATAAAATTTGTGCGAGTTTAGGAGATTGTGGCGCTTATATAAATCTCGCTGGAAAAGCCACAGACGATGGTATAGAATGGATTATTGATGATAAAGAAAAAACCATTAATAAAGGCATATTAAATAGAATCAAAATAATTGTTGGACTTTAAAAAAAATAAATAATTAAATTTAAAATATTAAAATAAAAAAATAATAGAAACAAAAAGATTGATAAAAAATTAATATTGAATAAAAAATAAAATGCCATTAAATTTAAAACAAAGAATAGAAGAAAAAGATTTAATTTCTTTTAAACCAAAAATAAAGAAATTAGGATTACTTGGGAAAATCTTTCTTGGATTAGGAATTCTTGGTTTTTCATCTTTTATGAATAGTTGTGCTGTAGATGAAACTGCTCAAAGAAATAATAATCAAAATACAAATCAGACTCAGGAAGAATCTAAAAGTGAGGCAAATCCTCTTCTGGGCCTTATAGCCGCAGGGATTTTTGATTATACTAATTTAGATCCTGCATTAAAAGATGTACTTCAAAAAAGCTCAGAGGTTGTTTATAATCAACAGTTACAAGAACAAAGAAATGAAGCTATCAGAAATTCCGGGAAGAATAATACTGAGAATGTTAAGGAATGGGGGGAGTATAATCAGAAAGTTTATTCAAATCCAAAACTTAATGATGACCTCGTTAGAAAAATGAATGCTTTAAAGGACACTGATTATTGGGTTGATTTTAATGGGACTGTTTTCAAAAAATCCCCAGAATCTTTTGTTTGCTTAGATGTTCAAGACCTAAATAAAAATGGTTTTTATGGGGATTATTATGATTTAATTGGATTAAAAAGTATTTTCACAGTAAATGAAATTGAGAAAAATTCAAACTGCTTATATTTTGGTATTACAGTAAGCCATATTAAAACTAGTAAATTAATATTGAAGGTTAAAGATAGCAAAGGGGGAATAAAATATGTCACAGAGTGGGATATCCCTTATGGGAATTGTAATACATTAGAGTCTGGAACCTTAGATCTTGTTGGAACTTCTATTCTTGATTCAGAAAAAGCAAAAAATAGATCAAATACAATTGAGGAATTTAGTGCAGAATGGTATACTAATGGGATATTAGCTAGAAAAGATATGTTTTTCATAGATTATTCCTCAAAGAAATAATAAAAAAATAAAATAAAGAATAAAAAAATAATAAAAACAAAAAGATTAATAAAAAATTACATTATGAAAAATAAAAAAAGAGATGTGAAGCAGAATAAAAAGAAAATAGATAAAATAAGAAAAATTAAAAGTTATTTCTTAATTATAAATTTAGTTCTATGTACTTTTGCATTTAGTTATTTGGTTCGTGGTGAAGATCCTTTAAATCCTGAAATTCCTGTGAATCACCCCGCATATAATTCCCTTGGAGAATTTAAATTACCAAGTTCTACTCCAACAGCTGCAGAAATTTCTGGAAATTCTGCAGGAATTGATCCCAGAAGGATTATCTCAGAAGAATTAGCAAATAAAATTGTTCCCAAAGATGAAAAATTTTTCGGAAAACTAACAGATTTTTTTACAAAAGATATTATTAAAAACTTGCAAAGTGCTTTAATATTCGCAGCTGTTGCTGGCGGTATTGGTTTGATTATAGATAACAATATCAAAGGAACAAATGCTGCAAGTTCAGCATCTACTGCAGCAGGAGTTGGTTATTTGGCTGGTGCTTTGGCAAAAAAACTTGGGGGTTCAGGATTATTGGGTGCTTGGCCAATAGGAATCGGGGCAGGATTACTAATATTCACATTATTATTCAGAAAAAAATCAGAGAAAATTGTCCAATTTACATGTCTTCCTTGGCAACCACCTGTTGGTGGGGATGATTGCGAATTATGCAATAATTTTGAAGAATGTACTGAATATACTTGTAAAAGTTTAGGACAATCTTGCGAGATTATTAATCAAGGAACAGAAGAACAAAAATGTATTTGGAAAAATCCTCAGGATGTTAATTCCCCAATAATCACTCTTGGAAATCTTTCTAAAGGATATAAATTTGAGCCAGATACCCTTATTCGACCACCTGCAACAGGGGTTGTAATTGAAAAAAATAATGGGGAATGTGTCGAAGCATTTACACCTTTAGAATTCAGTTTAAACACTAATGAACCAGCACAATGTAAAATTGATTATAATTTAACACAAGGATTTGAAGAAATGACTTATTACCTTGGAGGAAGCAATTTATTTAAATATAATCATAGTGAAAGGCTTTCTCTTCCTGGGCCAGATGCAATTAATGCACTTGCACCCACATTAGAAAATGATGGAACTTATACATTATATGCAAGATGTAGAGATTCAAATGGAAATTTTAATCAGGATGCTTTTTCAATAAGATTTTGTGTAGACCCAGGCCCAGATACTACACCACCAAGAATAGAGGCAATAAGTATTCCTAGTCAAAGTCCAATTCAATTTAATATAACTGAATTAGATATTGAAGTTTATGTTAATGAACCTTCTGAATGTAAATGGTCAAGGGAAAATAAAGATTATGACTTAATGGAAAATCAAATGGCTTGTTCAAATAACCTTTGGGAAATGAATAATAATTTAGTTTATACTTGTAAAACAAATATAACTGGAATTGAAAGTAGAAAAGAAAATGATTATTATTTTAGATGTAAAGACCAACCAAATGCAAATGAATCTAATAGAAATGCCAATGCTCAAAGTTATCATTATGTTTTAATTGGAACTCAACCATTAAATATTTTAGAAATAATGCCTAATAAAACAATTTATGGCTCTACAGATATTGTCCCAATATTCTTAACAGTAAAAACAGATAATGGTTATAAAAACGGAGAATCTATTTGTTATTATTCTTTAACAGATAACGAAGAGAATTATATTGAATTTTTAGAAACAAATTCAAATAATCATGAACAAAGACAGGATTTACCCCAAGGAAATTATACTTATTATATTAAATGCGTAGATCTTGGTGGAAATAGTGTTTACAATTCAACAAGTTTTAATGTTAAGGTTGATAGAGAAAAACCAAAAATAGTGAGAATTTATAGGGAGGCTGGGGAATTAAAAATAATTACAAATGAAAATGCTGAATGTAGTTATTCTATTAATGATTGTAATTTTGAAATTGAACTTGGAATTCAAATGTTTAGTTTAGATTCTAAGGCCCATTCTAGTGAATGGAAAACAAATCAAAAATATTATATAAGATGTAAAGACAAATATAATAATCAACCAGACCCAAATACTTGTTCTGTGATTGTAAAACCTTTTAGAATGATTGATGAAAATTTAATTGAATTATAAAGTTTTTTTAATATCTAGTTAGGTTTTTTGAATTTTTTAAAAATTCTCTTTATTTATTTTGATTTAATTTTTCTAAAGTTTTAAATATATATCTAATTTATAGAATATAAATAAAATATCTAATCACAAAGAAATATAAATTCTAAAAAGAGGAAATTATGAAAAAAAAATTAAAAATAAAAAATAAAAAAGCTCAACAAATTTTGGGTCTTTCTTTTTCAACAATTTTTTCTATATTCTTAATAATTTTTTTTATAATTATTGCAATTATTGTAATAAATTCTTTTTTAAAAACTCAGAATTGCTCTAAATTAGGACTTTTTTTAGAAGACTTTCAAAATGAAATCGACATTGCATGGAATTCTCAAAAATATATTTCCCAATTTAAATCTAATCTTCCTTCAAATATTGAATATATTTGTTTTGTGAATTTATCAAGGGAAATTAATAATAATCCAGAAAGAATAAGAGAAGCAGAACTTTATGCAGAAAAGAATTCTAATTTCTTTTTTTATCCAACTAAAAATTCTTGCGAGATGCCTGCACATTTTTTAGAACATTTAAATATAAATCAAATAACTTCTTTGAAAAATCCTTACTGCATTGTCATTAAATCAAAAATTATTGAATTTCAAATAAAAAAAGAGATGAATCAGGCTCTGGTAACAATAGTTTAATGAATAATTTAAAATGATCAATAAAAAAGCTACAGAAATGCCTTTTAATTGGATATTTGCAATTATTGCTGGAGCAATAATTTTATTTTTAGGAATTTATATTACAACAAAATTAATTAATACCTCAAATTATGATTATAATACTCAAAGTGCAGAAAGATTGGTTTTACTTTTAGATCCTTTAGAAGCAGGCTTAGCCTCTGGAACATCAGAATTAATTGAATTTAAAAAACAAACTGAGGTTTTTTGTGAATGTCAAGATTGGAAAAATCCACCCTTTGGAGGACAAACTCTTTCTTTTTCAGAAAAAATTTTGGGGAATGAATTCAGTGAAAAGGGTGGAGAAATCCCTATAAAAAATAAATATGTTTTTATGGAAAATTCTATTAAATCTAAAAAATTAAATGTAATTTCAAAGACTTTTTTTATGCCTTTTAAAATAAGTGATTTAATTATTATTTTTTCAGGAGATTATTATTTTTATCAAGCACCAAATGAAATAAAAGAAGATATAAACTCTCTTAATTTAAAAAATATCTATTTTATAGAAGATTTAAATGAATTTGAAAGTTCTGAGGGGACTCTTGTTTGTTTTTCTTCAAATATTAATTCTTTTTATGATTCCTGTAATATAATGATTAAAGGAGAATGTCTTGGGGGAAATTGTGAACATTTATATGAAAGGGGAAAAGTTATAAAAAATAATCAGGAATTAAGTTATTTCAATAATTTAATTTACGGAGCGATTTTTTCTTCAAAAGAAATTTATGAATGTAATTTAAAGAGATTAATTAAAAGATTTATAGAATTAAAAGAAATTTATTTAAATAAATTAGATTTAATTCAAAGACTTGGTTGTGGCGCTGAAATTAGAATTAATTTACAAATTTTGGAAAATTCTGTAGAAAATTTCAATGATTCTAATGATTTAATAACTTTATTTGAACACTCTAAAAAAATCGATCAAATGAATCAAAATACAATTTCTGGATGCAAATTATATTAAATATTTCAAAAAAATATACTAAAAATAAAACCATGAAAAATAAAAAATCAGAAAAAATTAATAGAAAAGGCCTTAATAAATTTAATAAAAAGGCCCAAATAAAAATACAAGAAATGTCTTTTGTTTTAATTGCTGTGGCTTTATTTTTTATTTTAATTGGTTTATTTATAGTTTCTATAGTCCAATCTAATCTTTATAAAAAAGCCTCTGATTTTGCCCAAGAAAAAGCAATTGCTTCTGTAAAAAATTTTGCATATTCCCCGGAATTTAATTATAATGAACAAAATTGTATTGATGCTGATAAATTAATTGGTTTTGTTAAAAAAGAATCTCAGGACCATAACTATGAAAAATTTTGGGATTTTACAAGTATAAAAATAATAAAAGAGTCTGGATTTAATAAATCTGAAGGAGAAATGATAGAGTGTGATATGGGTAATTATCCAAATTGTGATATTTTTATTCTTTATGATAAAACTCCTTTAAATGAAGTTTCTGTTTCAAGTTATATTGCACTTTGTAAAAAAGAAAAAGAAAATTCATATATTTATGATAAATGCACCCTTGCTAAATTTGTAATTGGGAGCGAGAGGAAAATCCCTTAGTAATAACTTTAGAGATCATTTAATATTATAAATTATTAAATAAGAATGGAAAAACAAATGAAAAATAAAAAATCAGAAAAAATTAATAGAAAAGGTCTTAATAAATTTAATAAAAAGGCCCAGCATGAAATAATTGGATTTGTTATTATAGTAGTTATTGTAATGGTTGCAGGTTTATTTTTTCTTTCTTTTTCTCTTAGACGAAATAAAACTTCAATACAATCTAGTGCAGAAATTTCTAATTTAATTGAAGCTTCTATGTATTATACTACTGAATGTGCAATAGATTATCTTCCAAAATATGACAATTTTCAGGATTTAATTAAATCTTGCTATAATCAAGAAATTTGTTTAGACGGACGAAATTCTTGTGCTGTTTTGAATAAAACTTTAGAAAGAATTTTAGATCAAAGTTTGAATATTGGCCCTAATTCTAAAAATAAAGCATATAAAACAAGTTTAATTTATAAATATCCTGAAGAACAAAATATTCCTAATGAAGAGATCCTATATTTTGAAAAAGGGGAATTTCAAAATTGCAGTTTGGTTTTGGGTGGGGATTATATGATTTATATAATTTCTAATGGAATTACTTCTGGGGATATTTCTTTTGAATTAGAAGTTTGTAGTGGGTAAGATTCTTTCTTGAGTAACTATTTAATTAAAATCTTTACAAATTAATTAAGATATTTAATTGACTAACATCTACTATTGGTTTTAGATGCTCTCTCCCTTTTTTATAAGCAGAGATTAATTCTATAACCCCGAATTGCTCTAAGAGCCTTATATCTTGTCTTACTGCTTTAAAATCTCTTCCTAAGAGTTTTGCTAAGGCATATATTGAATCTGGATTTTTTGTCTTTATAATATGAAGAAGTCTTGCCTTTTCATTTGTTAATAGTCTTCTTAATGTAAGAATTCCAGAATTTTTTTTGATTCCACGAGTTTTATGAAAAATAACTGCAAATTTACCAGATTTTTGTGATAAAGTTATCTTTTTTGTTTTAATTTGTTTTGACATTTCTAAATTAAATTTTATATTTAAAAATTTAGATTTTTATATTCGACGATTTCTAAAAATATTTTATGAAAAATTTCCATCTGATCGGTATAACATACTTAATGAACAATACTATATAAATCTTTCCCCATAAGAGCATTATATATTTCAAAGTTATGGGTGATTTTTAGGAATATATGTCTAATAAAAAGGGGTATTGTTAAAAGATCCTCCTTTAAAATCAATTTCTTTCTGAGAATATTCTGTCTTAATACCCTAATAACACCAAAACCTTTATAAAGAAACCTTAAAAAAGGGCTGATTTCACGTGTTTTCAGAAAAACCTTATAGAAAGCTTTTTAAACAAAAATCAATTACTTAAATTATTGCTTATGAAAATTTAAGTAATAAATTATACTGGCCAGTAAAAACAGCATTTTCTAATAGAAACAACAGAATTACATGCTTAATGGTCTTAAATATAAGGCTATGTAAGTATCAAAGTTATTATTACTGAAAGGAGGTTTAAAAAAATAAATATGAAATTAAATTTTAAAAAAATAGCATCTGTATTAACTGGAGCTATTATGTTATCAAGTACTATGGGTTTTGCTGCTGCTGCAAGTTTCCCAGCACCTTTTGTCTCAAATGGGGCAAGTGATGCTGCAATTGTTGTAACAGCTAGAACACATACTGGTGCAATGAGTGATATGACTGCGGCTATTGATTTAACCCAGAATCACTTAAATCCGTTAGTTACTACTGAAGGAAGTGGTGGCTCAACAGCTACTGGTGGTGATTCATATAAGTTTGAGAAAACCTCAACAAAATTCCATTTAGGAGATAACATTACAAGTGTTGTTAGTTCAACAATTGATGATGATGAACTTCCTACTCTTTTAGCAGATGGTAAATATGTAGATAATGATAATGATGAATTTGATTATACCCAAAAAATTGTGTTAGATTCTGGTCTTCAACTTATAATGTTTGAAGATAATGATTATAAAGCAGATGAACCAACTGTTGGGTTTAAAATTGCTTCAGGATCAACTATCTTTACATATACTAAAACATTTAGTGATGAGCCTTTAATTAACGATATGACTTCAAGTAATCTAAATTTAATGGGCAAAGAATACTATGTTTTATCAAACACTACCTTTGCTGAATCTGTTGGAACTTTAACTTTATTAGATTCTGCTGAAACAATTATTTTATCAGAGGGAGAAACTGGAACTATTTCAGGACATTCTGCTTCTATAGAATACATTAGTGCTACAGAAGTCAAATTAAATATTGACGGAGAATTAACAAGTAGTTTAGGAGAATTAGAAACTCAAAAATTGGATGATGGATCTTATATTGGAATTAAGGATATTATGCATGATTCAAAAGAAGGAGCTATAAGTAAAGTTGAATTTAGTTTAGGTATAGGAAAACTAAAACTTACTAC
>Ga0268285_1000423_pt1 | contig 24765 bp, 22 predicted proteins | sample saktaG_2_FD_190144 | JGI IMG/M metagenome (GOLD analysis project Ga0268285, IMG submission 190144) | Saline water microbial communities from Sakinaw Lake, British Columbia, Canada - sak_2013_06_06_120m | ecosystem: Environmental > Aquatic > Non-marine Saline and Alkaline > Saline ... | reverse complement strand
AAACCCCCTCTTTAGTTAAAATTAACAACGAGGCCGAGCCGGAAATTTTCCCAAAAAAATATTTTATCCCCTCAAGAACACTGTCTTGACTGGCGATCAATTTTCCCACCACCTCAACAGAATTAATCTGACCGCTAGACATCTCCGAAAAGCTTTTTCCCACCGACATTAGCTCTTTAACCAACTGGCGCTTATTAGCCAAAAGACCATTGAAAACCAAAGCAAAGGTGCCAAAAGAAGCGGAAATAACAATCGGTTGCGGTTCTAGGTCAGAAATTACCCCAATGCCCGAATTACCCTTTAGTTGAGGTAACTCATTAATAAACTTTGATTTAAATTGCGAAGTGCCGATATTGTGAATGCTTCTTTTGATCCGGCTATTAAAAATTGCCAAACCAGCTCGCTCGGCTCCCAGGTGAGAGTGATAATCCGTTCCGTAAAATAGAATTTCGGCACAATTTTGTTTAGAAACAACGCCAAAAAGTCCACTCATAAGCTAACTATATCATGGAAAAAAACTGAAACCATTATTGATCAGCTGATCTAAAATTTGCCAGCGACGTTTTTTCTCGGACCAGGCAACATTATCTTCTAATTTAGCGGCGGCTGTTTGCGGCCGAGGGGAATACTTGTTGATATAGGCCTTGTTAAAACCGATTTCCCGACAAAGATTAACAGTGTTTTGAAACTGTTTTTCGCTCTCCCCGGGAAAACCAACAATAATATCGGTGCTTATTTTAACCTCCGGAACTTTTTTTCTAATTTTTTTAATTAATTCAATATATTGAATCACGGTATATTTTCTATTCATGGCTTTTAAAATTTCATCGTCGCCGGACTGAACCGGTAAGTGAAGTTGACGATCAATCTTTGGCAGGGTCAGGGCCTGAATAATATCATCATCTAAATCCTGAGGATTAGAAGTTAAAAAAGAAATTTTCTTTAACTTCTTAAAATCGTTAAGATTAGCAAGTAGGGCGGCGAAGGGGGTGACAAGATTTATTTCTTTTAAATCCTTGCCATAACTATTAACATTTTGACCCAAAAGTAAAACCTCTTGATATCCTGAGGCTATCGCCTGTTTGACCTGGCGAATTATCGCCTCAGGCAAAACAGATTTTTCCCGACCTCGAGCATAAGGAACCACGCAATAAGTACAAAAATTATTACACCCTTCCATAATCGGAATATAGGCCGCCTCCAATGTTTTCCTTTTAGTTTTGCTCTGATCAACCTCGATCCCCCAATAATCAAAAACAAATTTTGGCCAATCTTCTGTTTTGATCATCGAGTCGACTTTTCCTTTTAGTTTTTCTTGTAAATATCCTCTATTATGATAGAGGAGACAACCAGAAAGAATAATTACAGGGCGCTTATTCCTTTTGCTTAAATTATGGGACAGGCCAATTGCCCTGTCTTCGGCTGATTGACGAACAGCACAGGTATTAACCACCACCAAATCGGCCCGACTAATCTCTTCCGTCTCTTCTAGACCAGCCTGATCTAGGAAACCGGCAATTCTTTCCGAATCGGCCTTATTGGCCTGACAGCCAAACGTTTTAATGTGGTAGGTTTTTAGTTGGTCAAAAATCATTCTCAAATCACTAAACAATTTCAAAGCCTTGCCCGCCAAGGATTGCTCCGTGGGGCGAACATGAACAATCAAATTTTAACATTGACAAAGAAAGGGTCAAAAACAAAAAGGGCTTGCGGGGCGACTATTCAACGAGATGAATCCGCCCTTCTTGATAGTCCCGATCAGAATGGGGCGGTTTTTCCTCAGCCGAATAGCCAATGGAGAAAGTGGCCAGAACACGAAAATTGTCAGAAATATTCAATAAATTCCTGATATATTTTTCGCTGTCTTTTTCTTGGGGGGTTTTAGAACCACGATTTTGAACCCAACAAGTTCCCAAACCCTGATTAGTGGCTTCCAAATAAATATGAGCCCCAACGATTGAGACATCCTCCAACCATTCTCTAGATAAGGTCTCATCAGCACAGACGACAATCGCCAAAGGAGCTTGAGCAATAAACAAACCCCAGGGGGTCGCTTGGGCCAATTGGGTCAGAATCTTCTTATTTTTCACCACCCAAAACTGCCAGGGGTTTTTATGATTGGCCGAAGGAGCAAACTGAGCCGACTTTAATATTGCTTCTAGTTTTTCCGCCTCAACCGGCTTATTCTGATAAGCCCGGATACTGCGCCGCTTTCTAATTGCCCCGGCAATCTTATTCATCTCTTTTTTTAGTATAGCACAAGCCCCTGTTTCAACCTCTTCCAACCTTAAACTCCACCACCTCATTACCCATAAATTGATAATCTCGGCCTTCAAATCTGGTTTTTCCCAAAGAGCGACATTGGTTCCAACCGCTAAAGTTAACAAAATCAAGATAAGAAACAACCTCGGCCTTAATAAAACTCTTTTCAAAGTCAGTATGAATTACTCCCGCCGCCTGAGGAGCCAAGACCCCCTTGGGAACGGTCCAAGCCCGGGCCTCTTTTTCTCCGGCCGTATAAAAACTAACCAACCCCAATTGGCTATAGGCCTTTCTAATTAATTTCTCCAAACCCGACTGCTCAATTTTTAAATTGGCCAAATATTCTTTTTGCTCCTCCGGGGAAAGTAGGGCCAACTCGGCTTCCAATTTGGCACAAATAACAATTGGGGCAAGGTCAACAAAACTCTCTAGCTGGTCATCGATTTTCCCAAAACTCTCCTCAGCAACATTTAAGGCGATAATTCCCGGTTTTCTGGTTAGTAAAAAAAAGCTGTTTAGGGCTTGGTTTTCTTCTTTGGTGAAGTTTTTACTATCCAAGCGTTGACCGGCACCCAATAGCGTGCTTGCTTTTTGAGCCGCCCGAAAACGCCAAGACTCTTCGTCATTTTTCGGCTTTTTCGATAAAACCTTCTCGAGGGTTTCTAAATCTTTCAAGGCCATTTCTGTTCTCAAAACCGCCAAGTCTTGCCTGGGGCTAACCGAACCGGCCCGATCAACATTGTCATCATCAAAAAATCGTAAAACATAGCAAACCAAATCCACCTCTCGAACATGAGCCAGAAATTTGTTCCCCAAGCCCTCGCCACCAGCGGCACCCTTAACCAGTCCGGCAATATCAACAAACTCCACCACCGCCGGAATAAGGGCTTGGCTTTTTTCAATTTTTCCTAAAATCGGCAACTTGTCATCTGGTACCTCTACCACGCCGACATTGGGCTCAATGGTGCAAAAAGGGTAGTTTTCGACTCGAGCCACTTGCCGTCCTAAAAGGGCGTTAAACAAGGTTGACTTGCCAGCATTAGGCAAGCCAACAATTCCGACTGATAAGCTCATATCCCAACTTTCATAGGTTTATAGGATTGACTAGTTGCAAAACTCATCAACGAGTTACCAATGATTTGAGTTTTTTCCTATCGATTTTGCCACTGGAAGTTAAAGGCATTGATTCAAGTATATGCACCTGTTCTGGAATCATATAATCTGGTAATTTATCTACCAAAAAGTCTTTCAACTCGCCATCAGTAATTGATAAACCAGGTTTATTCACTAGAAAACAAACCACTTCTTTATTGTGGTCTTCATCTTCTACAACAATGATGGAGCTCTCCTGGATTGAAGGATGTTGTTGAATAACTCCTTCAATTTCTCCAAGTTCAACTCTAATCGCACCTAGCTCTACTTGGTTATCTTTTCTGCCAAAAAATTCCAAATTGCCATCGTGTCTAAAACGAGCCAAACCTCCTGACCTATAGATTCTTTTTCTTGTACCGTCAGGAAATACCAATTCACCAAATCTTTCTGCATTTAATTCTGGTCTATTTAAATATCCTCTTGATAGTCCTGGACCAGCAACACATAGTTCTCCTTTTTCTCCTGTTGGCACCACATTGCCTTCATCGTCCAAGATATAAACTTCTGTGTTAACAAGGGGCTTGCCTATCAAAGAAATGTCTCCATTAGCTTCTTCTCCATATTCCTCGTAATAAGTACTATCAACAGTAGCTTCCGTCATTCCATAGGAGTCAACAACACGAGACTGACCTTGAGCAAATTCGACTAAATCTCGATGTTCGTCCATATACCAGGCATCAGCACCCACAATAATGAGCCTCATAAAACCAAGTGATTCCCCAGCATTACGAGCATATCTCATCAACTTTCTTAAAACTGGAGGTGTAAACTCTGCTACCGTAACTCCATTATCTCTCATTAAATGACAAAGCTCCTCTCCTGTTTTACTATCATCAGGAGAAAGAATGAGATTGTAAGGATTTAATACTAATTTTGCTCCGGCAGCTAAAGTTCTGGTCCAGTCCCCGGTAAAAACATCAAAAGAAAAACTGGCTGTTTGCAAAACACCATCTTCTGGACTTATTTGATAAGCATCTTGCCAAGCATGACATTGATTAACAACACTTTGGTGTTCAATTAATGCTGCTTTCCTTTTACCTGTTGATCCTGAAGTATAGATAGCATAAGCGAGGTCATTTTCTGAGATTTCCACATCAGGTTTTTCCCTTGATTCAGCCTGAATAGCTTCTATTTCTTCATCTATTTTTATTAAGTTAGCTCCAGATAATTCCAACTTAAACGCATGCTCACTAGAAGTAATAATTGCCGCTGGAGATGAGTCTTGCACCATAAATTCGGCTAGATCTTCAGGAAATGAAGGTTCAATTGGGATATAAGCAGCGCCAGCTTTGAGCGTAGCCAAAACTGAAACCATCATTTCCAAAGACCTATCTACAGAGATTCCCACAAATGACTGTGGTTCAACTCCTCTTTTGATCATGTGGTTTGCCAATTGATTAGAAAATACATCAAGTTGAGCATAGGTAATTTCTTGATCTAAATGAGTGACGGCAATTGCCTCTGGATTATTCCTGACTTGAGCTTCAAACAGTTCATGTACTACTCCAGTCGGATAATCCTTTTTCCTTTCGTTGAAAAGATATACCGCTAAATAAAAATCAACTGGTGAAAGTTGAGAAAATGAATGTTCTGTTTCTTGTCTTGACATAATTTAGTTTCCTTGCCAAATGATTAACCCTTTATTATTTGATATTTCTTCCAACCTTACAGCAGATAATTCAATATTTTCACCAGATTCAGATAAAAGAAGCTCTGAATCATGGACCACGAATGTTTCCACTTTAGGGTCATAAGAATGGACTAAAATTAAATGCCCACCTTTAAGTTGTGGACTAATCTTGGATTTATTAATTGATAAAATTATAAAACGTTCTTTTTTAAGTGAATCTTTAATCTTATTTATAGTTAACCTACCCACAACTTTCCCTGCCAAACCATAACGCTTTGCTACTTTTAACAGCGGTCTATGAAATACTCCTTGTATTTCACCATCAGCTAATTCTCTAAACCCGCCCTCATCCTTACATCTCATTGTTAGCTCATAGAGAGAGATGCTAGAAGTTAAGCCCAAACTGTCTCCTATCATCTTAAGACAACAAATGCCACATACCTCAGGACTCCATTTTCTATACTCATCTTCATTTGGCGCGCCAAATGGTTGCCAAGGCGTGTCTTGATCATCATACCGCTTAGGTACAAACTCGACTTTTGACATAGATCAAATTGTATCAAAACCCCTATAGGGTTGTAAATTCAAATTTATAAGTCAATTAAATCACAGCTATCGGTAGAGGCTCGTTCTTTACTATCCTCCCCCTTTCGTCCCGTTTCACAATTATTCTGTCTTTCCGAGGCTCGGGAATGTCAAAGTCGAACTTAAAGTCTAAAGCCTGCCCGCCGAATTGGAGGGTTGTGGCCGCCAAACACTTGTCCCGACTGATAAAGACATAAACTATATTATAAACCCTAAACCGGATAGGCTATAATCAGGGTCATGCTTTTTGATACCCATTGCCACCTTAACTTTGAGATTTTTGGCGATCAAGAAGAGGCTGTCATTAGCCGCGCCCAAGAGGCTGGCGTCAACTATTTTTTGGTTCCTGGATCAGACTGGCCCACCTCCAAAAAAGCCATTGTCTTGGCCGAAAAACACCAAAATGTTTTTGCCGCCGTTGGCATTCACCCCCACCACGCTCAAAACGAGCCCGATTTTAAAAAACTAGAAAATTTGATTAAAAAACCTCAAGTTGTAGCGATAGGAGAAATTGGTCTTGACTATCATCAATACCAAAAAACCAAACACCAAAACTACCAAATTGATAATCAATTTAAAAAAGACCAGAAAAGTTTATTTATCGACCAAATAAAATTAGCCCAAAAATACCAAAAATCAATTATCTTTCATAACCGAGAGGCCAAAAAAGATATGTTGGTAATAATAAAAAAATACTGGTATAAAGATCTTGAGGGCCGGGCCGTTTTTCATTGTTGTGAACCCGACGAGGAATTATTAGCCTTTGCCCAAAAATACCATATTTTTATCGGTGTCGATGGCGATGTTACTTACTGGAGTAAAAAAGCTCGTTTTATCAAAGAGATTCCTTTAGAAAAGCTGGTTTTGGAAACCGATAGCCCCTACTTAACGCCGGAACCGATTAAAAAAGAAAAACCCTTTCCCAATGAGCCTAAAAATCTAAAAATAATCGCCAAGTTTATCGCCAAAATTAAAAATACCACCCTAGAGGAATTAACTAAACAAACCACCGCTAATGCCAAAAAACTCTTTCGCCTCTAACCACCCTCCTCTTACACCTTAAAGGTGAAAACGCCCAAGGTGTAAAATTGACCTTTGATTAATCTTTAGATAACTTATTAGTAATGCCGGGTCGAAAAATTCCTATTAGAAATGGCTACACCTACCATATAATTAATCGCGGTCTAACCGAACAAAAAATTTTTCAAGACCATGACGATTTTAGTCGAGCAATTCAAGCCATTGCTTACTACCAAAACCAACCACTCCCCATTAGATTCTCCCAGTTTCTTCGCCTTTTGCCCTCAGAAAAAGCAAAGATTTTGAAAGAAGCCAAAAAAGAAGAGTCCCCAATTGAAGTCATTAGTTTTTGCCTTATGCCCACCCATTTTCACTTCGCTATCAAACAACTAGCCAATAATGGCATTGCCCAATTTATGGCCAACTTTTCTAACAGTCTAACCCGATACCTTAACGTGAAAAGAGAAAGAAGGGGGCCAATTTTAATGGGTTCTTACAATAATATTTTGGTTAAAAATGACGAACAACTGCTCCATTTAACCAGATATCATCACCTCCAACCCTACTCGGCCGGAATAAACAAAACCCTAGAAGAACTGGAGATCTATCCCTACTCTTCATTTCCAGAATACTTAGGCCAATCAGATAATAATATCTGCAATACTGAGGTTGTCATGAGTTTTTTTAAAAATCATCAAGAATATCGGGCTTTTGTTCTTGACAGGGCTGAATACCAAAGAGAGTTAGAAATAATTAAGCATCTTCTGCCATAAATTTTACACCTTCCAGTTTACACCTTAAAGGTGTAAATTTTGAGGTGGGTTAGGGGTGAATTAAAAAAGCGCCCCAAAATGGGCGCTTTTTCTTTCTTGTTAAAAAAAGACGGTTTTTATTTAACCGCTCTCTTTAAGGCTTTGCCGGGACTGAACCGGGCGGCTCGATGAGCCTTAACTTTAACAGTCTCGCTACTACCGGGGACAGTCACCTTTTTTTCCTTGACCATGGTGGTTCGGAAAGTGCCAAATCCGGAAACAACCACTTTAGATTCGCCTCGAGCTAAAGCTTTTTTAACTTCCTCTAAAAACAAATCAATCACCTCTCGGGCGTTTTTTTTGGTGGTATTGGCTTTTTTAGCCACCTCTTCAATAATTTGACTTTTAATCATTCTTTTCCACCTCCCTTTATAAACCTAGATTATACCGATTGTTAGTATCATTCCTGTTTTTTTTAATAAATAAGCAAGAAAAAGAATAGCCAATTATAATCGGGCTGTCAAGATCAATCTTCCTCTGTTAGCGGGGCAGTTTGGGCAGCTCTAATTTCGCGAATAACTGTTACTCTAATTCGACCGGCCCAGCGAGCCATTTCTTCTAGTTTTTCGGCAATCTCATGGGCCAAAATAGTCACTTCATCGTCAGAAACCTGGTCTGGTTCAACTACCACCCGCACCTCTCGCCCAGCCTGATAGGCGGCCACATCAACTACCCCAGGGAATGATTTGGCCACATCTTCAATTTTGCTCATCCGCTCCAAATAGTCTTCATGAGGTTCATAGCGAGCCGCCGGTCGAGAACCGGAAATAGCATCAGCAATCCAAACAATGGCCGATTCAATCGAAGAAAAAGGTTTGTCCTCATGATGCTCGGCAATAGTATTAACCACCTTTTCTGGAAAATTATATTTTCTGGCAATTTCCACCCCCAGCTCAACATGAGAACCTTTACGATCGGTCACCACCTTACCAATGTCGTGCAACAGGCAACCCAAGCGAATCGTGTCAACATCAGCCCTTAATTGATGAGCAATTTCAAGAGCAATTTTAGTCTCTTCCAAAGTATGAACCAGCAGGTTTTGACCATAAGAAAAACGAAACTTAAACTTGCCAATCATCGCCACCAGCTCTAGAGGCAAATCATAAACCCCCACTGCCTGGCACAATTTGGTTCCTTCCTCCAGAATAATTTTATCGATTTCTTTCTTAACCTGATCGACCACTTCCTCAATCCTATTAGGTTGAATCCGACCATCACGAATTAGCTTCTCTAGGGCTCTTTTGGCCACTTCTCTTCTTTGAGAGTCAAAAGAAGACAAGCGAATTTCCCCTTCTTCTTCCAAATCTAAATCTACTCCGGTAGCTCGTTCAAAAACTCTAATGTTTCTACCTTCTCTACCAATAATTTTTCCCTTAATGTCTTCTGAAGGAACCCTAATCGAAGAAACGGTATATTCGGCGGTAATATCCGTTGCGCCATGTTTCATGGCCTCAACCAAAATTTGTCGGGCCTTTTCTTCTGAGGTTAATCTAACTTCTTCCTCGGCTTTGGCAATTTTTTTGGCAACTGTTGATTTTAGCTCCTGATCTAATTCTAAGAGAAGTTTTTCTTTGAGGGCCTTATTTTCTTGTTCTAGTTGATTAATCTTTTCGGTTAGTTTTTTTAAATCGTCTTTAGTCATAAAAATAATAAAATTGTCCTTTTTATTATAGATTCCCACAGGCAAAGCCTGTGGTCCTCGCGTTTCGCTCTGTTCACCCGCCACAGGCGGGTGAGCTATTGATATCGGTTTCATCCACGGTTATAAGCCGTGGTTTTCACCTATCTTGAAATAAAAAACGTCTTAGAAAAGACAAGAAGGACCAAAGGCCTTAATAAAAAGAAATCAACCACCAACAAGAAGATCGCTGGCCTTTCTTCCTCGTTTCCATAAACGTTTTTAACTTCCCCCTATTGTAACCCCTCAGGCCTTTTTAGTCAAAAAGGTTGGCTTTTTCCAAGCCCAATTTAATCTTTTCCCAAGAAAAGCCCCGACGAGACAAATAGGCAATTAGTTTCCTTTTAGCCTTATCCGACTCAAGACCAGTTAGCCAAGATTTTTTAGCCAGAATTATCTTTTCTATCAAGGCTTCCTCGTCAACATTGGTCAAGACTCGATCAACAACTTCGGCCCCAACCCCCTTTCTGGTTAATTCACTTTTTAAAAAATATCGACTTCGAGGCCGAAAACGCTGGCGCTGATCCAGCCACCAAAGAGCAAATTCTTCATCGTTAAGATAGTCTTGGCTCTTAAGTCGAACAACCACTCGGGCAATTATCTTTTGGCTAATTTTTTTCTTAATCAAATAGTCTAAAACCTCTTTTTCTGAGCGGGGCCGATAAGAAAGATAGCGATAAACCAAATTAAGAATTTTTTCTTCTTCGCTCTGGCCCCTAAGATCGGCCACTGTTTGGGCTGATATTTCTTGGCCAATTATCAGTTTGGCCTGACTAACCAAACCCCGACTTAAACCAAAAACAAACCGACCATCAAGATAGAGGCTGACTCGGCTAGGATCTTTTTTTTGGGTTTTTAGAGCCGTAATTTGGGGCACTTTAGTCTTTTTTGGGGGCTTTTTTGATCGCCGCAACGATCTCTTTGGCAACTTTAGGATTATCTTCTAAATATTTCTTGGTCGCTTCTCGTCCTTGAGCCAAAACTTCACCATCGCGCTTATAAAAAGCCCCTGACTTTTCTATCAGGTCCAAGGAAACCGCCAAATCTAAAACATCACCAGAAAGAGAAATGCCCCCCTTATTCATAATGTCAAACTCGGCCTCTCGAAAGGGTGGAGCAACTTTATTTTTTTTAATCCTGGCCCGATGATGAGAACCAACCACCTCATCGCCCTCTTTAATGGTGCCAATTTTCCTAATATCGATTCGGACTGAAGAGTAAAACTTTAGAGCTAAACCCCCGGAGGTGGTTTCCGGGTTGCCAAACATGACTCCAATTTTATGGCGGATTTGATTAGTGAAAATAACGGCGGTGTGAGATTTGGAAATGGCTCCGGTTAATTTTCTTAGAGCCTGACTCATTAGTCTAGCCTGAACCCCAACTTGAGCATCTCCCATCTCGCCCTCAATTTCGGCTCGCGGCACCAAGGCGGCCACTGAATCCAAAACCACCACATCCACTCCACCGGAACGAACCAGGGTTTCAACAATTTCTAGGGCTTGTTCCCCGGTATCTGGTTGAGAGATTAATAATTCATCAATATCAACGCCAATATCTTTGGCTCTGGCCGGGTCTAAGGCATGCTCAACATCCACAAAAGCGGCCACCCCCCCCTGTTTTTGGGCTTCGGCAATAACATGAAGACAAAGGGTCGTTTTCCCGGAGGCTTCAGGACCATAAATCTCAGTCACTCTACCTTTGGGAATTCCGCCCACTCCCAAGGCCCGATCCAAAGATAAACAACCGGTAGGAATTACGGGAATATTCTTAACGATTTGATTTTCCCCCATTTTCATAATCGCCCCTTGACCATATTGTTTTTGAATTTGCTCCATTGCTAACTTCACCGCTTCCAATCGAGGAGAAGAAGAGCTTTTTCCTTTAACCATAACTGTCTTTTATTGTGACACAAATTTTGTTAAAATACAATTCTGTTATAAAAACAACAGCGGGATGTGGCGCAGCTAGTTAGCGCGCGCATGGGCGCCGCCCAGAGGGCTCTGCCCAGCGGGGTGCGCGAAAGGAGGCTCTGCCCAGCGAGCGCCGCCCAGAGAGCTCTGCCCAGCGGGGTGCGCGAAATTATTAACATGCCTTATACCTATATACTAAAAAGTCTGAAAGACAACAAGAAATATATTGGTTCAACTGTTAATCTTAGTAAGAGATTAAGGCAACATAATGACGGACGAGTTTTCTCAACAAAATATCGAAGACCATTGATCCTATATGCCTATAGAAAGTTTAAAACAATCAAAGAGGCTGCCAAATTTGAAAAAAAATATAAGAAAAGTTACGATTTACTCAACAGGGATATAAAATCCGGTAAATTCCTAACATCGGGGATTGGCGCAGATGGCTAGCGCGCGCGCATGGGGTGCGTGAGGCCGCCGGTTCGAGTCCGGCATCCCCGACTAAAAGTAGCGCGCGCATGGGCGCCGCCCAGAGGGCTCTGCCCAGCGGGGTGCGCGAAAGGAGGCTCTGCCCAGCGGGGTGCGCGAGGCCGCCGGGGCGGAGCCGGCCATCCCGACACAAACAATATGTGACCAGACCCCAATTAGAATCCGACAAACCAAATCAAATAGCCCAAAAAACACTTCTTTTGAGCTATTTGCTTGAAAATAATAAAGCTGATACAATCTTTAATAGAATGAGTCGATCAGTTAAAAGAACAAAAATAACCCTATCCCAAACTTCTTCTCCCACCAGAGACAACCCCGATTCCTGGGAAAAAATTAAACTATTAATTGAACAAAAAGAAGCCAAAGAGGATTTAATCGGTTTTCAAGAAGAAGTCGAAACCATTCTCCTAGAGTCAATTGATCTTAACTGGCCAAACATGGACGATACCGAAAAAAAACTGGCGATTCAATTGGGCTGTTTAGTAAAAAATCTCAAAAAGGGTTTAAAAACAGCTCTTAATAGGAACCAACATTAAATAATTAAAAAGTGGACAGGTGTGTTTTTTGTCAAATTACCAAAGGTAAAATACCGGCCCAAATTATCTATCAGGACGATAAGACCATCGCCTTTTTGGACAATCAACCTAAAAGTGCCGGCCACACTCTAGTTATCCCCAAAAGTCACTTTGCCACTATTTTTGACACCCCAGACGACTGGCTTTGTGCTCTTGCTAGCACCGTCCAAATAGTCGCCAAGCTTATCAATAAGGCTTTATCGCCAGACGGGCTGAATATTTGCCAAAATAATGGCGCCATTGCCGGCCAAACTATTGATCATATCCACTTTCATATTATTCCTCACTATCAAAAACACCCCCCTATTAATAAGAAAGATTTTCTCGCTCTGGTTAAAAAAATTAATCAATAAAAACAATATGGCCAATAACCAATTATCTTTTTTGGAAATTAAAGTCCCCAAAAGCAACACCTACACCACCGAGCAAATGGAGTCGTTATTGGCTAATTTAACCAAAACTAAAAGCGGGGGGTTATTTTCTCGTTCTCAAGCCCCACTAAGCCTCAACATCATCTCTCAAAATCAAAAAATCAACTTTTTCTTTGGCGTTCCTCAGGAAAAAATTAATTTCACCCAAAGCCAAATTTTGGCCCAATACCCCGATTGCTTAATTTCTCTTAATAAAAACCCCATTTTAAATCTCCCCAATCTTAACCAGGCTGTTTCTTGCCAATTGGGCCTGGCCGATTCCTACTACTATCCATTAAAAACTGCCGAAGATTTTACTGATACTGACGCCTTGTCATCAATTTTGGCTACCTTAGCCAAAATTAAAAACCCCAACGATTGGGCGGTTTACCAATTAATCATTGCCGACCAAGCCAAGGGGGCGACCAAAAAAATTAATAATAAAATCTTAACCGGCGCCAAAGATGAAGACGGTAATTATCATGCCCATCCTGATCAGGCCCTGTTTGAAAAAAAAGTTGCTAAGGGGTTATTGTCTGTTTCTGTTAGCCTCTTGGCTTCTGACAATACCACCCTAAATGAACTGTTGGGCAGTTTTGGGGTTTTTACCAACCCCAAAAGCAACAGTCTAACGGGCAAAAAAACCAATCTCTTAAACAAGAAAAAAACTTATTCTGCTATCATCAGCCACCAGCCAAGCCGAAAAATAATTTTAAATTTAGCCGAAACTGCCACCCTTTGGCATCTGCCGGGAGAAAAAGTCACTCTGCCTAACATTGCCTGGGGAAGAACCATTACCACCGAAGCTCCCGATGATCTTCCTGTCGCCCAAAATTTAACTGAATCGGAAAAAAAAGACACTTGTTTTTTCGCCCGAACCGAATACAAAAACCAAATGGCCAACTTCGGCATCAAAAGGGCCGATCGTCGACTCCATTTTTACACCATTGGTAAAACCGGCAGTGGTAAGTCTACCCTAATTGCCAATATGGCTATTTCCGATATTAGAAAAGGCGAAGGGGTGGCCGTTATTGATCCCCACGGTGACTTAATCGAAATCCTGCTAAACTATATTCCCTCCCACCGGATCAATGATGTTTGCTACTTTAACCCGGCTGACAAAGAGTACACCTATCCTCTTAATCCCCTGGAGGTCACTAATAAAGAGCAAAAAGAGCTAGTGGCTTCATCAATTTTAGCCATTTTTTATAAGCTCTATAGTTACTCTTGGGGGCCGAGATTAGAACACATTTTCAGAAACGTTCTCCTGACCTTGGTTGAAGTTCCCGATACCACTCTAGTTAATGTCATCGACATCTTAACTAAAAGAGGCTATCGCAACAGCATTGTTAAAAAGCTTGATAATCCATCCTTGATTTCTTTTTGGCAAAACGAATACGAAAAAATGCCCGACCGTCTTCAGCAAGAGGCAATTTCTCCCATCCTCAACAAGGTGGGCCAGTTTGTTTCCTCTCCTTCAATTCGAGAAATTATTCGCTGGCCTCAATCTAAGATTAACCTAGAAAAGATTATGAACGAAGGAAAAATTTTACTAGCCGATTTATCGGCCGGAAAGCTCGGTGAAGATAATTCGGCTCTGCTGGGGGCCATGTTGGTTACCCAAATTCAGCTGGCTGCCATGAACCGGGTTAATATTCCCGAAGAATCGCGGCGAGATTTTTACCTTTTTGTTGATGAATTTCAAAACTTTGCCACCACCTCATTCATCAAAATCTTATCTGAGGCTAGAAAATATCGACTTTGTTTAACCTTGGCTAACCAATATATGGCCCAACTTGACGAAAATGTCCAAAGCGCCATCTTTGGCAATATTGGTTCCTTGGCCTCTTTTATTATTGGCAATCAAGATGCTCAAGTTTTAGCCCGAGAAGTAGCCGATAATTATGACGAAAACGACCTTATTTCTCTGGATCAATTCCAAATCTTAACCAAGCTGGCCATTAACGGTCGAACCTCGGTGCCATTCTTAGCCTATACTCTGCCCTTACCAAACTGTGCTAATCAGGGTAAAGATAAGGTTATTAAAGTCTCCCGCCAACACTTCGGCAGAAAAAAATAACGGTCCACTTCGATATATTGTACAGGTTCTAAAATCAGGAAAAATCGCCCTTTTTTTGTTATAATACCAAAGGAAAGGTAAGTTCTTATTAACTTTTTTATGATTTTTACAAAACTAACCACTAAACTGAAAAAACAGCCGAGTCTATTTGGGCTGAACAAAATTGGCTGGCTAATAATCTACTTCTTGCCGCTATTAATAATCACCATCTTAATAATAAAAAATAATTGGTCTGGTTTCTCTTGGCCAAGACTTTTTCTAAAAAAGGCCCCGCCCTCTCAAGAAGAGACAAGCCAGCTCTCCTGGTTATCAACTTCGGGCCGGTTTATTGTCGACGAAAAAAACACTCCGATTATTTTACGAGGCATCAATTTATCCAGTGTTTCTTGGGGTTATCATGACTGGTTTCCAGAAGCAATTAGGGCCGCGGCTAACGATTGGGGCATTAACGTTATTCGCACTAGAGTTTATCAAGATGATTATTTTGCTAACCCGGAAAGTTTTTTTGCCCTAATGGAAAAAACTATTGTTGATCCGGCCAGACAACAAGGGGTTTATGTAATCCTAAATCCCTGGATTGGCAACAACGAGTCTCTTCCCAATGATCAAACCATTATTTTCTGGCAAGAAGTTGCTCGCCACTATCAAAATGATCCCGCCATTATCTTCGATGTCTTAGCCGAACCCCATGATGTTGACAGAACCCAGGTTTGGGAAGCCAATCAGAAATTAATCGAGGCTATCCGCCAGGTTCATCCTAAAAGCTTAATTATGGTTACCGGAGTAGGTTGGGGACGAGAAATTAACTCCTATCTAGATAATCCCCTGCCTTATGAAAACATTATCTATCGAACCAACCCTTATAACAAGGCCGGTGAATTCGAGGCAATTTTTGGCCAAATTGCCCGGTTTTATCCGGTTTTCTTGGGTGAATTTGGCGCCGATGGCTACCCGCCAATGAGCCAAGACTCCGTTGGGGAACTGCTTAAACTTGCCAATCAGCTCTCTCTGGGTTGGACCGCCTGGAATTTTCATTCCGTTGGCTGTCCCTGTCTTCTGGCTAATTATGAAACTTACCAACCATCAACCTACGGGCAGATTGTTAAGAAGGCTCTAGAGCTACCGCTGGCAATTAGCCAAGATGAGCTAGTTTTAAAATATGTTGATAAAAAAATAGTCATCTATTCTGACTATTTAGAAAATAATTTTCGCGATCTGTCCTGGGATGCCGAAGTGAACTTGGCCAACCAAAAAGAGGCTGTTTTGGATCAAAAATCTATTGAAGTTTCCTTTACTAAAAAGCATGGGGCTTTTTATCTCTCTTCCTATTTGCCTCACCGGCTAGACCATCATCAAGTTCTTGCTCTGCAAATTAATGCCTCTTCCTTGGCCGGATTTACCGTTAACCTGGTTGACGATCAGGGAAAACAAATGATAGAACAGGCCATCGGACAATTTGGTCAAACCAAAAACAATGGCTGGTATCAAGTTGGTATCCCTCTATCAATTCTAAATCCTAGCAATAAACCAATCTCTGGCTTGCTTATTAAAAACCCCCTAGACGATCAGACCACCTTCTGGCTTGATAACATCTACTTCGAATAACTTTATTATATTAAACAATATCCCATAACAATTGATTATTGGGTGCCTCTTTGATAAAATAGGCTCAAGTTAAAAACAGCCTCTTTCTAGCTTAAGAGATTTTTGTTTTTAATCGTACTTTGATAAGCCGAAAGAAAAGTCACTTTCCTTAAAAGTTCTTTCGTCCCGAAGAGGAGTGAAAAAATTTCACTTTTCCTGGGGCCGAAAGAATCATGAAAGGAGAAAGATGGATAAGAGGGTTCCCTGGTGGGTTTTGGTTTTAGGAGCGTTTCTTTGGGTCATCGTCGTTCTGGGTGTTCGCCATTTCTGGCCAAGGATCGTCGAGGTCGAAAAGAGAGTCGAGGTTCCGGTTGAGACCGAATGCTCCGACTGCAGCACGATCTTCGTCAATCTCGAAGACGCCCCTGAGGGTGTCTGGAGTAACGCTTCAGCGCTACTCCTAGCCGAAGGCTGGTGCGCGGTCCTAGAGAGAGATCAAACCTGGCAAGAGGCCAACGGAGTTTCCTGGGAAAAGGGGGCAACAAGAGATTATCTCTTAATCTGCAACCCGGGCCCGGGATCAAGGTTCTTTTCTCTCCAAGACGAGTACGGAGGCCGCCCCAGGGACTGGTGGAACGACCAAGCCAAACGTGGCTGGTTTTTCTGTCTTACCGAGGACAGCCCCGACACCGACACCATCGCCGTGCTCTACGAGCATGACGATGACCGACTCGAAGAGGGGTGGAAATTTTCCATTCTTCTTCAAAAAGACTAGCAGGTCTAGCTGTCTTTCTTTCGGCCCAAGGAGGGGGATCAAGTGGAAGGCATTGGCTTTTCAAAAAAGACTTCATCATTCTCGATGATTTTCTTTCTTGAAAGCCTTGCTTTCCGCCCCCCCCTCCCGTTCTACTCTTTAATTTATAGATTCCCACAGGCAAAGCCTGTGGTTATCGCGTTTCGCCCTGTTCACTTGCCTATAGGCAAGTGAGGTATCGGTTTCATCCACGGCTATAAGCCGTGGTTTTCACCTATCTTGAAATAAAAATACTGTGCTTTATGAAAAAAATTATTTTAACCAGCCTAATTGTCTTTCTCTTTGGCCTTTCCTTTTGCCTGGTTAATGCTTACGGCCTTTTTCCCGGATTGCTATTTTTAGCTACCATTTTCCTGTTTTGTCAAGGTTCTTTTGCCACTTATTCTATGCTTTCCTCTTGGCTGAAACCGGAAAATCTAAAAAAAGTCTCTCCACCCCAAACTTTTTCCCAAAACCAACTATCTTTTTCCCTAATCTTGCCCGTTAGAAACGAAGAAAAAGTTATTGCCCAAACTCTTTCGGCGATGAAAAAAATTAATTATCCTCGTGATAAGTACGAAATCTTAATTACGGCCCGCGATGATGACACCGAAACCGTCGGCAAAATTTTAGAATCTCTAAACCATCTTCCGCCTACTTTTAACCTGTTGGTTTGGGAAAATTTTCCCAATTCTAAACCTCAAGGGTTAAACGCCGCCTTAGAATATGCTCGAGGAGACATTGTTGGTATTTTTGACGCTGAAGATGAACCCCATCCAAACATCTTAAACGCCGTTAATACCACTTTCCGAGAAAAAAAAGTTGATATTGTCCAGTCAGGAGTTCAGCTGGTTAACGTTGATTCCCACTGGTACTCACCTCACAATTGTTTAGAATACTACTTTTGGTTCAAATCGGTCTTGCCCTTTTTCTCTTCCTGGGGAGCCAACCCCCTAGGGGGCAATACCGTCTTTTTCAAAAAAGATATTGTCGAAGCGGCGGCCGGTTGGGACGAAGACTGCTTAACTGAAGATGCCGAAATCGGCGTCCGCCTATCATCTTTGGGTAAAAAAACCGCTGTTATTTATGATGAACAAATGGCCACTAGAGAAGAAACTCCACCCGACTTACCCGGCTTTATTCGCCAACGCACCCGCTGGCACCAAGGCTTTTTTCAGGTTCTCTTAAAAGGTAATTGGAAAAACCTAAAAAACAACCGTCAAAAAGCCATTATTCTATACCAAATGACCTATCCCCTCATGCAAATTTTCAATTCTTTTTGGCTTTTGATTACTCCCTTTTTAGTATTTTTTACTAAAATCCCCTTGGGGTTGGCTCTTTTTTCATACCTGCCTGGTTATTTTTTCTTAACCCAGCTTAGTATTTCCTTAATTGGCCTCTATGAATTAAACCGAAACTACCAGATAAAATTTTCTCCCCTGGTTTATCTAAAATTTTTAATCTTTTTCTTTCCCTATCAATTTGTTATTTCCTGGTCAACCTTAAGAGCCATTAAAAGACACTTAGCCGGCATTGGTTTTTGGGAAAAAACTGAACACATTAATACCCACCGCAAAGCCATCGCTTAAAAAAATATGAAAATCCTTAATTTAGTTAAAAAACTATCTTGGAAAAAAAATACCCTACCCTTATTGCTGGGGTTACTTTCCGCCCTGGTTCGTTTAGTTAATATTTTTGGTTATCCGGAATTCTTGGGCGATGAAGGCATTTACGCTTCGCAGGGCTGGTGGCTAGTTAAATATGGCCAACTTTCGCCCTACACTTACTGGTACGACCACTCTCCCTTTGGTTGGCTGCAAATTGGCTTCTGGCAAAAACTAACCGGAGGGCCATTCACTTTTGGTTTCTCTGTTAATTCCGGAAGAGTCCTTATGGTTCTGGTGGCGGCTATTTCGACCTTTTTATTTACCAAAATCGCTCTTAAAATTACTAAAAATAAGCTTCTGGCCATTCTTCCCGTTCTGATATTTATCTTCTCGCCTTTATCGATAACCTACCAAAGACAACTGCTTTTAGACAATCTGGCCATTCTTTATTTTTTAATTAGCTTATACCTGCTCTTAATCTCTAAAAAAAAGTTGCTTATTTTTTTACTCTCTGGTCTGACTGTCGGACTAGCCCTCTTATCGAAAGAAACCATTCTTCTTCTGGTTCCTGGTCTTTTTGTTCTAGTTTATAAAAAATCATCTGGCCCAACTCGTCCCTTTTTGATTTTAACTTGGTTGCTTTCTTTAGGTTTTATCGCTCTTCTTTTTCCACTCCTGGCTTACCTGAAATTGGAGTTGTTGCCTGCCTCCTGGCTGCCTGGCCAAAGACAGCACGTTTCCTGGGTTGAGGGTGTTATTTTCCAAAGCGGCCGAAAAGGGGGTAATCTCCTAAACCCAGAAAGCGATATCAGAAGGGCGATTATCGGCTGGCTAGAAATTGATAAGATTTTGCCAATTCTTGGCTTATGGGCGACGTTTGTGCTTTTGCTTAATCTTAAAAACTGGCTGTCTTTTTCTTTTCTGGTCATGAATCTTGTTTTTTCTTGGTATTTGTTGCGAGGTGGAGTCGTTTTGGGTTTTTATTTAGTTCCTCAAATTCTTCTTTGGTGTCTAAGTATTGCCCTTAGCCTAAAAATGCTCCATGACAAGTTTAATTACCAACTCAAAACCAAAACGGTTTTGTTTACCAGCGGGGTTATTATTCTACTGGTAGTCTTCCAAAACCCACAGATTTATTTGGCCCACAAAAACGAGGCTCATCTTAATAGCCTAGAATTTATAAGAGAAAATGTTGATACCAACGCTATTATTGTCACCGATCCTCTTTTTTACACCGATCTAAAAGTTAACCCCAGCCAGTCAAAATTTGGCCGGACCGAGTGGTTTTCCAAGGTGGAAAAAGACCCCCAGATAAAAGAGGGCAAACTAGAGGGTCAGTGGCAAAAAATAGATTATTTGCTAATCACACCGGGGATGATAGGAGAAATAGAAAAAAACAATTACCAATTTGTTAAACAAGCACTAGAAAAAAGCCAAATTGTGAAAACCTTTGCCCAATCCGACGGTTCGGAGGCTAACATTCTTTACCGAGTTCCCGAAACAGAAAAGTTATCTGGTTTTGGCAAAATAGTTTATCCCAAAAATGAAAACGAAAACTCTTTAGAAAAATTAAAGAAGTTAATTATTTCTCCCGAAGCCGGTTTTGGCGGACAATTAATTTTAAAACCTAACCAAATTAATAATTTTAATAGCAAAACGGCTGTTTTTATTGATCAAGAAGGCGGCCGGGTAAGCCGATTTCAAGAATCACCTAATATTGGCCAAAATCAAATTAGCGATAAAGACGAGGCCTTTCGTTTAGCCAAGGTTAGGGGAATTATGTTAAAAAGAAACGGTGTTGGCGTTAATTTGGCTCCCGTTTTAGATATTGGCTATTTAAAAAATAGTTATATTGCCAAAGAGGGGCGGTCTTTTTCTGATGATCCTGGCCAAGTGACCGCTTTTGGTGAAGCCATGATTAACGGTTACCATCAGGCCGGTATCAAAACAATTATTAAGCACTTCCCGGGCGGCTTGGGGCGCACCAGCCTTGACCCCCATTTTACCCTGCCGAAAATTAATATCAACCAAGACACGCTAGAAAAAGACCTTGTTCCCTTCCAAAAACTGGTTAATTTGGCCGATGGTGTTATGGTTACTCACCTTGCCTATCCTCAAATTGACCCTAAATACCCAACTAGCCTTTCGCCCATTTTTATCAACGCTCTGTTAAGACAAAGATTAGATTATCAGGGGCCGGTGATAATTGACGATCTGGCAATGAAAGCCATTAGCCAAAAATACTCCCAGGCTGAAAGTATTGCCCTAGGATTAAAGGCCGGAGCCGATTTGTTTATCATTGGCCAACCAGACAAAAATCTCTTCGAAGATTTAGAGACACTAATTGACTCGGGCCAAATTAGTCCCGCCCTAATCAACCGCGCCCTCGAAAGGAGTCAAAAACTATTAAATCGCTAAAATATCCCCCAATAGATCCCGGTACTTGTTAAAACTGGCCCTGGCTAAAAGTACCAAAATCTTGAAAAAAAGCCTTTTTTTTGATACTATATTTTACTAACGATAAACAAAAGCAGACTAACAACTAGCGTTAGTTTTAGAGCTTTTAGTTCTTTAACATAAAGAGTGCTATGATGTTGTGGTCGTATCGAACCGTTGGGGTTCGATTTAGTATAGCTCAAAGGAGGGCTATCATGTTGCGAGGAGCAAGGAGTAGGTGTCCTTTCAACGGGAAAGACAATGAAGTCTCTCCCCAAGAGGAAACCCTAGAAATTCTCCGGAATTTTCTAGACTGTGTTTCCAGGGCCAAATTAAGTGATCGAAGGTGGGAACATATTTGTTCCCGCACCACCCAAATGGCCGAAAGGCTCAACCGAAGTATCCCCATTCCCAAAAGAAAGGGGACTAGCAGACGAGGTCCTCGGAATGGGATCAAAGGATTAACTTCTCTTTGCCTAGAAACAGAGAGAAAGATTAATCGAGTGAAAGACCTGCCTCCTGACCAAAGATTGACACTCTTGGGGTATCTCCAAGAAATCCGTCAAGAGGTCTTGGCAATCTAGCGCTCTTCAAGGAGAGAGGAAACAAGCTTATCATCAGCCCTTTTTGATGATTTTAAAAAAGCCTGTTTCCCTCTCCTGTCCGTCCCACCAAAATAACCCCAAGAAATCTAAAAATAGCAATCAATAAAGGATATGAAGTTGTTTATATCCGCACCTTCCAGTTTCCACCTTAAAGGTGTAAAACTGAGCCTGTCGAAGTGTCCAGGGGATAGGATTCGAAGACGACAAGAACCTCTTTTCCGCCTGATCGGTTGGTGTAATAACAGCGCGATTGTAATTGCTCATCTTGCCTATCAGAATTTTTGATAGGTTCTCATCTATCCTTGGACTGTGTCCAGGGGATAGGATTCGAAGACGACAAGAACCTCTTTTCCGCCTGATCGGTTGGTGTAATAACAGCGCGATTGTAATTGCTCATCTTGCCTATCAGAATTTTTGATAGGTTCTCATCTATCCTTGGACTGTGTCCAGGGGATAGGATTCGAACCTATGTAGGGAAACCCGCCAGTTTTACAGACTGGTGCGATTGACCACTCCGCCACCCCTGGTTAACGATGCCAAAATATTATAACATTCCTCCAGTTTAAAGGCCAAGTGAATAAGTTAAGATACATATGCGACATCGATAGTTAGTGGATCATTACGCCAAGGCCTACCCCATTTTTAGTAGAATTAGAGGTTTGAAGGAGGTGAAAATCATGCTTTCAAGCCTAAGAAGATTCTCTAAAAGTGAGGTGGCCCAACAAAGAATGAAAATTATTAAATTCTACCAACAATACGGAGAAGAAGCGACTAAGGAAGCCTTTGGCGCAGACAGGAAAGTAATTAGCCGCTGGCAGCAAAGGCTAAAAGGTTCTGGCGGCAGACTGGCATCTCTGGTGCCCGACTCCACTAGACCCCATCATACCAGACAGCCCCAAACTGATCCTCAAATTTTGGCTTTTATTAAAAATCAAAGAGAAGAACACGACCGTCTTGGTAAAGAGAAGCTCAAAGTCTTCTTAGATCGATATTGTCAAGAACAAGGTTTTACGACTGTTTCTGTTTCTACCATTGGCAATATTATCAAAAGGAACCATTTCTTTTATCAAAAATCGGGGAGAATGTATCATAATCCCGCTTCAAAATGGGCTCAGGGTCAGGCTAAGAAGAAAAAGAGACTGAGGGTCAAGCACTCACCTAAGCCAAGGGGCTTTGGCTACATTGTCTCTGATACCGTGGAAAGAATCACTGATGGGATTAGGGACTACTTCATCTCCGCTGTTGATGCCAAGATGAAATTTGCTCTGACTCTTAATTACCAAAGACTAACCAGTAAGAACATGAAGGATTTTTACCTTAGGTTTAAAGATGTCTATCCGGGAAAAGTGACTGTCTGGCAATCAGATAATGGCGGTGAGAACCTAGGTGAGTTTGACCAGCAATTGGCAAAAGACAAGATTCCTCATTTTTTCATTTATCCAAGCTGTCCCAAGATTAATACCTTCATTGAAAGGTACAACCGGATTATCCAGGAAGAGTTTATTAATCCTAATCTGGATATGATTCATGATAAACCCCTTTTCCATCAGAAACTATCCGAGTATCTGATTTGGTACAACACTCAAAGGCCGCACCATTCACTGGGTCTTAAAAGCCCGCTAGAGTATTTCATTGAAAAAGGAGGAATGTCGCAAATGTCCTTGACTTATACACCAAGTTGACAACCGGTAAGATTGGCGATACCCTTAAAACAAGAAAAAATATGAAAATTGTCGATTGGGTTAAAAACAACAAACTGGCTTCTTTTTTACTGCTGGTGCTAGGACTGGTGGTGTTTTATTTACTGGCCCAAATGGGCTTATTTTTCCCCCGTGCCGGTTATGGCGGTTATGACTCTTCTTTTGCCCCTGGCGTTACCCTTGAATCATCTTTAGATTTGGCCGAGCCAAAATTGGCCCGCTCATCTATTGGCATCCCACCCATTCCTGACCAAGAAACTCCCCCCTCGGAAAGCCCCGACCGAATGGTGGTTACCCAAACCAACCTTTCTTTAGTGGTTGATGATGTTAGACAAACAACAGAAGCAATTATTCAAAAGACAGAAACTGTTGGGGGATTCATGGTCTCTCGCTCGCTTAGCCAGCCTGAAGAGGCCCCTTACGGCTATCTTAGCCTCAGAGTACCATCAGAAAAAGTTGAGGAGGTTATTGACCATTTTAGGGAGTTAGCCGTTAAGGTGGTTTCCGAACAGGTCAGCGCCAGCGATGTTACCGACCAATACGAAGACATTGGCAAAAAATTAGCCACCCTAGAACAAACCAAGGGAAGACTAGAAGAAATTATGAATCAGGCAACGGAAATTAACGATATTCTATCGGCCCAAAGAGAAATCATTAGTCTTCAAAATCAAATCGACGCTCTCGTAGGCAGACAAGAATACTTGGAAAAAACCGCCCAGCTTTCTTTAATAACCATCCATCTTTCAACTGATGAGTTAGCCCTTCCTTACCAACCCTCAGAAACTTTCAGACCCCTGGTAACCCTCAAACAGGCAGTTCGATCACTAATTTTAACTCTAAGAGGTTTGGCTAAAAGCCTAATCTGGCTGGGTATTTACGGAGCAATTTGGGCCCCGGTAGTCTTGGCAATTATCCTTTTTAAACACTTCCGAAAAAAGAAAAGATAAAATACCAACCCCCCCATCCCCATACTGTTCTCCTCCGCCTTAATTTTACTCCCCGTCTATCAATTAACTTTTAACCCAAAAAATAAAAATACAAGCTTATTTATAAATACTTTACCGTATTTATAAAAATAGCAGAAAAATGATATTTCTCCCGATATATTAAAATATAAATACTGTACTGTATTTATAAGAAACTGTTTTTAGTTTATTATAGTAAATAACTCTAAGACTCTTAAGACTTTGAGGGGAGATTATACCTTTAAGGCGTAAGAGAAGCGGTGTAGGGGATTATCGCTTTGGAGATTGACGCTTGGCCCGGGCGCTTCTGGCGGTTCCCGGCTTTCTTCTTTCTTTTTCTCTGGGCTCACGGGTCAACAGACCAGCCCTCTTAAGCAGAGGGTGATATTTTTCCCTATCAACGCTATCCAGGGCTCTGGCTAAACCATGAATAATCGCATCAACCTGAGCGCTTTTGCCACCACCAGAAACC
>Ga0268285_1000413_pt1 | contig 25017 bp, 20 predicted proteins | sample saktaG_2_FD_190144 | JGI IMG/M metagenome (GOLD analysis project Ga0268285, IMG submission 190144) | Saline water microbial communities from Sakinaw Lake, British Columbia, Canada - sak_2013_06_06_120m | ecosystem: Environmental > Aquatic > Non-marine Saline and Alkaline > Saline ... | reverse complement strand
TTTTTTTGAAAGAATATGGCTTTTTCTCTCCGGTCCCAAAAGAACCTTGTCGATAGAGAGAAGTATTTCTTTTTGGGAAACCTTTTTTTTATTCTGTCTTGCGGCGAGAATGGCAGCTTCGTTTATTAGATTTGCCAAGTCTGCCCCTGAAAATCCCGGAGTTCTCTCTGCTATTTCTCTTAATTTAACGTCAGGAGCCAAGGGCTTGCCTTCCGCATGTATTTTTAGGATGTTCTCGCGATCATTAATATCCGGTAAGTCCAAAACCACTCTCCTGTCAAACCTCCCAGGCCTTAGGAGTGCAGGGTCAAGAACATCCGGTCTATTGGTAGCTCCCACTATTATAACATTAGTGTCTCTCTCAAAGCCGTCCATTTCAACTAAAATCTGATTTAAAGTTTGCTCTCTTTCATCATTTCCCCCTCCAATACCTGCTCCACGGTGTCTTCCTACAGCATCCAATTCGTCAATAAAGAGAATTGAGGGAGCAGCCTTTTTAGCTGTACTAAAGAGATCCCTTGCTCGGCTATTATGAAGAAGGATTGGTTTTTCTCCTCCGAAGAACGCTTCATTTTCGCAACCACAGAGGTCATAAACATATCCATTGTAGGGTTTCTTTGTTATTTTTTTAATCTTCGGTCTTTTAAATTGATAAGGAAAATTCTTAGTATCTCTAAAAGGATGGGAAGTCTTGCCTATTTGAAGAACCCAATAATGGCTTTCTGGTAAAGGTTTCTTTTTAAGAATTCTTCCCCCTTTAAGTTTTCCATTTGTTATTCCGACTTGAATCCCATGCATAGAGCAAAGCCAGGCGAGTTCTAAAATTAACTGATGGCTAACTGAAGTCATAGCTAATTTTCCTTCTTTGGTAGTATAGCCGTCTCCCCTAGAATAACCCTCTAAGTAGCTCAGGAAATATTCTTTTGGTAAATCCCATAAAGATCCCGGAACATGTTTATTATGACTGCCATTCCCGCAGTGCTTTTCAAAAAAATCTCCTAATACTTTTCCAAGAAAAGCAATTTTTAAAGAATTGTCTTCGGTAAATGTTAAATATGGTTTTTGATTAGTTAATTGGCTCATCAGCGAAATGCAATCCTCGTAAAGCTCTTTTTCGTGAGCACCAAAGATAAACTCTACTCCATAGAGAAGCCTCCTTCCTTCAGCAGTATAATATCCTAAAAGCCTTAGTAGAGATGGAGTAATTTGTATCTTTTGAGGGATTTCTTTCTCTCTATACTTGGATGCCAACCACAGTAAGCGAGGTTGAGATATTTCATTCTGCCAATTACTGATGGTCATTTGACAGACTCCAACTTGATTGCCAAGAACATGCTGGTAGACTTTTCCTTGTTGAGACAAGGAGAGCTGATAAGACTCTTCCATTCTCTCTAATTGGAAATTTTCATTCCAGATTAATAATTCGTTTACATTTATTTTTTCAGGGAATTCATGTGTCTTAACTTTATGAGTGGTCCCTAATCCCGGAACATAAACGCCCCTTACTTTATAAGGTAGATTAACTAGAATATCGTCTTTCTTTAATTCATCTGCTCTTTTAGAAATAATGTGATTTTTGTCTCTAATAAAAACACTATGGTCTCCGGTCACATTCATTTTTCCTCCCAAAAACTGAATTTCATAAATTTCATTTACTTTATGGCGGTAAACAGATTTTATCTTTTTCCAAGAGCTGGATTTAAAGAACTTATTGCCTTTCGACCAATTTGCGCCCAAGGTCTGCACACCTTCTGTCCTCACTGGAAATCCTTCCTCTTGCTCTTCGTAGAATTGGTCAACGAATTTTTCTATTGGCAAAAGGTTGATGGAATTTTCCGTCTTAATCAGTACTGGCGTGTCGCCTTTTACGGATGCTCCGACTCCTACAAACATCTCTACGAATTCAGAGCCGGATACAGAAAAGAAAGGAACATTGCTTTGACCTGCCACTGCTCTTGCAAGAAGGGTTTTACCGCATCCGGGGGGTCCCATCAAAAGTACTCCTCTTGGGATTCTCGCCCCCATCTTTAAAAACTTTTTGGGGTTTTTAAGAAAATCAACAATTTCTTTAAGTTCTTCTTTTGCTTCAGCCAACCCGGCTACGTCTTTGAAAGTAATTTTCTGTTTGGGATGGCCTTCTGCCCCAAAGAGCTTGGCTTTCGCTTTTGAAAAGTTAAATGCCTGCATTGCTCCTGCTTTAGCATTGCGCATTAAGATCCAGAAGAAGAATACAAAGATTAGGATGGGGAAGAGAAGTAGAATCGCAGGACCTATCCAAAGCGTCCAGTCTTCTTTTTCTTTTGGAATAATTTCTACGTTCTGGAAACTTTCTTCTTTAGCTCCGTAATTGATTAGAGATTGAGACAGCGCAATTTCAACTTCTTTTTTAGTTTTGACTTCTGTATCATCTTTATATATGACAGAAACATCGTTGCCGGATATGCTGATCTCTTTAACTTTTCCCTGATTGATATCCTGGGCGAGCTTCGTTAAAGATATCTCTTCAAATTCCTCAGCAGGGCTTGAAAAAAAACCAAAAACCCCTCCAAGAAGTAGAAATATTAAGAGTATAATTAGGAGATTTTTAATAAAAAGCTTCATAAATTGCCCTTTCTCGTTAAAGGTTTTTTAGAGAAAGATAAATTCTGTCTTGAGCTATCTTAATGATTTTTGCCTTTATTTCCTGCCCAACCTTAAAAGACTCCAGAATAACAGATTGTTTATCTGCGCTCTGTTTTTTATGAGGGATATCAATTTCGGAAATGTGGATGAGTCCTTCTAATTGGCAAACAGAACTGTTGTCTGAAACTTTTTCTTGGGAATCTTTTGAAAGAATAGTGTTTGAGGGGGAATGGAACTTAACGAAAATGCCGAAATCGGTAATTCCGGTTATAGTTCCTTTGATTACATCGTTTACCTTACATTTACTTAGAGCCTCTTCCAAGTTTTTAATTTCCTTAGCTTTTTCTGAAAAAATCAGTTTTTTCTGCCTTGGGTCAAAGTCGAATATTTTAATCTCTAAAGTTTCTCCTATGAATTTCTGGAGATCCTGAAGGATTTTTGCGGTATCTCCCTCTGCATGGGGATAGTGTTCGGGAGATAATTGAGACAGAGGCAAGAATCCGGGAATTCCAAAAAGTTCTGCCATTAATCCTCCTCTATTGACTTTTGAAATCTTGATTTTAAAGGTCTTATCTTCCTTTTTTCCTTCTTCAAGTTTTTGCCATGCAAGCTGTTTTTGGGCTTCGGTTAAAGAGAGTTCAAAATATCCTTCTTCGTTCTCTTGCCCGACAATTTTGACTAAAACTTCGTCCCCTGATTTGAATTTTTTGAAGTTGTTTTCCTCTTCAGGAACCGTTTTGTCCATTCTTAATTGTTCTTTTTTGTAGATGATTCCGCTTCCGAAGGGACACATATCAACGAAGATGCCAAAACTTCCGATACCTATCACCTTGCCTTTAATAATCTCTCCCACTTTTTTGGGAGCTTGCAGTTTGTTCTTATCATCTTTTAAGGGCATGTTTTTTGTGACTTTCATAAGATTAAATTATCATAATTTTTCCTTATTGTAAAGAGGCGGAAATTGTGATAAAATGAAAGATGTCAGAAATACTAAAGTAGTTTTTTAAAATTGGCGTTCTAAAAACAGCGTTATTTTGTTTATTATGCATATTATTTGGTACGGACAGTCGTGCTTTCAAATTAATACAAGTCAGAATAAAAGCGAAAAGAGTGTTATTCTGATAGATCCTTTCTCAAAAGAAACGGGTCTTCGCCTTCCTAAAATCAAGGCCGATATTGTTTTATTCACTCACAAAAGCGAACATCTTTTAAAGCCCAGAGAAGTTTCCGGCAGTCATTTTTTGATCACGGAGCCGGGCGAATATGAATCAAGAGAAATCTTTATTGAAGGAATTGCCAATAAAAGCACTTTTTATACAATTGAGACAGAAAAGATGCGTCTTTGTCATTTAGGAGGGTTGGAAGAAAAAGAGCTGACCTCAGAACAGCTTGACAGGATTGGTAGTATTGACATTCTAATGATTCCCGTAGGGGGCGTGGGCATCATTTCATGGAAAGAGGCCCTGGGAATAGTTTCTCAAATTGATCCAAGAATAGTTATCCCCATGAATTACCAGATTCCTAAATTAAAACTGTCCGGCAAAGAAAAATTGGAAGGAGTTGATAAATTCTTAAAAGGAATGGGCAAGCAAACGGTTGAGTTTCAGGATAAATTAGTAATTAAACATAAAGATTTATCTCAGGATGGAGTGGAAATTGTGGTCTTAAAGCCATAAACTTTACTTTTTAAAAACAGCATTTTAAATTTGTGAATACTTTAAATAAAATTCAGAATCTTCCTCTGAGAACCCGGAAAATTATTCTTTGGATAATAGTCATCATTACAGGTTCGATCCTTTTGTTTTTGTGGCTGGGAAATATCAAAAAAGCGATAAGGGAATTTGAGAGAGGGGAAAAAGAAAATTTTATTGAAAGCATGAACTTGCCTTCTTTAGAGAAAAACATAGAAGAAAGCGGGGCCGATAAAGAATTCGGCATAGATGAAAAGTTTAAACAATTGGAAGAACAATTAAAACAACAAAATGGGGAACAATAATCAGGAAAAATCGAAAGAACCAATACAAGAGATCGGCTATATCAAAGATCGTGAGATTGTTGAGGAAATGAAGACATCGTACATTGATTATGCGATGTCGGTCATTGTTTCTCGAGCCTTGCCCGATGTTAGAGACGGATTAAAGCCTGTTCACCGAAGAATTTTGTATGCAATGCTTGAAGACGGCTTAACCTCAACAGCAAAAACCAGAAAATCAGCAACGGTAGTCGGAAGCGCTTTGGGAAGGTATCATCCGCACAGCGACACGGCCGTGTATGACAGTTTAGCGCGTATGGCTCAGGACTTTTCTTTAAGATACCCCTTGATCAAAGGTCAAGGAAATTTTGGTTGTTTTACTAAAGATACGAAAGTAAAGCTTTGTGATGGAAGAAATTTAAGTTTTGGAGAATTAATAAAAGAACAGAAAAAAGGAAGAAGACATTGGTCATTTTCTTTTAATAATCAATCTAAGAAAATTGAAATTGCCGAAATAAAAAACCCAAGAGTAACAAGAAAAAATGAAAAATTGATGGAAGTTACCTTAGATAATAAGGAAAAGATAAGATGTACTTTGGATCATAAATTTATGTTAAGAGATGGAACTTATAGGCAAGCTAAAGATTTAAAACCGAAAGATTCTTTAATACCTCTCTATACAAAGTTATATTCTGAGAAAGAAGATAAAAACTTAAAAGGATATGAGATGGTTTACCAACCATTTCAAGATGTTTGGCCGTTCGTTCATCGTTTGGCTGATGAATGGAATTTAAAAAATAAAGTTTATAAAAAAAACGCTGGAAGGATCCGGCATCATCGAGATTTTAATAAATTGAATAATAATCCCGATAATATTTTAAGGATTCAGTGGCAAGACCATTGGAAACATCATAAAGAGATTGCTTCGGAGCGTCATAAAAACGATCTGGAGTATGTGAGGAAGATAAGAGAGGGAAGGGAAAAATATTGGAGAAATGAAGAAAACAGAACAAATTACTCCAGACGATTGACCGAAAGGAATTTAAGAAATTGGAAGAACAAGAAATACAGAGAGAAGATGATTGCAAATTTAAGCAGGGTTAATAAAAAATATTATAGAGAGCATCCGGAAGCTATTGAAAGAATTAGTAAAATGGCTTCGGCCACATTAAAAAGATTGTGGAAAATTCCAGAATACAGAAACTTATTTCACGAGAAAATTGTAGCCAGCAATAAAAGGAGGAAAACAAACTTAACCGGCAAGAAAAAATTCTTAAGAATATGTCAGTATTTAAACCATAATAATCTTTCTCTATCTAAAGAAGGCTTTGAAAAAGTAAGGAAAGAGGTTTTTGGGACAAAAAGTTTTACAAGTTGGGACTTAGGGATTAGAAAATATTATAACTATAATCAGAAAAGGCTATTATCCGAAATAAATACTAATAACAATCATAAAGTAGTTAAGGTTAAAGCTCTTCGTAAAAGAGAAGATGTTTATGACTTAACCATAATCCCCTGGCATAATTTTGCTTTAGCCGCTGGAATATTTGTTCATAACTCTATCGACGGAGATCCGCCTGCGGCGATGAGATATACAGAATGTAAAATGTCCAAGATAGGAGAAGAGACGCTCAAAGACATCAATAAGGATACGGTTGATTTTGTTGATAACTATGACGGCACAAGAAAAGAACCCGTGGTTCTGCCTTCTCCTTTGCCTCAGTTGCTTTTGAACGGCTCTTTAGGGATTGCTGTCGGTATGGCAACGAAGATCCCTCCTCATAATCTTTCTGAACTTCTTGACGCTTCTTCTTACTTAATAGACCATCCTAAATCCGACACGGAAGACCTTTTTAAATTTGTTAAGGGACCTGATTTTCCAACGGGAGGGGCCATTTTTAACAGAAGGGAGATCATAGAAACCTATTCCCAAGGAAAGGGTCCCATTGTGATTAGAGGCAAATCGGAGATAGTTGAAGATAAAAAAGGTAGGACGCAGCTTATCATCACAGAGATTCCTTACCAAGTTCAGAAATCAACCCTGGTTAAGCAATTTGCAGAATTGGCCCAGAATAAGAAGATAGAAGGGGTTAAAGATATTAGAGATGAGTCTGACAAAGACGGAATGAGGATTGTTATGGATCTAAATAAAGGAGCTTTTGCCCAGAAGATTCTAAACAGACTTTATAAATTCAGTGATCTTCAAGGAACTTATCATCTAAACATGCTTGCTTTGGTTGACGGCATTCAACCTAAGACACTTTCCTTAGTTGAAGCTCTTGAGCACTTTATTGCTCACAGGAAAGAGGTTGTTTTTAGAAGAACAAAGTATGAATTGAAAAAAGCAAAAGAAAGGACCCATATTTTAGAAGGGCTGCATAAATGCCTTGCCAATATCGATGATGTCATTAGAACCATTAAGAAGTCCGAGAATAGAGCAGAAGCGCTTCGGAATCTAATGAAGAAATTTAAGCTGACCGAGATTCAGGCAAATGCAATTTTAGAGACAAAACTTTCCGCTCTGGCTAAACTCGAGAGAAAAAAGATAGAAGACGAGCTTAAAGAGATAAAAGTTAAAATTAAGGAATATGAAAACATCTTAAAGAATCCAAAGAAGATAAAGATAATAGTAAAGAAAGAGTTTGAAGAGTTGAAAAATATCTTTGGAGACGAGAGAAAGACCAAGGTCTATGCCCAGAAAATAGGGGAGTTTGCCGAAGAGGATTTAATTCCCCAGGAAGAGACCATCATTACCTTAACTCAAGGGGGATACATTAAAAGAGTAAATCCTTCTCTTTACAAGAAACAGAAAAGAGGGGGAAAGGGATTTTTAGGATTAAAAACTGTGGGTGAAGATATTGTAGAACATTTCCTTTGGGCCCAAACTCATGACCAGCTTCTATTCTTTACCGATTCCGGCAAGGTATTCCAAGTTCCTGCCTATGAAATTCCCGAGGGCACAAGAGTTGCCAAAGGAAGAGGGTTGCTTAATTTCTTGGAAGTTTCTTCCGACGAGAAGGTTTTAACGCTCTTTTCCTTGGGGAGCAAGAACCATGATGAAGACGTTAAGTATTTGGTTATGGCTACCAAGGATGGTATAATTAAGAAAACTTCCTTGGAAGAGTTCAAAAATGTAAGAAGATCGGGGCTAATTGCCATTTCTCTTAAAAAAGGAGACGTGTTAAGAAAAGTTGCAAAGACAAGCGGGGAAGACGACATAATTCTAATTACCAAGAAGGGCCAGTCAATCAGATTTAAAGAAAAAGACATAAGGGCAATGGGAAGATCAGCTGCGGGTAATAAAGGAATTAGGTTAAAACAGGGAGATGAGGTTATAGGGATGGAAATTGTAAAAGTTAAAAAAGTCCAAGCATTGAAGGAGAAAAAAGAAAAAGCAGGGGAGTCTGGAAGATATTTACTTGTAGTGGCAGAAAACGGTTACGGTAAGAGAACTGAAGTTAAGGAATTCAAGTCTCAGAGGAGAGGAGGGAGCGGAATTAGAGCTGCCAGGGTGACCCCTAAAACAGGAAATCTGGTAAGTGCTAAGGTTTTAACAGAACAAGAAGACCTGATTGTCATTTCTCAAAAAGGCCATGTTATTAGAATTAAGATTGATTCCATCTCAAAACTCGGCAGAGCAACCCAAGGAGTAAGGATTATGAGACTAAACAAGGATGATAAAGTAGCTTCAGCTATTTGTATCTAAAGAATTAAAATTTAAACTTTCATAGGAAATAAACTAAAATGGCAATTCAATTTCTTAATCCAGATGAAATTCTTAAAGATCTCAATCTGCACGAAAGCATGTCGGCGGCTGATTTTGGATGCGGCTCCGGAGGATGGGTTCTGCCTTTGGCAAAAATATTGAATAAAGGCATGGTTTTTGCCATAGACATTTTAAAAGAACCCTTGTCTGCATTAGAATCAAGGCGCAGAAGCCAGAAGATTCCAAATATTAAGGCTATTGTTTCTGACGTTGAAGAAGAAAAGGGTTCAACCTTAAGGCCTTCTTCTGTGGACTTGGTCTTAATTACCAACCTTTTATTCCAAGTAGAAGACAAAGAACACATTTTTCAGGAAGCAAAGAGGGTTTTAAAAGAAGAGGGAAAGGTTTTAGTAGTTGATTGGAAAGAAAATGCTCCCATGGGACCTGCGGGGAAAAAAGTTTCTCCGGACGAAGTTAAAAAAACAGCCCAAGATTCCGGATTTAAGTTTGAAAAAAAGCTTAAAGCAGGGGATTATCATTATTGCTTGGTATTTGAAAAATAGTAATTAGTGATATAATAAAATAATGAAAAGAACAATTATCTTTGCACTTTTGCTTTCTTCGTTGAGTTCGATGTTTTTAATCAGCCAGTGTTTTGCTGAAGAGATAACAAATCCTATAGAATACGATACAATTGCAGAATTGATAGAAGCAATCATTAACTTTATCTGGCTTTTGGGAATTGTTGCTGCTCCATTGGTAATTATAATCGGCGGCTTTATGCTCTTGACTTCGGGGGGCAATCCGAATAGGCTGGAACAAGCTAGGAAGGTAATGCTTTACGGAATCATTGGTTTTGCTATTATTCTAACGGTAAAAGGGCTGATTGCACTGATTAAAGGAGTCTTGGGAGTAGAAGAAACGGTTTTTTACCTTGAAAACATTTGGTTTGGTTAAAAATTGGACAATTCTTTTAAAAAGAAAAAAGGTCGAAAACGTTAAGACATCCGAGCATATAAAGGTTTAAATAGAATGCTATTTAAATACAAATACTCGGACGTCGAGAACTTAAATGAAAAAAGTCTTAATAGCTTCAATTTTAATAAGTTTTCTAGTAGTGCCGGTACTTGGTTTTGCAGATAATCCAATACAGGAGACGCCCCCAGAGGAGCTTTGCACAGAAGTAAGGCATGATTTGTCAAAATATATAGAGGGTTGTGAAGGCAGTGTTAGTGATGTTGATGAAAGCGCAAGACAACTTTGCTGTCTTTTGGATCTTTTGAGCACAGTCGCTGATTATCTTTTCGTAATTTTACTTCTGGTTGCTATTATTATGATTGTTTGGTCCGGTTTTGAATTTGTAACTGCAGCTGGCAGTACGGATAAGGTAAATTCGGCCAGAACTAAGATAGTTTGGGCTTTGGTAGGAATAGTAATAGCTTTGGCTGCAAAGGGATTAGTCCGATTGGTTGCTGCAATCTTAAGCTAATAGTTCGACCTAAAGACCTAATTGATTAATCTAAAAGGAATTAGTTCCCGCACTCTTTTTGTGGTGCGGGAACTTTCTAGAAGATTTATAAAAATAAAATCTTGTCTTGAGCGGACGTAGCCGAATTGGTATAGGCGTACGGCTTAGGACCGTATGGGGAAACCCGTGTGGGTTCAAGTCCCACCGTCCGCACAAAAAAATATTGGCTCGAACTGCATTTTGTCAAAGAATTTTTTTGTTTTATTTTGTAATGTACCCTTGGTGGATTTTTTTATATGCTTGTATACGCGTATATATACTTGCTTGACTTTTTGTGGTGTTACAATAGACTATAATGTAGTTAGAAGAGTAGCCTGGTGCTGCTCTTTATTAAAAACTAAATAAAAAAAGGAAGGTGTAGTTATGAAAAAAGAAATACTGGTTGAAAGATTTTTTGAGAGTCCCCTTTTAACGCCAGCAGACGTTGACTGGGTTAGAGAAAATTATCCTAAAAAAGATTGGGGAGTTCTAAATTGCGGTGTTCTCTTTGATAAAAAAGATAATCACTACAAAATGTTATTCAGGGGAGGAGCGGGAGCTTTTGCTGACGTTGGTTTTGCTGAGAGCGAAGACGGAATTAATTGGCAGGCGCTAAAAGAAAAGCCGGTTCTAAAACATTCAGACAATAATTTTTGGAATGAGTATTGTAGGCGAGGTATTGAAGACCCAAGAATTGTAAAATGGATTGATGATTACTATTATGTTTTTGCTACTGCTTGCTCCGAACCAGACCCTGCAACAAGAGTAACGGGCAGGGTTGGGATTTGGCGAACGAGAAATTTTCTTGACTTTAAACTAATTGCTATTCCGTTTGAATGGGAAGATAAAGATGCTTCTATTTTTCCGGAACCAATTAATGACTGGGCCTACTTGATTCATCGAAGGTCTCCCCACATTTGGATTTCTCGTACAAAAGATATGACGCTGAAAAGTGGATGGCAAGATAGTCAAATTTTATCTAGTAAAGACGATTGGTATAAAAGTCCTATAACAGGAAATACTTCTGTGAAAATCGGCATAGCTGGTCCGCCAATTAAAACTCCTAAAGGTTGGTTACTGATTGTCCACGTAGTGCACGAGAAGGGAGAAAATATGTTTAATCGCGTTTATAGTTTAGGGTTTATGGTATTAGATTTACAGAACCCTATAAAGATTAAATATATTTATCCTGCTCCCATTCTGTGGCCGACAGAAAAGTATGAAATAATGGGTGCGGTACCAGTTGTTTGTTTTAGCAATGCCACGGTTGATCCAGGCGCCGCCGCTCTTTATATTTATTACGGGGGCGCTGATACTGTCATTTGCGGAGGCAGATTGTATAAAAAAGATTTGCCGATGTGCTATTAACCTTTTCTTTTATGAATTTAGGGAGTTAAGATTATTAATCTTAACTCCTTTTCTTTTTGGGGGGTTGCCATTGTCGTTGCAAGTAGCAAAAATGTTCGAACTATTTTTAATATAGTGCTTTTAATATAGTGCACAACAATTTTACAATTTTAATTTTAATAATAAAAAATACACGGGTTGAACCTGTGTATTTTTAACAGTTATTGCGGAGTTAAACCCCGCACAGATATCTTAGAGTCAATCCCCGATAAGCCAGTCAGGATTTTGCCCTGATTTCACTATCAGTTCAAGTTCAATCTAAACCGTTCCAGACTTCGATATTCAATATTCGAATTTATTTTAAATTATTTGTAGGTTCACATTATACTTATATTTATTTTTCTAATATTTTTATTTTCTTTTTTTCTTCTTTTTTAATCTTTGGGATTCTTAAAGTAAGAACCCCTTCCTCTATAACCGCTTTTATTTTTGAAGCGTCAACTTCTTCGGGCAGCATTATCTTTCTTGTGAATGCTCCCCAATAGCATTCCTGGTATAGATATTTTTTTTCAGACGGATCTTCGTGCTCTTGTTTCTGCCTCTTTCCCTTTATTGTCAGCATTTCGTCTTCAACTGAAATATCAAGATCCTTTGCTTTAACGCCTGCAATCGTTGATTGGATCACAATATCTTGTTCTGTTTCATAAAGATCGATAGAAAGTCTGGCTTCGGAATTTGAAGATATCCATTTTTGATTTTCTTGTTGAGAAGGTTTTTTTAGTTTTTTAAATAAAGACATATACTTTTCATTTTTTTAACTTTTTTGAAAGCGTAGGAAATGAAAATCGCCAAGATTATCAGAAGAATTATGGGTCCGAGCATACTTGGAGCTCCTTTCATCATTATAAGGAAATTGTAGAGGCCGTGCAATATCACCGCTAAAGTTAAACCTATAAAAATTAGCTTTAGCCTGTTTTTGATATTGAAAAAAGAAAGAGCCATGAAATATCCTATCAGGGCTGAAACTAGAGCATGCAGAAATGTTGCACTAACGAACCTGACCCAGCTTGCTGAAAAAAGATCTATAGTCTGCCTGAAAGGAAAAAGGGTTAGAATGTTTTCCATAGCGGAGAATCCCAAGGCAGCAATAATCATGTAGAGCATAGCGTCAATTGGTTCGTCAAACTCTGCATGCGAGACAACTTTAATTTTTACCACTAAATATTTCATTAATTCCTCCGGCAGAGCTATGCCCAAAAGACAAAAAAGCCCCAAAGCGTAAGCTTTAGGGCAGGGGATTTGTCTAAAATAATCGGACATGCCTAATTCAATTAATGCAGCAGGAAGCGTAGCTATCATTCCTATTATGAAGACCTTCAAAATCATTGAATTAGATTCCGGGAGCACGTCTTTCCTTAGATAAAATAAAAGCCAGATAATGCTCGGGATGATTCCAAAAAATATTAAAAGTGGGTAATTCATGAATTAAGATATTGAACTTTGAAAGCTCTTAACGCGGCCACCTTTCTATCATTAAGCATTTCTCTTTCTCTTTTAAGGGAAGATGCTGATAAATTTGTTCTGTGAGAAAAGGCATGAAGGGATGCAGGAGTTTTAGAGAAGTTAGTAATACGTATAAAAGGACTTTCTTAGTTTTTTCTTTTTCAAGCTTTGAACTTTTATCTTTAATTTTTGAATTTTCAATATATTTGTCGCAAAAGTCATGCCAGAAAAAATTGTAAAGCTTATGGGCTGCTTTTCCGAAGCGGAACTTTTCTAAATCTTTTGTTACGGAGTTAGAAGTTTTTTCTAAAGATTTTAAAATTCTTTTATCATGAGAATTTAAATATTTATCTGTTGATTTTATTTTTCCCAATTTAATCTTTTCTTTTCCCGTTTGCATTAAGACAAATCTTGAAGCATTCCAAATCTTGTTGCAGAACTTTTTACCCATAATAATATTGTCCTCTGAAAATCTCACATCTTGAAGCTCGGTAATTTGGTAGGCAATTCCCATTCTTGTGGCATCTGCTCCGTATTTTTCAATTAATTCTATCGGATTGATGCCCGTTCCCAGGGATTTTGACATTCTTCTCCCGTCTTTCGTGAGAACGGTTGCATGTATATAGACATCTTTGAAGGGAATCTTTTTCATAAATTCCATTCCGGAAAATATCATTCTTGTAACCCAGAGATTTATGATGCCTCTGTCTGTAGATAAGGCGCTGGTTGGATAAAACCTTTCAAGGTCAGAACCTTTTTTAGGAATGCATTTTTCCTTGCCCTTGATGCATTCTTTGGGCCAATTCAATGTGGCAAAGGGCCAGAGAGCGGAGGAGAACCACGTGTCTAAAACGTCTGGAATTTGTTTGGGAACGCATTTTTTACACAGAGGACATTTCTTTGGTTTTTTAAGAGAGAGAAAGTATCTTTTTTCTTCAGGAGTTTTTTTGTTCTGACATTCCCAGATGGGAAGCTGGTGTCCCCACCAAAGCTGTCTTGAAATGCACCAGTCCCTTATATTATTAAGCCAATCAAGATATACGTTTTCCCATCTCTTGGGAGTGAACTTTATATTTCCCTGCTCGACCGTTTTTTTGGCTATTTCAGCAAGCTTGTCCATTTTTAAGAACCACTGCCAGGAAGGAATTGATTCTATCATTGTTCCGCATCTGTCGCATACGGGAATCTGGTGAGAGTAATCTTCAGTCTTTTCTAAAAGTTTTAATTTTTTTAAATCTTCAATTACTTTTTCCCGCGCCTGGAATATATTTAGGTTTTGGTAGCAGAAAGGAACATTTTCTGTCATTTTCTTGTTTTCGTCAATGACTTGTACGACTTCGAGATCGTGTCTTAGTCCGATTTCAAAATCAATAAAGCTATGAGCTGGCGTTACTTTTAAGGCACCGGTTCCAAACTCTATATCAATGATACGGTCAGCAATAATGGGGATTTCTTTGTTAACCAAAGGCAAAATTGCCTTTTTGCCTACAAGTTCCTTGCATCTCTTATCTTTTGGGTTTACCGCTACTGCTGTGTCTCCAAGCATTGTTTCCGGCCTTGTGGTTGCAACGGTAATATATTCTTTAGTGTCTTTGACGGGATATTTAATATACCAGAGATTTCCTTTTTCTTCTTTGTGGTTTACTTCCAGATCGGATAAGGATGTTTGGCATCTTGGACACCAGTTTATTACCCTCTTCCCTCTATATATCCATCCTTTCTTGTAATAATAGGCAAAGGACTTTTGAACGGCTTCGGCATAATCTTTGTCCATCGTAAACTTGGTCCGGGACCAATCAAGAGAAGAGCCTATTTTTTTAAATTGGTCTAGGATAATATTCCCGTATTTTTTCTTCCATTTCCATGTTTCTTTGATAAATTTCTCGCGGCCCAAGTCAAATCTTGTTTTCCCTTCTTTTTTTAATTTCTTTTCTACCACGTTCTGAGTAGCAATGCCTGCATGGTCCGTGCCGGGAAGCCACAGGGCTTTAAATCCCTGCATTCTCTTCCACCTTATTAAAATATCCTGAGTTACGGCATTAAGAGCATGTCCCATATGAAGCTCTCCGGTGATATTTGGAGGGGGGACGGTAATACAGTAAGGTTTTTTGTGGCGTTTTGGAAGATTATCCGGATTAAAAAAACTGCTCTCCGTCCAGAGTTTGTAAATCTTTTTTTCCACTTTTTGAGGCTCGTATCTCTTCCGAATCTCCATATATTTATTTTAAACGATTTTAGCTTGAAACTCAAAGAATAATTTTAATTTAGAGCTTGTAGTTTGAATTGGCTTTAATGTTTTTGCTTTTAATATCTCCCTCCAACCAGTGAGAATATGCGGTTATTGCCACCATTGCAGCGTTGTCGGTACAGCGTTTAATTTCCGGAACGAGATATTTTACCTTCGGGACTTCTTCTTTTATTTTTTGCTTAAACCGCTTTCTTAGTTCCTTGTTTGCAGCTACGCCTCCTCCTATCATGATTGTTTTTACTTTGAAATCCTTTGCCGCTTTCAAGGTTTTTAAAATTAAAACATCAATAATTGCCTGTTGGGTATTGTATGACATCTCTTGAATATATTCTTTCGACGCCCTTTCTTTTAAAGGTCTTTTTTTAAAATCATAGAGCACTGCCGTTTTAAGTCCGGAGAAACTGAAGTCATAGTTCTTCTGATGAATCATTGGTCTTGGAAGCTCTATTTTGTATTTTGATTCCCCCTTATACTTTCCTGACTCTTTTGCAATTTTAGGGCCTCCGGGATATCCGAGTCCCATAACTCTTGCTATCTTATCCAGGCATTCTCCCGCCGCATCGTCTCTTGTTTCTCCTAAAATCCCATACTTCCCAAGCTCCTTTATTAAGATTAGCTGAGTATGCCCTCCAGAAACAATCAGGGAAAGAGCAGGAAAGAGGTTTTGACATAATGGTTTTGAATTAATTTGTGAAAGAAGATTGGCGAATATATGAGCTTCAATATGGTTAATGGGCGCAACTTGAATCTGCCAGACATCTCCTAATGCTTTGGCAAAGTTTATGCCTATCCACAGACAGGGTTCAAGTCCCGGGCCTGCGGTCACTGCAATTAAATCTATCTTTGGCTTCTTGTATTTTTTTAAAAAGCTTGAAAGTTTTTTTAAAAGCAAAGGCTCTCTTTCTTCCAAGTCTTTAGAGGTTTTAAGATTCAACAAAGAGCCTTTTTTAGAGTTTTGAATTTTTAAAAGCCCAGCTTCTCTTAGTGCTCGAGATAAAACCGGAACTAGGTTTTTCTGATGTTCTCTTTTTGCCAGACTGGGGTAAACGCCTCCCCATTTTTGGTGAGCTTTTACCTGTGAAGAAACGATATTGCTTTCAATTTCAACTTTAGAACCCTTTGCTTTGAGGATAGAAATGCAGGTATCGTCACAGCTTGTTTCAATGGCTAAAATTCTCATATTTATACCTTAGGTTAGCTTAAATATTGCTTTTTTTCAATTTCTTGTTAAAATGATATTGATTTGGCCCTATCGTCTAGTGGTCAGGACAAGTGGCTTTCAATCACTAAACCGGGGTTCGATTCCCCGTAGGGCCACAGAACAAAAACCTGACTTCTTCAGGTTTTTTGTTTAATTAAGATTAATCTTTTCCTGAAAACTTTTTACTTTCTGCAACAGAAGAGGATGTTCTCTTAAAACAGGGTCCTGTTCAAGAAGCTCTTTTGCTATGGATCGGGTTTTTTCAACTAGACGTATGTTTTTTAAAGATTCCATGGCGATATCCGGAATGCCCCATTGTCTCGTGCCCATAAAGTCGCCCGGTCCTCTTATCTTAAGATCTTCTTCTGCAAGTTCAAAGCCATTTTTACAGTTAATCAAAGCCTTTAATCGCTGTCTTGTTTTTCCGCTGGCTTGGATGTCTTTTTGAATGCTTGATGATTTTTCGGAACCTGTAAGAAGGAAACAATAGGATTGGCGGCTTGATCTTCCCACCCTGCCTCGGAACTGATAAAGCTGGGCCAGTCCGAACCTTTCAGCTCCTTCAATCATTATTATGGTGGCTTCCGGAATATCAATACCGACTTCTATTACCGAAGTTGAAACCAAGATGTTAATTTTCTTTCTCTTAAAATCTTTCATGACCCTTTCCTTGTCTTTACTGCCCATCTTTCCGTGAAGCAATCCTACATTTAAATCCTTGAAGATTTTTTCAGAAAGCTTTTTGTATTCTTCTTTAACTGCCTTAACGTCTCCCCATGTTGAGTTTTCCTTTTCCGTTTCCGGTGTTTCAATTCTCGGGCAGATTACAAACACCTGCCTTCCTTTCTTAACCTCTTTTCTTATAAATTTATATGTTTTCTCCCTTTCTTTTGGAGCAATTATCTTGGTAATTATTTTCTTTCTTCCTTTCGGCAATTCATCAATCAAAGACAAATCAAGATCTCCGTATATGGTCAGGGCTAACGTTCTTGGAATGGGGGTCGCCGTCATAGAAAGAAGATGGGGGATAACGGGAGAGTTTTTAACTTTCACAAGCCTTGCCCTCTGTTCTACTCCGAATCTATGCTGTTCATCAACTATTACTAAAGCGAGATTTCCAAACTTTACCTTGCCTTGGATTAGAGCATGAGTGCCGATTAAAATATCAATTTTCCCATCTTCTACTTTTTCAAGTAATTTTCTGCGAGATATTTCTATAAAGTCATTGTCTAATTTCTTTGAATAGAATCTGTCTTCTTTTCCCGTCAAAAGTCCGATATCAACTTTAAAATCTTTTAACATTTCATGGACTGTCTTAAAATGCTGTTTTGCTAAAACTTCGGTTGGGGCCATAAAAGCAACCTGATATCCTGACTTAACGGCGTTTAGTCCCGCAAGGGCGGCAACTACTGTTTTTCCGGAACCTACATCTCCTTCAAGAAGGCGGTTCATTGGTCTTGGTTTTTCAAGGTCTTTTAAAATTTGCCAGGCCGATTTCTTTTGAGAATCGGTGAGTTTAAACGGAAGGGATTTCGTTAATCTCTGCAAGAACTTTAAACTTAAAGGTATTGGGGGAGCCTTCAAGCTTCTAATCTTTAATCTTTGTTTTAAGACGGAAAGTTCAATAAAAAAAAGGTTTTCAAAAGAAAATCTTTCTTTAGCTTTTTGGGCTAATTCTTCAGAGTCCGGGAAATGAATTTGTCCGATTGCTTGGGAAATAGGGAGGAGATTTTGCTCTTTTAATATCTTCTCCGGCAGGGGATCCTTAATTTGGTTTTGAATTTGAAACAAGGCAGATCTTATTATATACCTTAGCCATCTTGAAGACAGTCCTCTGGTCTCCTGGTAGACGGGCACAATTCTTCCAGTGTGGGTTAAGTTGGGAGAAGTAATTTTTTCATAGGCAGGGTTGCTCAAATATATTCCATTTTTCCCTACACTTATCTTTCCTGCCAAAGAAATCATGTCTCCCGGCTTTAAAGTTTTTGTTAGGTAGGGCTGGCTAAACCAGGTTACTTTAATAGCCCCGGTTTTGTCTTCAACTATCGCATGGGTGAGCGTTATGCCTCTTTTCCACGTTCTGCTGTTATCTATTTCCAGAATCTTGCCTTGAATGCATAAAGGCTGGTTAATCTTCGCTTTGGAGATCGGTATCACATTTGAAAAATCCTCATAGCGATGAGGAAAATGATAAAGGAGATCCTGAACATTCTTTATTCCCAGCTTCTTTAACCTTTTTTGATATACAGGCCCGATATATGGGAGTTTTTCAATAGGAGTTGAGAGGTTCATTAATTTAAAGAGATTATTCCTATTTTATGTGCCCTCGCCGGGATTCGAACCTGGATCTGAGGCTCCGCAAGCTCCTGTTCTGTCCATTGAACTACGAGGGCTTTATACTATTGGAAATATCACAAAAACGGGTTAAAATCAAATTGACATTTGTATATTTAGGTATTAGAATAACAAAAGCAAAAAGGGAGGAGTACTCAAATGGTTACGAGAGCGGCTTGCTAAGCCGTCGTCCTTTATTGGACTTGTGGGTTCGAGTCCCGCCTCCTCCGCATAGAACAGAAGTGTCGAGGTTTAACCTCGACAGGTGAGCAGGATAAAGTAAGTGATGTGCATATGAATATTATTCAAGAAAATGTTGATTGTTCCGGCATCAAATTAACATCTAAGGACGTCCATGGAAAAGAAGTGGGCAGGGCGTTTTTGTATATAATGCATAATGATTTGCATGATAAGCCCTTTGGTTTTATGGAAGACGTGTGCGTTGTAGAGGAAATGCGCGGAAAAGGATTGGGAACTTCTCTTGTAAAACGTGTTATCGCATTAGCAAAAGAAAAAGGATGCTATAAGCTGGTTGCCACTAGCCGACATTCTCGAGAGAAAGTCCATCAGCTATATGTGAAATTGGGATTTTACGATCAAGGAAAGGAATTTCGTATTGATTTTTAATTATTTTGAGCACAATAAGGATTGTGTTTTCTCTTTCTAAAATCGTTTTGTAAAATACGGAGGGGTGCGAGAGTGGTTGAATCGGACAGTCTTGAAAACTGTTAAGGTAGAAATATCTTCGTGGGTTCGAATCCCACCCCCTCCGCCAATTACTTACTTACGAACCGAAATATTTTTTAAAATATGGACAAACAAGAAGTTCAAAAGTTAATCGAAGAGGCTATTGAATACAAGTCAGAAACAAATAGTGTTGAATTTAAAGATGCGCGTGGAGGTTTGCCAAAAAGCACATGGAAGTCAATATCTGCATTCTCACATAAGCCAGGGGGTGGAATTATTGTTTTTGGAATTATTGAAGATAGAGATAAAAGAGAAATAGAAATAATAGGGGCAGAAGGCCTTGATAATTTGCAGGAAAAAATTGGCGATTTGGTTAATAATGAGATGAGTTTTGTTATTCGGCCGATCTATCACATATTAGAAATTGAAAAAAGAACACTACTAGCTATTTTTATACCAGAATGTCCCGATCAGTTTAAACCCTGCTATTACAAGCCTGCAGGCATGCCAAACGGTGCATATATAAGAGATGGCAATACTGACAGAAAAATGACTGATGATGAGATGAGGAATTTAATCGATAATTCTAAAAAATTTAAATTCGATATCACTGTAGCAGAAGAAGCTTCGCTTGATGATTTGTCAAAAGAGAAGATTTTAGAACTTTTAATAAAAAGTGGCGAAAGAACTCAGAGACAAAGCTTGCCAGAAGAAATCGACTTCGAATTATTAAAGAATTTGGGAATAGCTGATAATTTTGATGGATTACAAAAACCAACCCTTGCCGGTTTCTTAATTTTTGCTAAGGATCGCCCGCAAAATAAACAACAATTCAGTAGGTATACTATTAGGTGTGTTAGATTTAAGGGTTCAAGTGTCGCTGCGGAAATTATTGATAGTTTAGACATTAAAGAAACACTCGATATTCAGATAGATGGAATGCTAAAGTTTGTTTTAAGGAATATTAAAAAGAGTGCGGAGATAATTGGCACAAAAAGAATTGAAAAATACGAGTATCCAGAAAAGGCGATTAGGGAAATAGTTGCTAATGCCGTTATTCATAGAGATTACAAAATCACTGAAACCTACACTCAGGTAAATATATTTGAAGATAGAATAGAGGTTTTTAACGCTGGATGTTTACCACCCGGAGTCACAATAGAAAACATAAAAGATGCTCAAGTTAGTCGAAATGAAGTAATAGCAGCTCGCTTAAAAGAATTTGATTATCTTGAAGAATATGGGAGAGGTATTGATATTGTTTTTAATGAAATGAAAAAATGGAGTTTACTTCCGCCAATATTTAAAAATACATCAAATAGCTTCAAGGTTATTTTAATGGGAGAAAAGTTAAGTAAGCTAAACAAAAGGCAAGTAAAAATTTGGGAGTATTTAGTTGAGAACAAAAATGTAACAGCTAAAGAGTGTGAACAAATTGTGCCTGATACGCCGAGACAAACTATTAATTACGATTTGAGCCGAATGCAAAAGATGGGATTATTACATAGTGTGGGTAAATCTAAGAGCACTTATTATGAAGCTAATTTTTAGAAGCAATTAGAAGTAAGCTCAAAAAGCCGTTTACTTCAGGCATTTTATTCAGAATTTACTCTCATTATCTTTAGAAGCAATTAGAAGCAAAATGATCATATGTTAAGAATAAAATAGTGTCTTTTAAAGTGTTGAATATTATGAAAGTCAAAAACGGAGAAGTAAAGGTTAAAAGATATTGTTCCAAATGCCAAAAATGGTACGAGGTGACTATTGATGTGGATGAGTGCCCAAAATGTAGAGAGGTGCTTTTAATGGATCCAAAGGAAGAACAACTGGAAGATAATCAGAAAAAAAAGACCTGAGTTGTGTGTTTAATGATAAATTAGGGTATTATTTCTTTTCGGCTTGCCAATCTAAGATTCTGCGTTAGGATTTTGCTCAAAAAAGATTCAGATTTTGTCTAAAAGGTATCGCACTTCGACAAACTCAGTGCTTTGCTTTCAAAATCATGATAAATTAGTGAAATGAAGCAGAATAAAAAAAGACATACAAAGAAAGTAATTTCTATCCCAACAGCAATTATCATTATTATTGTCTGTGCTGTTTTAGTTGGCGGTCTTGTGTTTTGGCAATATTTAAAAATGGCGAAGGAGAAAGGGGAGAGGTTACCAATTGGTTGGCAAACATATCAGCGCCCTGCCACTATTTTTAGCTTTCGATATCCAGAAAAATGGGCAGTGGATGATTTAGAGGATCGATTTTATGTTGAACTTAAAAACGAAGAAGGAGAAGGTGTTGCTACTGTAGAATCAGGAAACTTAACTTTTTACTATCCCATTTCCACCCCCTTTTGTGCAGCTCATCCCGAAGACAATAGATGCGAGGTTTTAGAAACAGATAAATATTCCGCTTCAATTGATTGGAATCCAGAATCGGGTGAGGGAGCGATAGCTAAAATTGTAATACCCGAAGAATATACAACAGAAGAGTGGGTATTGATTGTTACTCTTTATGAAGCCGATACCTCTACAGAAAGTATTTTCCGTCAAATTCTTACCTCCTTTAAGTTTATTAAACCTACTATTGATATTTCTAATTGGCAAACTTACCGAAGCAAAGAATCTGGATTTGAAGTGAAATACCCTCCACAATGGCAATGTGACGATTGGTCAGAATGGTTTTTTCAATTATTTCCTAACCCAGAGACGGTTTCTCAAGAAATACAAGAAATCAGAGATATTCCATCTTTCTATATTGCGATTAGTGGTATTTCAATTGATGATAGGAGTTTGAGTTTAAGAGAATTATTTGACAAAGACATGTTGCCCGATTTAGTGGAGGATGTAGACCCCCAAGTTCAAGAAGTAAAAATTAATGATTTTGACGCTCTCACATTTTTTCGTGCCGGTATAAACCTTCGGGTATACATTGTTTTCCATCCCTATCGTACTAACAGAATTATACAAATATACTTTAATAACAATGAATTCGATCTTCGGGGAATTACAACGATTCAAACTTTCGACAAAATTCTTTCCACTTTCAAATTTATTAAATAAATTTAGCTACAATCTTGATTATTAATTTAAATTAAGTTAATTAAATCAGATTTGGCTAATAAAAATATGGTAGAAAATATAAATCAACAATCACCAGAGCCTTATTCGGAATTAAAATCATTTAAGCCATATCTAGGCAAAAAAGCGCCGGTATTGATACAAATCATAGCCGGTTTTATGTGGTTAGGAGCTGCAGGCGTTATTCTAAATGGTGTATTCAATTTAATTTTTAACCCAGTCTTTGGCATAATAACAATCTTAATTGGCATTTTCGCTATCATTACTGGAAAATCTCTTTTTGGAATGAAAAAAAGAGCGGTGCGAGATTCAATAATTATGGCGGTTTTGTTCGCCGGTATAGTTATTTGGAGTATAATTTCAACAAAATTTGCCGGTGGATTAGATGCAAACAAAACGGAAATTATGTTACTTTTATATGCTGCACTTTTAGTATTGATTACTTTAAAGTACAAACTGCGGTTTATTAATTAAGATTTAATGAAATTCGGCGGCGGTGAAAACAAGGGCGGGGCGGGAATTCCTTTCCCCCAACCCTTCTTCTTTCCCGTCCCGCCCGAGCGTTGGGTTTTATTTCTGTCGAGTGAAGCGCGGCAATCAAAAATCAATTTCCGAATTTTCTTCAAAGAAAGTTTTAACTTCGCCCAAAAGGTACCGCCAGTTAGAAAATTGCCAAAACCTCAAGTGTTTCAATTGAGGATTTAATAAAATAAATTATGAATCTTAGTTTCCAGAAAATTACACCGCGGGTTATTTTTTTACTAATCACGATTGTTGTTTTGGGCGTGGCAGGATTTTTTATCTACAATAGTTTTTTCCGTCCCGCGCAACAAATGGTTAACGAAAAAGTGGTCGGAAAATCCGACTTATTCGGAACAATGGGGGCCTTTACTATAAATAATGTGGCGATGAGTACGCCTGGGATGCTTGATGCTATTGGACAAAAAGGTTGGACTGAATTTAGAAAAGATAATTCGGCATATCAGAATCTTTTAAACAATTTGAAAAAACTTATTCAAGACCGCGCAAGACTTGTTGAAGAGACGGGTTTTTCTGTTGACAGGGAAATTCCAAGTTATTTTACTTGGAATATTATTGAACCCCAAAAAGGACAATTTGACTGGGAATTAACTGATATTTATGTAAAGGGGGCTTCAAATGTCGGCGTTAAAATTTCAGCTGTCATTCAGCCTTTTGCCAGTTGGGATCAAAAAAATACCCAGACAAACAAAGACGCGTTGGATTTTGCCTATTATGATTATAAGGCCGGTCTGCCTAAAGATATCGCCGAATATCAAAACTTTTTGGCAAAAATGGTTGAGCGTTATAAAGATAAGGTTGCTGTTTGGGAGATCGGTAATGAACCTGAAAATCCTGGCGGTGGTTATCAAAATAATCCAGAGGGATATTTTGATTTGGTTAAAATTACATCAGAAACGATAAAGAAAGCAGACCCAAAAGCTAAGGTAACCAATGGCGGCGCTATGCCCATAGTTGGCATGAGGGAATCGGATTCATTTAATGCTTTTTGGACTGAGTTTTTTACTCTTGGCGGCGGCCAGTATCTTGATTATTTTAATATTCACTATAATATTGAACGCAGTCCGGATGCTAAGTCAGATACGGCTACCTTTGAAAAAAACTTGGCAGCTTTTAATAATTTAATGGATAAAAATGGCGGCAGAAAACCTTTATACCTAACAGAATTTGGCGTTTATTCGGGTTTGCCGTCTTCTCAACCATCAGGACAATCCGCTCAAGGACAATTGCCCGGCAGCGAAGGCGGCAGATGCGGCGATAATATTTGCGATGATTTTGAAAAGCAAAACCCGAATGCGTGTCCGCAGGATTGCGGTGGAAGCGCGCTGAGTGGAAATCAGGAACAGTCTGCCGGTCAAAATCCTGAACAACAAGGCGTTTTAAATCAAAATCAAGGCGACTATCAGCCAGAAAACCAACAAGGTAATACGCTTCCTATTCAAAATCAAGAATCTCAAGCCGCTTTGTATTTTAAAAATTCAATTCTCGCTTTTGCTAATGGCGCTAAAACAATTTTTATTGATCTGATTGGTCCAGATAATGACATGGTTGGTTCTTCAATGGCATTTAATGCCGACGATGAACCGCGACTCTTTCTCACCACCTTAAAGATGATTGATAGTAAGGTTGGCGGTTTTTCTAAAGTAGAAAAAATTGATAGCGGTCAATATAAGTTTACCATTGGAAGCAAAAATATTTATGCTTTATGGTCGGGAACATTGCCAAATGAAATTTCCGGACAAGTAAGAGTAACAGGTATAAAGGGACAAGAACGGATTACGGATGCTGCGGGAATAAAATTAAGCGCCGACCAGCCGATTTTTATTGCATTACAGAGCAATAATTGAAGATTGAAATAGTTGCTCTTAATAGTTTCTAGAGTTGTAAATAATCTAATTCATAATTATGGAATTAAAAAAGATGAATCAGAAACAGGGAATCGGCTTATTCTTTGCAGGCATTGGCACTTTGGTTGGGGTTATCAGCAATCATATGCCCAAACCATATGGGTGGGTAATGCTTGGAATGGCAATACTGCTTCTTATTACAGGTGTCTTTTTGTGTTTTAAATACAGAAAATAAATGTGTTTAGAATCAAAAAGCCGGCATTGCCGGTTTTTGTTTTTATCCTCTTGCCGTAACAGCTCCCCAGACTTCTTTGGCTCCGGCTTCTTTGAGCGCTCTTGCACACCTGTTCATAATTAAACCGGTTGAGTAAAGATCGTTAACTAATAAAATCTTTTTGTCTTTTATTCTTTTTTCGTCTTTTACTCTAAAAG
>Ga0268285_1000409_pt1 | contig 25426 bp, 25 predicted proteins | sample saktaG_2_FD_190144 | JGI IMG/M metagenome (GOLD analysis project Ga0268285, IMG submission 190144) | Saline water microbial communities from Sakinaw Lake, British Columbia, Canada - sak_2013_06_06_120m | ecosystem: Environmental > Aquatic > Non-marine Saline and Alkaline > Saline ... | reverse complement strand
TTACTGAGACCATGCGTGGCAGAATCCAAGCACTCATCCCGTAACGCGTACTTCAGCCCGTTGGTCCTTACTGTAAAAGGGCCAGGACCGTATGGTATGAGTGAGACACGTGTCCCAACTTGACCGTGCAATATGCATTTCTCGCTCTTATCAACTGCAATGAGTGTTGATTTGCCGTCATAGAGACCTACTTGGCCCGGGTGACTGGCGATCAATGCAACATTTCCCAATGTATGATCAAGGCGTCCACCCGTCGCCGCGACAAGAATGACCTGTTCGCATCTGTGCTCTAAGGCATATTCCACAGCAAGTTCCGCATCGGTCTTATCTTTCGCTTCCGGGTACCGAATATGTTCAATACCACGGTTATTCTTCCACATATCATCGTTAACAGAGTCCATGTCACCAATGATGACTTGAGGAGTTAGCCCTATATCGACAAAATATTTTGCCCCTCCATCTGCGGCGATTAGCAAGTCGCAATCCATTGCGATTTGTTTGACTTTTGCCGGATTGCTCAACTGACCATTGCAGAATATGCAGGCTCTTCTACCCGAATCAGTGGTCACAAATGTTATCTCCCGTCTCAAGTGTGTCTTGCAAATAGGCTGATACAAGCTCTTCGGGCGAGCCGGAGGAAGCACCTGTTACAACATTAATGTCATTCTGTGCAAACAGTTGCTGTGCTCGCTGCCCCATACCGCCGGCTATAATAACACTGACATTATTTTCATGTAACCACTGCGGTAAAACTCCAGGTTCATGGGCGGGAGGAGTTTCATCTTTCCTGTTTATAACCTTTTTAAGATTATCATCGATATCAAAGATTGCAAACTGATCGCAGTGGCCAAAGTGAAGACTCATTTTACCCTGTGCTAATGGAACTGCTATGCGCATTTTCTTGTCTCCTGTTTGTAAAGATTGTGTTGCGATTAATTCCTGAGCATTGTTATCAAGCTCAAGAATGGGATTCAATATTTTTTTGAAAGCCTTAGCCGTTTGACTTTGGTTGTAGTGATGTACAAATGGTCTCCCGGAATCACAGGCTTGTACGATTTGTGGATCTATGGGAATCCGGCCCAGGAAGCGTACGTGCATCTCGTTAGCCATAATTTCACCTCCCCCGGACTTAAATATGTCCGTCCGCTCACCGCACTTTGGACAGACAAAACCGCTCATATTTTCCAATACGCCGAGAACAGGCAGTCTGAGATTGTGACAAAAGTTAATGCACTTACGAACGTCAGACAGTGCCACTTCTTGAGGGGTGGTAACTATAATTGCGCCATCGGCATTTTCCAAAAGCTGGACAACCGAAAGTGGCTCATCTCCCGTACCGGGAGGCGAATCGACAATCAGAAAGTCCAAATTGCCCCAATCTACATCTTTTAAGAATTGCTTTATCATCTGATATTTCATCGGGCCTCTCCATATCACAGCGTCGTCACTTCCTCGCAGCAGGAATCCTATGGACATGACCTTCAAATTTTCCATCATATCTATCGGCAAAATTGTATTTCCTAATGCCTGAATGGTTTCGGCTTCGAGATTTAAGATCTTGGGTATACTTGGGCCGTGTATATCAATGTCGAGCAGCCCGACCCTTTTGCCGGAAAGAGCGAGCGAGACTGCCAGGTTTACCGCCACCGTACTTTTACCCACACCTCCTTTGCCGCTGAAGACAAGTATCTGGTGCTTTATTTGTTTTATCCTCTGCCGGATTTGCTCCTGTTCGGCCTGCATTTGTTTTCGCTTGTTTTCGTCAATTTGAGAAACGTTATTTTCTTTCGCCATAATTAATTTTCCATTCTTCAAAGAACTTATTTATTGTCCCTAATTTCGGGGCATGCGTTAGAAATTTTTGCAGCTACTATCACCTTATATTCTTTGGCGAGCCTTTCAAAAGCCTTTCTGAGGTTTTCGAAAACTGCTTGGCTGTCTCCTGTTATGAGGGTGCTCATTGGCCCGATTTCGACCTTTAGGCTATCACTCTTCAACAGCTCAGCAAATTGCTGAATTGGCTCGGTCAGGTTGTCGCAGCGTAATGGATATAGACTTATTTCCGCTTGTACTTTCATAATTTCAGCACAGCCGCCATAAAGGCTCCTTTTTGACTTCCAAACAATTGAGCAATACGATCAATCCAGGGAGCCAAAGAGATCAGCCAATTTTGTGTAGGAACAAAACCTCCAACAAATATTTCCACTTGGCCGTGCTGCTCCAGAAATTCTCTCAGTTCAACGGGTGAGAACAGTCGGGCGGCGGCATATGGATTTTCAGGACGGCCCAGCCTCTGTTTTTGCCGATTAACTGTAGATAACACATTTAGCATACCAAGCACTATCCTGCCCGGCTTGCGAGTGCATCGTATCATCTCTTGTAATACGACTTCGGCATCACGAACAAACTCAAGCGTTGTAATCGCCGCCGTCAGGTCGAAAGTGCTATCTTGGAACGGCAATAAATGCCCATCAGCCACATAAAATGAAACGTTTGGAATGCCCTTTTGCAGTGCTGTATTTACCATACGCTCAGAGATGTCGAGACCTGTAACCTCAAAACCGCATTGACTGAAGAACCTGCTCCAGTGGCCTGTTCCGCAACCTATTTCCAGCAGTCTTTTCCCTTCGGTCTCAGTTGGCAGGAAGTTGGCGATTAACTTCTTTTCTAAGCGATCATACATTGCGCCCCGCCTGTCGGCGTACCAGCTATCATAACTATTGGCCACCTCGTCAAAATTGAAATATGACGCAGACTGTTGTAACATAAAATTAGTATCCTCAGCCAAGTTCATATGTAACTTCTCGCCACAGCGCCTTTACCTTCTCTGATATATCACCGCCTGTATATTCGATCAGCGTAGCTTTCATTATCTGTGCTTTGGTGAAAGCTTCATCGTAGGGGATTTTTCCAACAACTTTCAACCCGTGTTTACCGGCATCCTCAGCGATACTGCAGCTCATTTCAGGATTGATATCTGCTTTATTAATACAAACCAGTGTTTTAATTCCAAAATTAGCCGTAAGCTGGGCCACTCTTTCCAAATCATGTTTGCCGGAAAGGGTGGGTTCTGTAACGACCAACACCAGATCCGATGCTGTAATTGATGCAATTACAGGACAACCGATTCCCGGCGAACCATCGACAATGAGCAAATCCTTCTTTTGCTCTTGTGCTATTTTCTTCGCTTCTTTGCGAATAACAGTCACCAATTTGCCACTGTTTTCCTCAGCGATTCCTAATTTGGCGTGTACCATAGGCCCAAACCGTGTATCTGATACAAACCACTGTCCGTTTATACTGTCGTTAAACTCAATCGCATCCGCCGGGCAAAACTCCACACACACCTTGCAGCCTTCACACGAAACAGGGTCAACGGTAAACGTTTTGTCGACCACGTCATTTGCCGGGCCATTAAAATTGATTGCATCAAATCTGCACATATCCCGGCATTTCCCGCAACCAATACATTTTTCAGTGATTATAGAGGCTTGTTTACCACCGGAAAAATCATTGGTTTGCCTTACTTTCGGCTCTAAAACCAAATGCAAATCCGCCGCATCTACATCGCAATCGGCCAGGACAGCATTCTTCGCAAGGGCCGCAAAGGCTGCCACGATGCTTGTCTTGCCGGTTCCGCCCTTACCACTTATTACCACCAGTTCCTTCATGAATTCACCTTTTGTTAACAATGGAATGATCTGGTCACAAATCCCAGGTTGCGAGGACATTACTTCTCAGTAGTTACCGTCATCTCTACGTTCCGTTTTTTTGAACAAGTCAATCTTTTTGCTTTTCATACGCTTCTTATAACACGATGTCGAAGCTACATTTTACTTGATGCATCCTGAGCAGCTAACACAATCGGGTATACAGTAGGAGCACTTGTTAAATAGGGGTGAGTCGCCATTTGTAAGGTCTCCAGTTCTGCAAACGACATCCTCTTTTGAATTGCGACGCCTATGAGGTTGATGATCTCGCCACAAGATATTCCGCCCGCCACTTGTCCGCCCAATATGATGCCGGAGCGTTTTGAGAAAATAAGCTTGACCTTGATCTTGTTTGCCCCGGGCAATGTTGCCGGATGCTTATCTACTCCATCGGCCATGCCTGTCACAATTTCAAAACCTTCTTTTTTGGCAGTGTTTTCCGTAAGCCCAGCCGAACCTAAGACCATGCCGTCAATATAAGTTGAGTAGATTGCAATTGTTCCCTTATTCTCTCGCACCACTTTTAATTGATAAAGATTTGCTCCTGCAATCCTGGCTTCCGCGGTTGCTGTGGAAGCCAGCATGACAGGTACATCTTTCCGTGTGTAAAAATCTCGTTTGCCGGCACAATCACCTACGGCAAAGATATCGGGATCAGTCGTACGCATGTACTCGTCCACCCATATTCCCTTACCTTTGCCTAAGTCTAATTCTGCATTGGTTGCTAATTTTGTATTAGGCATACCCCCAACACCCAGGATAATGCTATCAATCGGGATTTCGTTGCCATCCGAAAACCGTACACTTTCCACTTTGTCGCTGCCCAAAATCTCTTCAACGCCGATGCCGGTCATCAAGGTGATCCCTTTTGACTTCAACGTCTGCTCCGCAAGCGCTGAAAATTCCGTATCAAAGGAATTTGCCAGTAGATTGGGAAGAATTTCGACCAAATAGACGTTCATATTGTCTATTTTAGATATCTCATCTGCAAACTCTACCCCTATGAAACCACCCCCAATTATTAAAACGTTTTTTGTCTTTTTGATTTCTTCTATTGAGTTTTTGAGGTATGCCAGATCCTTATAGATTGGGTAAACACCCTTTTTGCTAATACCTGGTATCGGAGGAACAATAGGTGAGGAACCTATTGCGAGGATTAATTTTTCATAACCATATTGCTTACTTGTTTTAGTAACAACTACTTTTTCTTTGCGATCTATTATTACTGCTTCATCCAATATCATGTCAATATTGTTTTTTTCTAAAGGAGCATTGCCACACTTGTTTTCATCGGGACTGTTCAAACTTGCGAACATATAGGGAATCCCACAGGGGATGACCCCTTTTTCAATATCCTTCATCAGAGAAATCCTTTTTGCCGGGTAGTACTCTCGTGCGGTTACCGCACTTACGATTCCAGCCGGTCCTCCTCCTACAACCAAAACATCTACCTTTTTTTCCATAATGTACCTCATTTAAAATGTAATGATTTTATCTGCGTTCTTAATCCACTCTGCTAATTCGTTCATCTTAGCTTCCTGAGCGCCTTCAAAATAAGGCTCCCCTTTATGGATACCGCAACGCACTTTGCAGGTACCACATACTTTGACAGGGACACTTTTTCCAATCAGCTCCTTCAGCATTTTTCCCAAATCAAAGTAACCTTCAGGCGGCGTAGCCGCATCACGAGCCAAATCGACCGAATCGTTCATTAAAAATATATTCACCTCCAAACCGATATTGAGCAGTTGTTCTGCCAGCCGAAGACCATTCCACGTCACATCTGTACCGTCGTAAGGATTTCTGTTAAATACAAGAAGAATGTTTGCCATTTGAGTTTTTTTCCTTTTCAGAATCAAAAAATTTTTCACGCCACCACAGGAAATGTCCCCATGGATTATCGAGTTTGTACTTGCCATCCTCCGGAACTCCCTCCCATGTGTTGATTTTCTCCAGTAGTTCCGGGCAGGATTTATCTTCGGCTAATAGTTCATAGGCACATTTGACGAGCAAGAATTTTTTAGCAGCATCGGCATCATCTTGATTATGATCAGGATGGCATTTCATTGATGCCTTTCTGTAGGCTTTCTTCAAATCATTCTTGTCAGCATCTTCGGAGACCCCAAGGACCTTACGGGCCGCCTTTCGTGCCGCTAAGTCACGGGTTATTCTCTCCATGAATTCAAAATCATCTTTCATTTGACTGTCACACTCGCATTGATTTTCCGGTATAGCTGCACGAACTTTTCTTCGTAGCCGGGCAAGGCATCAATTATCTTAATCCCCTTCGAGTACGCTTCGGCTATCAGTCGATCATTCGGTATCTCAATAGGAATTTCTATTTCCTGTTGCTGACAATAGCGAACAACTCGATCATCGCCTATGTCGCAACGGTTTATTGCGACGGCAAATGGAAGCTTAAGCTCTCTTACCATCTCCACCGCCAGTTGAAGGTCATTCAAGCCAAACGGCGTAGGTTCGGTGACCAGCAGAACAAAATCTGCTCCCTTAACTGCTTCGATCACCGGACATGAGGTGCCAGGTGGGACATCGATAACTACCGTATCACTGTCTGTCGGTTGTCGTTTGACATGTTTTATCAAGGCAGGGCTTTGGATGGCGCCAATATCGAGTTTGCCTGCACCATATAAGACTCCGTTCGCTCTGCCAAATTCAGCAATTCCGATCTTGCGTTGTTTTTCCTTAATTGCGGCCTGTGGGCAGACGGCCATACATCCACCGCAGGAATGACATAACTGCTCAAAAGTCATGGCGGTATCTTTCAGACAAATGATAGCACTGTATTGGCAAAGCCGGCCGCACTTGCCGCATCCGTCACATAATTCGGTGTCAACTTCCGGCACACCTATCGTCACATTCTGAGTTTCTTCTATATCCGGCTTCAGGAATATGTGGCCGTTCGGCTCCTCAACATCACAATCGAGATACTGCACGGTTTGGCCCATTCGAGCAATTGAGCAAGCCAGATTCGTTGCTATCGTTGTCTTACCTGTTCCGCCTTTGCCGCTTGCTACTGCTATTTGCATACTATCTCCTATCAATTTCCAAACGTTAGCCATGCGTTTATTACCATGAACAAAGCCGCCCCTAATGTAGTGTACGCAAATATCACTTTGAGGTTCTTGGGTTTTGTTTTAATCGAGAACACGCCGCCTATGAGCCCTCCAATTAAGGCGGTTACACTCATGGGAATGGCCCATGATGCGTTGAAATCTCCGGCCGCCGAATGCCCAATCAGGCCCATAAAAGCTGTGGCGGCAACCATAGCGGATGATGTACCTACCGCCACACGCATAGGTACGCCACAACCAAGAACCATCAACGGAACCTTGAAGGAGCCTCCGGAGATCCCGACCATTCCCGCAATCAAGCCGGTCCCCGCGGTGATCGGCAGGGCCAACCACAGATTAACCTTGTATTCATGCTCGCCGAATTTGCGATGCCAGAAGCCCAACCGATTCTTGTCGGAAGACGGTCTATTTCTTGCAGGCCGCAACATGAAGAAGCCAGATAATACAAGTAAGCCGGCAAAGACAAACTTCAGAATTCCACCAGGCAAGAGATGAGCATAGTATCCACCCAGCAGAGCCATCACATCTGTCGGCGGATCAATCACCATCGCAAGCTTCCAGTCAATCGATCGGCTCTTCTGGAAAACTAGCGCAGCCGATACAGCCGTGCACAGCAGGATACATTGTGCAGACGTCGCTGCCTGAAGCATGGGCAATCCGCAAGCCACTAACACAGGAACGTAAAAGTTACCTCCACCACGACCGGTCATGCTCATCAGAACCGAAATGACAAGGATGGATAGAGCAACTATACCAAGCTTTAGCATGAGCTTACATTCCTTTCTCCTGTCATATTAATTCCATCCCAGTCGAATTTATCTTTAGCTATCCAACCTTTCTGTGGAAGTGAATCGAAGCAGATCGGTTTTGGATTGCACCAATGGTTGCCCGGCAAGATATCCCACTTTGTATACCTGTTCATCGGTGACGCTGTTGTGTCTATCCTGTAACCATCCGGATGGAAGCCAACTGTAATCTCCGTCGCTTTAAATGTCCGATCCATCATGCATCTCCGTTATGTGTTTTTGTCGAAGTGTTTTCGAATATATTGGCAGTAGATCGCTGCCGCGGGATTGTGAGCCAATACGCGATCCTTGGCAATAAGTGTTGTCACAGGTGCATCTGAAAGCTTGGCAAAGATTGCATCGTGGCCAACGCAAAGCCCGCATATCACATTGAACTGAGTTTCCGCCTCATTGAGCAACTGGGCCTGTCCGGCCGGGTTGCACATGACTTCATCGTTCTGTGGGGAGATCTGCTGCAAGCCAAAATCTTTCTTGTCAATTCCACAGACTTTGCAGCAAACTGAAACAACCTCAAAGTGATTTGAAAGAATACTCTCAATGATTTGTGCCTCTTCACTCAAGCCGATGCAAAATGCCAAACCAATTTTTTGATATCCCAGCTTTTTAGCAAACAGAACTATTTCACCCAATCTTGTTTCTTTGCCATAATACTGTGCCTCAACTGCAGATGCGGCATGGTGCAATTTGGCTACATCATTATAATACAAGGGCCTGTGCCTCGGAGTTTGTGAGAAGCAATCCTTGCCATCGCGACACTCTTTGCTCCTGCATCTTGCGCATTGCGGGACTATTCCTTTTTCCATTTAGCTATTCCTTTGCCCTGTTGTCATCATCAGTGAACACAACTCTTGCCTTTAAATCATTTGCTTTCTCAGCAGGGATCTGTCAATAAGAGAGCATGATGATTCTATCGCTATCATCTGCCGAAAGCTGATAAGCGGAGGGTGATATATCAACTTTCCTGGCGTTCTAACTTGTGGCAGTCTATTTACTAAATTCCTTCTGGGTAATTATGATTGCCTTGTTGGGACATTCGGTAATACAGGCAGCGCAGCCAGTACAGATCTCGTCGTTAATAACGGCTTTTTCCTTAACCTCAATAGCTCCTGCCGGACATACATCGATACAGATACCGCATCCTGTACACTTTTCAGAATCAACAACAGCAACAGCCCTGCGACTACTTTCAAGCTGTGTTATTCTTTGATTCAGTTGTTGTTTTTGCTGATCCAGCATCTCTGCCTGCTGTTTTAGCTCAGCCAGTTCCTGATCAGGATTTTGTAATCCGTCATCTTCCAGAAAACCTGCTGCCGGGCCGGTCGAAGGCATACCCATCGAACCTGCCATACCCATACCCCGGCCCATGCCTCGTCCCATTCCACCACCGCGTCCCATACCTTTGCCCATGCCGCGTCCGCCCCCCATTCCTCGGCCCATACCACGTCCGCCACCCATGCCTAAGCCCATGCCGCCACCTTGCCCGATCGGGCCGGTCATAGGCGGTCCGGTTGGCGTTGGGACTGCCGGCGAAGTGTTTACACCAAAGTGACTGGCTACATTAGGCTGCGAAGCAGAAGAAAAAGCCCCTCTTTTGAATTGCTCAACGGCATTGCGGACAGGTCCATTGACACCAACGATAACCTGTATGCCAGCCTGACCAAAGACATTAAATGCGTTAGGACCGCAGTTGCCGGTTAGTACTGTTGTTACTCCTTTTTCCGACATTAGCTGAGCGGACTGAATTCCCGCACCGCCGCCAAGGGCCATATTGGGATTTTCAATAGCCTCTAATTGCATTGTATCAGTATCAATAATCAAAAAATAGGGACACCGACCGAATCGAGCTTCCACATCGTCATCGAGCGTAGGCCCTGTTGATGTTACTGCAATCTTCATAAAAAATCCTTTCTATCAGAGTCCACATGTTCCAGTCGGACACGTTCCGGTGGGGCAGGAATTACTTCCCTTGCTACTTTGTCCAACAGCGAACCCTGAAAACATTTTTTGAGTATCCAAGCTCCCACATTTTTCGCAGACGTGCTTATTTTTGCCGGCGCTTTTTTCCAGAAATTCTGTCTTGTGCCCGCATTTGCTACACTTGTATTCAAATATTGGCATCGTTTTAACTCCTTATAAACTCATTAAAGTTTCACCTCAAAATATAGCGTCCTTAAACACTGTATGACACACACTTACCAACTTCTTATGCAACCGAGCAAAGAAAACCTGAATCTATAGAAAAAGCTGGGGATGGCGTCGTGTGTTATACAAACACACCATCCCCTCTTATAAGTCTATAAGCATCTAAGAAAATAAATCCTTAGCTTTCTGTTTCTCAGTCTTTGCTGCTTTTCTGACTTTCGAGTTCTTCTATACGCTTCTTAATTCCATCAAGAGCGTCTTCAAGATATTCGGCCTGGCCTTTGAGGCTATCCAGCTCTTGCTTAGGTGCAACTGTTGGCGCAAACGGCGCACCGCCATACGCATATGGATTCACAGCACCGCCATAAGCGTATGGATTCACAGCACTACCATAAGCAGGCAAGTCATATCCGGCTCTGCCCCAACCAAAACCTCGACCTCGGCCAAAACCGCCTCCTCGACCTCGACCCCAGCCCATACCCATACCACGTCCACTTACGGGATTCGCATAACCCGGCATTGGATAGCCGGCACAAAAGCCCGCGGCCCTACCTGTCATTGGTCCCATACCTCCTGGACCTGTTCCATCTCCACCTGGCATGATAAATCTCCTTTCGAAATAAGATTAAGCTCTTGTCAGTTTCTTGCCACATCTTGGACAACTTCTTGTATTGCAAGGCTGCCCGGCAACATGAGAGACTACTGCTGCGCAGTTCGGGCATATACAACTTCCACCCGGTCCTGCGGCGAACGGTCCACCCATTCTGCCTCTACCCTGGCCTTGGCCTTGCCCCATACCACGTCCCGTACCGGGCCCTTGGCCGCCAGGACCTGTACCGTCACCTCTTGGCATAATATCCATCCTTTCTGCAATTAACTGCTTATTTATATCTACCACCGATAACCAAATCTGCCTCTGCCGCGACCGCGGCCCCAGCCCCGACCGAAACCTCGGCCGAAACCAAAGCCCCTGCTAAACCACGGAGTGATTCGGCCACCATAACCATACGAACCTGCACCATAGGGCCCGGATGCCGGCGCGCCGGGACCATAGAAACCAGCTTTACCCATAACAGGGTTCATATAACCCGGCACTGGGAAACCCGCACAGAAACCGGCGGCTCTTCCTGTCATTGGTCCCATTCCAGCAGGACCTGTTCCATCTCCTCTTGGCATAATAATCACCTCCTTTTCAACATTTTGGAAATTCTCATTTATTTGACCAACGGGCACACTTTGCAATCCCGCAAAACCTTTCACTTCGCCCGGGTCTTCTTCCGAGACTGTCAAGGCACAAAATCCTTGACCTCGTCCTGTCATCGGGCCTTGACCTAACGGCCCCGTACCATCAAAACCTGGCATTTATTCGGTCTCCTTAACTAAATCCACAGCATTTCTAAATGTTTTGCTCTTTCTGAAGATCATCTCACCAACTTCACATCCAAGGTCCTGTGCGATAACAGGACACTTAGCCTTTAATACGAAGAATATATTCTTATCTACATCACTGAGGGTCTCGTAGTTACCCTGTCCCTTGGCAATCACCAGATCAGCTTCTTTGAAACGATTGACAAAAACCTCCGAGCAGGTTTCCAAAATCGTCCCGGGACCATCAGAGCCGTTGTCAATCACCTCTACAATTCGGGGCAAACCGGCAAGGACCGCATCTTCCATTGTGGCATCATTGATTACGGGTGATCCCTTGACAACTACGGTAACTTTTTCTATGGGTAACCGCTCAATCAACAGGCGGTCAAAGATAATCTCGCCGGCATTATCAGCAAGATAGAGTATCTTTTCGGCCTTGTTTATTGCCTGCTGGAATGGTTTCAACTGCATATCGGAGAATTCTGAAGCCAAACATTCGCTAATCGTCTTTTCAAGTTCACTTTCCTGTAATTTGCTGTTAACTCCGAAATCGATGATATTGCCCGCTATTGCTATCCGTATCGCTGTCTCAAGCATGTCTTTGGACTCGATAATGTATGCGCGCATTTTCGAATATAACTGAAGTGCTGCATTATTGAATTGCTTCTTAACATCACGATATGGATCTTCAGTCCCTACTAATTCACGAATCAATCGATGTATCTTCTGACCCATGACCGGCGGGCTCTGACTCATATCCAAGTCATTCGCGAGAATAAGAACCTCTCGAACCACCTGTTCGTGAACCAGCTTATCGTCAGTTGACAGTCGAGCAGCACCGAGTGCCTGACTAATGAAGCAAGGAATACAATCTAAGAAAATCTGCATAGCTCTACGTACCTGTCTGAAAAACGCACATCCTAAATCCAGTGGCCTTCAACATTGGCCTGCTCTACCTCTTTCAATTTGCCTGCTTTGAACGAATCTATTGTCTGCTGGACTGTTTGTTTCTCAGCAAGAAATATCTTTACCTTGGCTGCACTAAGCGTCCTAAATGCATTTGGGCCCACATTACCGGTTATCACTGCATCAACATCGAGATTGGCTATGTTCTGTCCGGTCTGAATCCCCGCTCCCTGAGTAGCATTTAGATTCACTGTGTTGTCATGTGCCTGAAACTTTCCTGTCTCTGTATCCACTACGATAAGCCACTTAGCTCGCCCAAATCTTGGATCAATCTCACTCGAAAGCTCTTCACCTTGTGATGTCACTGCTACTTTCATTTGTTTCTCCTTCTCTCATTCACCTTAGACTCCGACCCCGTCGGTTGCGCAAAACCGCATCAGCATTGCATTAACTTCTTTTATCTACGACCACCCTTCCAGCATCGGCGTCTGCGAAAACTTCTGCGGGCTCCAGGCCAAAAACCAGGCATTATATATTGCGGCTGACTTAATTGGCGAGCCTTGTACGCGTTTATAATTTGTTCTGCCGAGCCTTTAACAAACGGCAAAACCTGAATTTCCGAACCGTTTATCATCTCTGCCAATGGCCTGGAAATTGCTCCACAAATTAAGACACCTACGCCAAGCTGTTTCAACATAGCGGCTCTTTCTGGGCCGCTCTGTTCAACAAGAACGATCTCTTGGCGATCCGTTTCCCCACCATTTTTAAGCTCAATAACTAGTAATTTATGAGCAAAGTCGAATACGCTCGACACTTGACCCTGCCAAACTGGTAAAGCTACCTTCATAAGCAATCTCCAGATTCCTATTCAGCAACTTCCATGCCAATGATTCTATCTAAATAAAGCTTGTCTTTAATTCATTGAATGATAAGGGCTTACGCACACATAAGAAATGAGTACAAAGAATCTCAGGCGAGATTATATTGCATTTTGCAATAGGAAAGAACCTTATTGTCTTGCAAAATGCAACATAGGTATGGTATTTAGGTATAGTATTAATGGTGAAAGTAGAGATTAAGAGGTGTCTATTCGGTTCTGATTTTCAGACTCTTGAGCTTTCTGAATAGGGTGCTGGCATTTATTCCCAATTCTCTGGCGGCGGCTGTCCGATTGCCATCGTTGCGACGAAGCGCTCTTTCTATCATAAGTATTTCCATCTGCCGTAGTGTCCTGAAAGTACTAATATCAGGTTCCTCACCCGTAGTGGGTTTCTTCATTGAGGGTGGCAGATGCCGCGTTTCTATGACATCACCCCGGCATAAAACAAAACAGTGTTCGACACTATTTTCGAGTTCGCGTATATTACCCGGGAAATCATAGCTCAATATAGCAGCCATAGCCTCATCGCTGAGACAACATATATTCTTATTGTAGATTCGATTGAAGCGATGGATAAAATGTTCGATCAGAAGGGGGATATCTTCACTTCTGTCCTTCAGAGGCGGCAGAGGTAATTTAACTACATTGATCCGGAAGTACAGATCGCTTCTGAATTTGCCTTGGTCAACCAACTCAACCAGGTCTTGGTTACTTGCAGCGATGATTCTCACATCCGCCTTCTCGGAAGAGATGGCCCCCACAGGTTCATACGTTTTCTCTTGCAAGACGCGTAGTAACTTAACCTGAACAGCAGGCGACATATCCCCAATCTCATCCAGAAACAGACTGCCACCCTCAGCAAGAGTAAAGCGACCGACCTTGTCCTTTCTCGCATCTGTAAATGCTCCGGCCTTGTAGCCAAATAACTCTGATTCCAATAGAGTCTCTGGAAGGGCGCTGCAGTTGACCGCGACAAAAGATTTTTCTTTACGCCGACTTAAATTATGAATAGCATGGGCAAACAACTCTTTGCCGGTACCAGTCTGGCCCTCAATCAAAACTGCACAATCACTCTCAGCAACTTGTGGCAGAATATTAAAAAGCCCCTGGATAATGTGGTTTCTACTGATTATGTCTTCACAGGTGTACTTTTCTTGAACTTGCTTTCGCAATTCTTCGACAATGGTTATATCCCTGAAGGTCTCTACACCGCCTATAACCCGACCTTTGTCATCCTTTAGCAATGCTGTAGATATTGTTACGGCCTTTCGTCTTCCTTCGGAGTCAATAATATGGACGGGCTTATTAATAACGGGACTGCCCGTATCCATCGTATATCGCAGAGCACAATCCGTCTCACAGACATTGGCTCTTAATACATCTTTGCATACTTGACCAATCGCTTTTTCCCGAGGTATTCCTGTAATTTCTTCGGCAGCTTTGTTGTAGGTCGTGATATGCCAGTTTTTATCAATGGTGAATACACCGTCTGCGACGCTGTCCAAAATTATATCTCTTTTTTTGTAAGGTTTAGGATTCATAAACATCATTATACTATTTCGGCGAATTTAAGTAAAAGCATAAGATCTGGAAAAGAAGCTGGTGGTTTTCCAGCCACAGATGTAAAGAAAATATGTATATAGTTCCGGCATCCGTGTAAATACGTCGTTCGAGCCAGGTATCTTTCGAGTGCTTTCTTCTTGTCATCCCAAAGTAACTGATTTTGCCTTTGATCTTCTTACAGTATTGACCCGTGGGATGCAGCGTTAAGGGAAATTTGTCCGAACGGGTTTTTCAATTCATGAAGAAGGTGACTTTTGTGCGATTGATGGGCTGGTGGAACTGCTTCGAAAAGCACTCAATACAAAACTATTGTATGCCGGCACATGACAGAATATTGTGATACTCCTCAATTGAAAGAGAAGAGAAATCGGGCATAAAAAGCATGCCTAAATAAACGAGTCACATTACGTCTGCCCGACGCGCCGACTCAGGAAAATGGAGGCATTTTTGTTGTGCTTGCATTGTTCATAGACACTCTTCTGAAATATCGAATTGCTTTAGCACCGTATTATCGCAAAACCAATACTAAATCATCGATGGCTAAACAAAGCATTCGTTACCAGAAGATGATATAGATGGCAACATAGGCTCCGGCAACGAGAGACCACCAGAGGAGAAGGTTCTTGTACCATGGCTTTGAACCGACTTTCTCGGCGCTCGGCAAAAAGATCATGTGCCGCTTCCATATCCATTGACTTACCCTGGCCGGCTCAGGGGCGGCTCGCATGTAACTGGTTGCAACATGGAATGCGACAACGGGAACCAGGAGGATACCCGCCAGGACGAATGAGTTGACGTCGACATGCAGCATTTTCAGTATGGCCGGCAACAAGGTCATCGGGATGCATAACAGCAGAGTAGCAGTAGCAGAGAAGTTATTCGAACGAGGCCACAATAAAGCCGAGACAAATACCACAACGATGGGGACCGCCATAAAGAACCAGCATTCCTGGAAATATCCAAACAGCGTATCCCATCGGCCGACGATGGGAGTCCACAAGACGCCTATGGCCAGGACCGCCGCAGCAGTATAACGGCCGATGCGAATCATTTCCCGCTCGGTAGCGGACGGTTTCCATAATCGTTGGTAGAAGTCGATAGTCAGAACGGTCGCACACGAGTTGACCAGCGAATCGATGGTGGACATGATCGCGCCGATCAGAGCGGCAAAGACGAGGCCTCGGATACCGAAGCCGAGTGGGCCGATCAGGTGACTGACGACCTGGGGATAAGCCTGATCGGGATTCTCCAAATTTGGGAAGAGCCGGTATGCGATCACGCCGGGGAAGCAGACAGCCAGGGTCAGAAAGATTCCGAGAAAGCCGGCGAAGATGACGCCGGCGCGAGCATCCCATTCGCTCTTGGCGCCGAGGACCCGCTGATTGATGTACTGGTTTGTGGCATAGTACCAAAGATGCGTCGAAACGGTCAGTACGAGTATGCCGGTCCAGGGCAGTTCGGGGTGGTCGGCCGAGAGGATAAGATGTGCACGGTCGCCGGTACCGCGCATCGCTTCCCAGCCTCCGACTTCGTGCAGGCCGAGAAAGAATACGAGCAGGCCGCCGCCCAGGAGCAGGATGGCCTGAAACAGATCCGTCCAGACAACAGAGGCCAGGCCGCCTGCGATAGTGTATGCGCCGGCGACAACTGCCAGCGCAAAGATAGCGAGCCAGAGGTTGACGCCAAAAATGGTGTGCAGGGCCAGGCCGCCTGCGAACAGGACGCCGGCCAGGTTGATGAAGATGTAGGACAGGATGGTGATGATGCCGAACGTGAATCGGCTGGACGGTCCGAAGCGGTGCTCCAGCCATTCGGGCATCGTACTGATATGTTTTCGAAGGTAGAATGGCACGAAAAATACGATCATGACGGTCATAGCCGGGAAGACGCTCCACTCCCAGTTCGCTACGGAGATGCCGTAACGGTAAGCAAATCCAACTTCGCCAATGAACTGCTCTGTAGAGACGCTCGAAGCGATCAGCGACGTGCCGATGGCGTACCAAGGCAATCTGTTGCCGGCTAGGAAGTAGCCTCTGGCGGATTTTTTCTCCCGGCGGGCGACCCAGAATCCGATTAGAACGACAAGGCCGACGTACAGGATAAACACCGCGTAGTCAAGGTAGCTCAGTTCCACAACGACTCCCTTCTACAGATAAAAACGTTAGCTTGTCACGTTAGCGACGACGGCGTTTCTGATGGTTTGCGTCATTTCCTGTTCCTGCTCGGCTGTAAGCCGCGATGGGATGGTGATTATGACCGAACGCTCGAAGAGGTCATCGCTCGTTGGGCACGTCCCCTTGCTATATTCAAAGACGCTGTCTGCGTTCTGTTGTAGCGACCACGGATTGCCTGCCGGCGAGAGAGGGATCTTCTCTACCAGTGAACGAATATTGTGATAGATATGTAAGCCGTAGTCCGACAGGTGGAAAACATTTTCAATGCCGCTATTCGTAAGATGCTGCGTAATACCGACGGCGTAAGATTCTTTATCGAATGTGAGTATGAGAAACGGCCCCGTATCACCATCGGGATCATTGAGTCTGCGAAATGAAACGCCTTCCATCTGCCCGAGCATGTCTTTTATCCGCTGCTTGGAGGCCTTCATGTGTGCGACGACCTGAGGCAGCTTGCGGAGTTGAACGTTGGCGACGGCGCCGGCCAGCTCTCCCATCCGTCGGCCCTGTCCCCAGAAGCAGACCTCGCCGGTTTCGTCGGGCAGGCCTTTTTTCCAGGGAACGCCGAGGTCGTGAGCAGCTATGAGACGTGTATAAAGTTTCTCATCGTCGGTGACGAGGAGACCGCCTTCACCGGCCGTGACATTCTTATTGATTTGGAAGCTGTAGATCCCCACCTTCCCGAATGTACCGACATTTTGACCCTTGAACGAACCGCCGTTGCATTGCGCGCAATCCTCAAGCACGGGGATTTTGTGTTTGTCGGCGACTCGCATTATCGCGTCCATGTCACAGGGCGTACCCGCCATATGTACCACCGCGATGAGCTTCGTGCGCCCGGTGATCTTCTTCTCCAGATCATCCGGGTCCATGCTGAAGCTGTCGTCGACCTCGCAGAGGACAGGGATAGCGTTGTTTTGAATCACCGCCGTTACGGTGGCCACCCATAAAAAGGCGGGAACAATAACCTCAGTGCCCGGACCGATCCCCAGGGCGGACATGGCCGTGCACAAGGCGCCGGTACCGCTGTTGACAGCCAGGGCGTGGCCAACATCGTAAAAGGTCCGTGCATATTCCTCCAATTGATCTACATGAGTGGGGGATTGGGGACCATAGTATCTGAACAAGGCGCCTTTACGCACCACATCGACAACCGCATCTTCCTCCTGCCGGCTCAACCAGTTTATTCCCGGAAATCCGCTTGGCCAATCACTTTCCATAAGAAGCTCCATTACTGACAGGGTTAACTCTTTTATAAAAGACGTTCATTCATCCACTCCGATATATCGGGATTAGTTTGTAATATTGAAAGTGCCCTGCAACACAATTTCATCGCTGCTGTGACCAATCATTACTTTGAATTCTCCAGGCTCTACTATTTTCTTGAGATGACGATTAACCAGAGACAAATGCCTGGGACCCAATTCAAACTGAACCTTGTTTGACTCGGCCGGTTTCAACCAGACCTTCGTGAAACCCTTCAATTCTTTGACGGGCGTGGAAACGGAACTGATAGGATCGTTGATATAAAGCTGTACGACATCTGCACCGGCACGGTTTCCGGAATTCGTTATCGTGACACTAATGTAAATCTTGCCACCCGGGCCGGTTTCGCTGGGAGTGATTTTAAGGTCGCTGTATTTAAAGGTAGTGTAACTGAGTCCATGACCAAAAGCATATAATGGTTTCGGGTCCATATCGACGTAAGGTTTTCCCCACGCGGTTTCAAGCCAGTATTTTTTGGATGGAGGATAATTATAATAGACCGGCAGTTGTCCTACGTGCCTTGGAATTGTAATGGGAAGGTGTCCGCTCGGATTGTAGTCTCCGAACAGAACATCGGCCACTGCGGCGCCTCCCTTCTCGCCCGGACACCATGCCTCGACAATCGCCGGCACATGCTCGGCAATCCAGCGTGTCGCCAGAGGCCGTCCATTGACGAGAACAACAACTGTTGGTGTTCCGGTGCCGTATACCGCTTTAACCAATTCCTGCTGCATTCCGGTCAATTCCAACGTGGCTGCGTCATATCCTTCGCCGACGGTTCCCTTTTTGCCCGGTGTGCGCCATTCATTCTCGCCCACAACAACTATTGCCACGTCGGATCGGCCGGCTGCCTCGATTGCTTGCTTGATCTCGTTCAAGTCATCACCGACAACATTACAGCCCTGAACATAACGAACTTCTGCGTCCCGGCTGACTTTTGATTTTATGCCGTCGAGGATGGTGACAATGTCCTGCGTGACGTTTATCGAGGTATAGTCACCGAGCTGATTTTTTTCGTTATCGGCGTTGGGACCGATTACCGCAATCGATTTAATGCCTTTGCTCAAAGGCAACAATTGGTTCTCATTCTTCAATAATACAATAGCTTCCCTTGCGGCTTGATACGCTACGTCCTGATGCTCCTTTGTGTGAACAGTTTTTTCCGCCCGCTGCACATCGACGAATGGTTTTTCAAACAAACCCAACCTGAATTTCTGCCTGAGAATTCGCCGCACTGCCCGATCAACGAGGTCTTCAGAAACCAGCCCTTCCCGAACGCTTTGCGAAAGCGGTTTCAAATAAGCGTCTTCGTAAGAAATTCCTACATCGACGCCGGCATTCAGAGCCAGAATCCCCGCCTCCTTTTGATTCTCAGCCAATCCTTCATACACCAGCGTGCTCAAGCCACCGCCTTCGCACAGGACCAGACCTTCGAACCCGAATTCGTGCCGGAGAATGTCCGTCAGAATATGTGAAGAACCATGTGTTGCTACGCCGTCGATAGCCGGATAGGTTGCCATGACTCCCAATGCCCCGCCTTCTTTGATTGCCGCCTCCCAGGATGGCAGAAAGACGCTGCGCAAAGTCCGTTCTGAGATTTCCATTGCTCCTCGTTCGAGTCCGCCAAAAGGCTGGCTTTGCCCTGGGTAATGGCAGAATCCGGCGACACATTTATCCGGGGCAGAAAGGTTATCTCCCTGTATTGCTTTGACAATTGTCCCGGCGATACATGAAACCAGGTAGGGATCTTCACTATAAGCCTCCTGATTCCTGCCCAGGCGGGGGTCGCGTATCGGTTCGATAACCAGCGTAAAGAGCTGGTGAATCCCAACAGATCGGCCTTCCCTTGCTGCTATCGTATATATTTTCTCCACCAGCTCGGGATTCCACATGCTTCCAATTGCCAAACCTTCGGGAAAGATCGTCGCATCGGCACACATCAATCCATGTGTCCCTTCCTCCGTCTGCAGAAGGGGAATTTTCAGCCGGGTCTTTTGGGTCGCAATTTCCTGCAGGGCATTGAAAACGTCCGCCTGCTGTTTGGTTCCCTGGTCAAGAACGCTGTTGGCCAGCGTAAAGAAGCCTCCGCCGGGCCCGAGGTCATCACGAACCGTTCCCTCCGCGAATTTCTTCGCAAACTCAATCCCTTGTTCGTGGGTCCTGCCAAAAACTCCCAGATAGCAGCAGGGCATGTTCATTTGCCCGATCTTTTCCTCAAGCGTCATTCGTCGCAGCAGGTCATCAATACGTAGCTGGATAGATTTCGATGAATCCAGGTAGATCGGCTGCTGTGCGTGCGAGAAAACTGCTGAGCACAAGATCAAAACGAGAATGAACGTCCTTTTTGAGACCAATAGATTCACGTGCTTCTCTTGACTAACCTTAGATTGTGCAGTCAACTGACATTTATCAATTGAGTTCATGTCCATTACTCCTGTGTTTTAGATACATTGCGAAGTTATGTTATTTTATCAGCCATTAAAAACCTTGCTATCAACTTGGCCATTTTTTCCATTATAAATACTGAATCCAATTGAGGCCACAATTTTCCGGATAGGATATGAATCTCGGAGTGCCGCAAGATAGCATAACATTGTCATTCGCCTTCACAATAATCAATTGCATGGCCCTCAATGAAAGCTGGAATAAGTAAGGTGCCCCCGATTTGACGTCAATCCAAAAATATTTAGCCCGCCGATTCACTCGGCAGGTTTTCTTTCAAATCAATACGTTAGAGCATTTTATCCCGCAGCGCGTAGGGTGCGTTGAAACGCACCATTTGAATTATATAAACTCGTTCTCCCCTATGTCATTGCGAAGCAGCGCAGCGACTGCGGCAATCTCAATCCTTCACGCGATACGATATACGCAATACGATATACGAATTAATTAGCAAGCACAACTCATCGAAAAATGTGCCCCCTATGGGGCAGGCGGACACCTTTAGTTATCCCTGGGTAAATGAGGATTTTTTATTCACAACGAAGGACACTGAGAATCACAAAATAATAATAAATAGCAAATAGTAAATAAATTACACTTGGAAAAGTTAATCTACTCTGTAAGAAAATACAGATTCTTCGATTTCCGGTTGATAACCAATACTCAAGGCAAGGCGGATTGACAATATATTATTCTTGTTTACCCAATAAATCGGCAAGACGTCGTTATCGATACACCATTTAGTTGCTGATGCCAACACCATTTTCCCAAAACCTTTATTTTGGAATTTTGACTGTGTGCCTACCGTTAGGTTTCCCCCTCCACAAACTATATCTGATATTGAAGACAAAGAGGCGATTGTATTATTTGCAAATAATCCAAAGACACGACCTTCTTCAATAAGGCGGCTGTAATAACTCCAAACCGTTTCCACTTTCTTTAGCTTTGTGTTTGTTTTAAAGCTGTCCAGTAGGATATTGCGATCACTTGCCGTTAAAACTCTAGCATTGCATTCTTGTTGGGGTGTTATTTTCCCAGCGTAACTCATGCGGATAAATTTTTGAATGGAGAGTGGAGTTCTGATGTTTGCTAAAATGTCTTGGATTGGGGTAACAAGCCAAGAAAATCCAGGTTTATTTATACATTTATCTGCCAGAAAAGCCTGAAGGGATTCTGAATAAATCGGTGAGCACGAAATTGCTAATTGGTTTTTCCAAAAAACCGCAATAATAGGGCTTATTAAAGTATTATATAGAAGTAGATCTCGATTGCAACACGGTACAACAGGACGTCTGGGCCAATCTAAACCTAAGAATTCTTCATAAAAACTTTCAAACTCTTTCAAGGCCTACTCCATGACAAAAAAATTAATTCTGCGAGTATAGTAAGGCTAAGCCACGAATACGTATAAGTCTAGGTATTAGCTCCTTGAAAGCATGGCAGTATGGCGAAGAAACTAAAGTAGTTCCAAAGGTTTTTTGTGCTAACATTGGACATCCCCCAGCGCATATTGTTGCCCAAATGCAAGTATTACATTGCCAGTTACTATTTGATTCTCTCTCTCTTAAACCATGTAGTGAATGGCGAGTTCTTATGCAATCGATAATACCGTCTTTCTCAACATGTCCAAGAGGCTCATTAAATGCCATTTGACAACTACATATAGAACCATCGTGGTAAATGGCAGCGTAACTTGTACCCACTCCGCAGATGCAATTGCTTGAACGATTCAGGTTGATACCGCAGAGGCCTACTTTAGAATTAAATTGTTTTACTCGTATGCTAATCTCGATATCATCGAAACACTTATTGAGTTCTGATGTAAAGAGCTGAGAAATATGTTTAGTTTCTTGTGATTTCAGGTTCCTATTATTAAAATCTCTCACAAAAGCATATCGAAAACAAAGATTGCGTTTAATTAGATAGCGTGTCAAATCTTTTAATCCAGACACATTTTCCGGAGTTATGGTAACTAAGACATGTGGGTTCCAGTTTGAATTAAGTAATGTGGTGATCCCTTTATCTATAGCTGCAAATGATCCGTATTTATCAAAGTAAATCCTTTGACGGTCATTAATTGTCCCAATCCCATCAAGAGAGCATGCAACTGGAATGATATGACTCTTGAGGAAATCTGTAATTTTTTTGTCAATTAATGATCCATTGGAAATAATTTGGAATTTCGTGTGGATGTCAAATTTAGAACATAGTTCTCTTGTGAAATAAACCGTTTCCCGCAAAAGATCCATAGCTAGAAGAGGTTCTCCACCAGAGAATTTGATAGTGAGATTTTCAAGGCCATGTTTCCGGCATTGCTCAACTGCATTGGAAATAGTAGTTTTCATTACAGAAGAACTCATATGCCCATTGTCTTTTGCGATGTAACAATATGAACAATTGAAATTACATCTATTTGTGAGGTGTAGCCACAAACTAAGACTTTGTTTATGTGGTGATTGGGAGATATTACTTATCGCAGGTTTTCCAATTGACAAAAAGCCGTAATCAGCAAGTCGTGAGACTGTGGAGATGATTCTTTTTTTACTTAGATTGCGAAGCAAGTGATGATCACAAACTTGAGATAACGTATGATTTAAGCAAATCTTAAAGACTTGTTGCGCAGCGCTATCCAGTAAGATCATCCGATGGTCACCTACTGGATTATAAATTAGTAGGTGGTTTCCAAGGTTGTATTTGAAAAGTAAATCTGACTGATATATTTTATTCTGAGATACAGTCATCGAACCCACCGTCACCATCAGGTTCGTTACATTGCTCGAAAGGTTGATTCTGCAAAGATGTCTCACGGATGATGCCAAGTTCAAGGTCAGAATATTGGGGGTTCTCAGAAACTTGATCGTTCAGTTGAATGGTATCCATAATAATCATTCCTTCTAAATTAAAATTAATATCCACTCTCGTGCTTCCATTATCGACACTTTATCTTAGATAATGTATCTTAAGTTCTTTTCCTCTGCAACCTTTTTCTTTTGTTTTTTATCACTTAGGTGTTTTTTTAGTTGGAATTCCGGGGACATCTTACTTATTTCCGTGCATATTATGGACAGTCAACCCAATTAAAATTTAAGTAGCACTGTCTTATTAAGATTCTCATTCTCGAAAGCATTCCTTTGACGAAATAATCAATTTAAAAAACCGCATCTTTAATTCCGCCTGTTATCTCTTATTAATGAATAATCTAAACTCATTCTTCGGTTTTTTCAAGACGAAAAGAGCATAAGAGCACAAGAAGGCCGAAAACTAACGTCAATCCACTATAAATAGCGTTTGTCGATGGAAATTGTTACCTATAATTCTGGAAAAAAGTAAAAAAAGCCTGTTTTTGACAGGATAACAGGATAAAGGAGTCCTTTGTCATTGACTATTTTCGATTGACGATTTACTATTTTTTCTTCTTGTTGGTGGGGCAAGCCGCCACCCTACCTGTCTGGATATCTTTATGCAGCACGCAGAATGCTGAACACAGCACGAATAATGGCCGCCGTGTAATGGACATTTATTTATATTTTGCCCGCCTTTTTCCGTTTAGATTCGTATAATACTAAACTAAATGATTATTGATTATTGATTAATGATAAATGATAGGTCCAATCACGCAGAATGCAGTACGCAGTACGAATTTTAGCCCGCACCACTGGTGCCGGGTCAAAGCCATTTACGATTTACGACTTGCGATTTACGATTTTTTCTTTTATTCCGCGTAATCAGCGAAATCTGCGGTTATTGATTATTAATCGGTGTAAACTTGTCCTGAGCGAAGCCGAACGGATCCGTGTCGAAAAAAGGCAGAATAATGAAAAAAACAGGTGAAAAAGAGTAGAAAACGACGAAAAATTGAGCTTAGTTTGAAAAAACAAAACCAAAACCGGCCTTTAGCCGGAAATCCGAATCTCTAAGCTCGAAATCCGAAACAAGTTGAAAGGGCTTATCTGAAAAAACAAAGCCAATGTTAAAATAGGCAAAATAGCACAATGTTAGTAATAACAATGGTTTATGGAGATTTTTGTGGTTTTGGGCGGTTTTTGTCAAGAAAAAACAAAGCCAATTCAAAGCCAAACAAAGCCAATTTATTTAGCCCCCAGATTTATCTGGGGGTTGAAAACCCAAGTTGAAAAAACAAAGCCAATTTGTGCCGGCAAGAAATTGACGCAACGTCTTATTTGAAAGGAGATTATGAAGATTTCTACGCTTTGAAGGCGGCGGAAAACAAAGCCAATTCAAAGCCAATTTTGGGGCGTCTCGACAGAAAACTGGTTGATATTGGTGGATTATGGTAATGGCTGGGTGTTTTGTAAAGATGGGCCGATGGCGAATATTGCCTCATTTAGTGCGGAGAAGGCGTCGCCGGAGAACACCCTGGCCTTGACGTATGTACTGCTGTTGAGTGTGATCGGACCTGTGAACCGAATTGCAGTCTCTGAGACGCTCGGATCAGTCCCGCCAGCGAGGTGACCGGCGACCAATTCTGCGCAGATTATAAAATCGGAGCTGGTCAGTGACGTATTCAGTCCGTGGATTGCAAGGATGTTGTTGCCGTGGTGGAGCGTGCCGACATGTGTGGATATATCGAAAGATTGCAGCCCGCCCGCCTCGTGACCTCCTGATGAAAATGAATTCCACCTCGGCGTGCCGCTGACAAGTGTCCTCTGGACCTCCACCCCATTGATATAGGCGACAAAACCGTCGTCATACCTGACTTTGAGCGTTAAAAAATCGTAGGCCTGAAGGTCCTCGTTGACCTGGAAGGGGATCCGGATATAGCAGCCGGGGTTTCGGTTGTACATTTGTGCTTCGACGTCGAGCGAGATATAGCTTGCGTAGCCGGAATTCCTTTCATATCCGACGCCGCCGGGCGAACCAGTGACAGGTATCCAGCTCGAATCATTAAAGTAAATGGATTCTTTCCATGTACCATCGATATCTTCGATTGGGACGAGCACCCGTTTGGGAGCGTTTTCGGCGACAAAGGTTGTGTCGAAAACCTGCTGTGGCGGGATACCCGGGATTCCGGGCTCTGTGCCGTCCAGGGTGTAATAAAGTATCCCTGAGCTGTTGG
>Ga0268285_1000407_pt1 | contig 25444 bp, 25 predicted proteins | sample saktaG_2_FD_190144 | JGI IMG/M metagenome (GOLD analysis project Ga0268285, IMG submission 190144) | Saline water microbial communities from Sakinaw Lake, British Columbia, Canada - sak_2013_06_06_120m | ecosystem: Environmental > Aquatic > Non-marine Saline and Alkaline > Saline ... | reverse complement strand
CCTCGTTAGAACATGCAACATCATTGAATCCAGGTTTTGGACCTCTTCGACCCATCTTGCTACACCCACAATGAGATAGGACGTAATAGTATAATAACATCAACTCACTGCTGGTGCACTACCAGATCATCGAGGGGGACGTATGGGGACACAGAAAGGATATCGACGAATATTACACCGTCGACGACAAGATAATAGACCGAATAAGCAATCTCCAGTCCGAAGGGATAAACGTCGACGAGATCGCTGGAAGGGTCTCCAGGGAATCGAAGCTCTCTCCGGCGATGGTCAAGTACATGATCAAATTGACGGCTTGAGATAGTCGAAACGTCTCCAGCCATAATCGTCTGGACCGTTACAAACGGTTTACAGTCGATGGATTCCCCGACAATTCGAGGCCGGGACCTCCAAGAGGCATCCCAACGGGAAGCCGAGGAATCGAAATTCACCGGTGGCAGGCCGACTGGGTGTGGTCCTTTGAAGACAGCCATATGCCGACCACCGTTCCAAAGGCTGGAAGGGTCTCGTTATCAAATTTATCATAATTTGGGTGTAGTTCTATGATGAAGATCAGGATAGTAAGCTCCAAGGATGACATAAACGATATCACGAGAAACGATCAGACAATCCACCTGGCTTTCAGGGCCTCCAGCACCGACATGTTCAAACTTTTACAGTCCAGTCCCAGGCTCCGGGTCGTACAGGTCCCGCCCTCGTACTACAAGAACATGCCCAATACCGGTCGAGCTTTCCTGGAAACTCAGGGGGTAGAAATCATCGAGGGAGACGTCTGGGGCCACAGAAAGGACATCGACGAGTATTACGTCATCAACGACAAGATAATAGACCGAATAAGCAACCTCCAGTCTGATGGGCTGAACGTCGAAGAGATCTCATCGAGGATATCCTGGGAGTCGAAGCTCTCTCCGGCGATGGTCAACTACATCATCAAACAGTCAGCTTGAAAGGGACCAAACCTCAACGATTTCCCATCCCATATCCCGAAGGGATGGCTGATAATTCCAAGAGACCTCCCGAAACCTCTATTTTCCATTTTTCGTGCAGATCTGGCCGACCATCGAAGAGATGGCCGGAAAGGTCTTTGGAGATTACGGGCAAAACCGGCAGTGGTTCAATCGACTGGAGAGTTGAGCGAAGGCGTCAGATATCACCGGAATCGCCGTATTCTTCGCCGACTTTTTCCAGCATCTCCACCATGCGGTCCAGGACCTCTGCCACGCCCACGCCACTCAGGGTGGACATGACCATGTCTGCGCCCTCGTAGGCGGCGAGGTCGCTTTTGTTGGCCACCACGAGCACAGGAAGGTGAAGCCAGCCCTTTACGTCGGCCAGAAGTCTGAGCTGGTCGGCCAGGGAGAAGCCGCAGTACTCGCTGGGGTCCAGGATGTAGAGGACGGCACCCCGAAGGTGACGGAGGGCAGCTATCGCCTGAAGCTCGATCTCGTTTCTCTGGGATAAGAGCCGATCCAGAAGTCCTGGAGTGTCCACCACCTGGTACCTCTGATGATCGCGGATGAAGTGGCCCACGCCCACCCCTTTCGTGGTGAAGGGGTAGCTTGCGATCTCGGGCCTCGCTCCGGTGACGGCGATCATGAAGCTCGACTTGCCGACGTTCGGATATCCTGCGATGATGATGGTGGGAACGTCCGGGTCCACCGTGGGCATAAATCTCAGCTTCTGGCGGGCATCGTTCAGGAAGAGGAGGTCCGGCTCGATCGACTTCATCACCGAGGCCATCCTGCCGAAGGCGGCCCGTCTCACAGATGGCCTGTCGGCAGTTCCCTTCATCCTCGTCAGGTGGTCCAGGGTGATGGTCTTGATCTGGGAGCCGGCCCAGGATACCCTGGATAGGTGGATCCTCATCTCGTCCACCCCCACCACAGCGTCGGCTAGGTCGTGATAGAAAGGCGGGATGTTCTGGAAGGAGGGGTACTTTCGGACCAGGTTTGTCAGGTTGTCTGAGAGGATGTTTCCGGCGGTCATGAGCATCGATTCGTCCTTTTTCTGGCCCGAAGCCGCCCTCTTCGACCTTCTGAAGGCCCGGTCCACCAGCTCCTGAGATGTGGGGACGGTTGGAAGCCTTTCGAACATAACCGCTATGGACGTCCCTGAAAGGAGATAAACTTTGAGTCGTGGGCAGAAACTCATCAAATAAAATGTTTGCGGAACGTTTATATAGGATTAAACCGAACAAGTTGGGGTGAGGTGACCGGTTGAAAAGGTTGGGCACCACCCTTCATTCAGTTCAGAAGAAGTTGATTGTGCGCGGAGAGCCGATAATTGGCGGAAAAAATGCAGAGCTTCCGAGGATCAATTCTGTTGTTGTAGATCACAAGAAAGCAAGGATCGGCCGGGTTTTTGACATATTCGGTCCGACGGATCACCCCTACATCGTCGTCAAGCCTTATCGAAACGTCGATGCGGCAGTTCACCTGGGAAAAAGACTCTATTTCGAGGAGCGCGGATTTAGTGGAAGAAATAGAAAAGATTAGGGAGATCGAACGGTCTGAGAAAGAGAAGATCCAGGAGAAGATCAAGCTCAGGCGAGAGAAGGAGAAGGTAGACGAGTTCGAGAAGTTCATCGTCGAGTGTCCTGAGTGCGGCAGTCACGCCCTGGTCCACGACTACGAGAGGGCGGAGCTCGTCTGCAGCGACTGCGGTCTCGTCATAGACGAGAACTTCATCGACCAGGGGCCTGAGTGGAGGGCCTTCGATCACGACCAGAGGATGAAAAGGTCAAGGGTAGGTGCTCCCATGACCTACACCATCCACGACAAGGGCCTATCAACCATGATAGACTGGAGGAACCGGGACTCCTACGGCAAGACCATCTCCTCCAAGAACAGGGCCCAGCTCTATCGTCTGCGAAAGTGGCAGCGGAGGATCAGGGTCAGCAACGCCACCGAGAGGAACCTCGCCTTCGCGTTGTCTGAACTCGACAGGATGGCTTCGGCTCTGGGCCTTTCCAGAAACGTGAGGGAGACGGCCGCTGTGATTTACAGGAAGGCCGTCGACAAGAACCTGATCAGGGGGAGGAGCATCGAGGGCGTCGCAGCCGCGGCCCTTTATGCAGCCTGTAGGCAGTGCAACGTTCCAAGGACCCTCGACGAGATTGCCGAGGTCTCGAGGGTGAGCAGAAAGGAGATCGGACGAACCTACAGGTTCGTATCAAGGGAGCTATCCCTCAAGCTTATGCCCACAAGCCCCATCGACTACATTCCAAGGTTCTGCTCAGGGCTGAACCTGAAGGGAGAGGTCCAGGCGAAGGGGATAGAGATACTCCGCCAAGCAGCCGAAAAGGAGCTTACCAGCGGCCGGGGCCCAACGGGCGTTGCGGCTGCGGCTATATACATCGCCTCGATCCTATGCGGCGATAGAAGAACCCAGCGAGAGGTTGCGGACGTCGCCGGTGTGACTGAGGTCACCATCCGGAACCGTTACAAGGAGCTGGCCGAGGAGCTCGGAATCGAGATCATACTTTGAGCGCCTCAGACGAACATCGCCCTGGTGAGGGTCCCTGCGGCCTCCGCCAGGGCCATCTCTCTTTTCCAAACTTTGGATAACCTCTCCTGAGCCATCCTCATGGAGTAGGGCTCAACGGTCCACTCGACGCCGGAGTAGCCGACGTCCATCAGGATCAGGCCCTCGGCCGGGGCTGCGGCAACGCCCTGTTTTATCCGAGAATCGAGGAGGTCGCTTACCCACTCCAGATCTCGCTGACCAGACCCCACCTTCTCCAGTACGGATACGATCTTTCTCACCATGTTCCAGAGAAAACCGTCGGATCTGACGTCCAAGATTATGGAATCGTTCAGCTCCGAAAGATCGAGTTTCATCAAATTTCTGGTGGTGGGCCTCCTCTTCTCCGAGGAGAGGTTCCTAAAGTCGTGGACCCCGAGAAGTTCGCGGCTGGCCTCTCGCATCAGGTCGAGATCGAGGCCGTCCTTGGGAAGAACGTACCTGTACTCGCGCCAGAGGGCGGCGTGCCTGGCGCTGAAGTTCTCGGGAACGACTGCCCATGCCCAGGTCCAGACGTCCGTAGGAAGCCTGCTGTTCACCACCCTTGGAACCGCGAGGTCGGCCTTCTTCGGATCGATGAAGAAGTCTATCACCTGGCCGAGGGCGTTCACCCCCCGGTCGGTCCTCCCGGCGTAGCAGAATCTTCCGTCGTTTAGGGCCAGGGCCCGGAGGGCCTCTCTGACGACGGACTGGACGGTCAAGACGTCTGGCTGGAGCTGGAAGCCGTGGTATCCGCCGCCGAGGTAGCCGAGCTTGAAGGCGACTTTCATGATCCTCGATATATTCAGATAAATTTCCAGATCAGTTTCCAGATCGGATGCGTCGAGGTCAGATCTCTCTCGGGTCGGTGATCTCGCCGGTGATGGCTCCTGCGGCCGCCGTCGCCGGAGAGCAGAGGTAGACGAAGGCCTTGGGGCTTCCCTGCCTTCCCTGGAAGTTGCGGTTGGATGTCGAGAGGGAGACCTCGCCGTCGCCGAGAAGGCCGAAGCTCCCGCCCATGCAGGGGCCGCAGCAGGGCGATTCGACGGTGGCGCCCGCCTCCATGAACTTCTCGACGAGACCGGCTCTCAGGACCTTCATGTACTCGGTCCTGCTGGCAGGGATGACCACCATCCGCACGCCCCGGGCCAGGGGTTCATCCTTCATGACCTCGGATGCAAGCAAAAGGTCCTCGAACCTCCCGTTGGTACAGGAGCCGAGGAAGACCTGGTCAATCTTGGTTCCGGCCAGATCGCCGACGGGCTTCACGTTGTCGACGTTGTGAGGCACGGCCACCTGGGGCTCGAGGTCGTCGACCTCCCAGACCCGTTCTTCGAAGACAGCATCGCCGTCGCCGTGGGGAACCTTACTCTCGTCGAACCCCTCCACTCGTTCCCTGATGTAGCTGAGGGTCGTCTCGTCCGGGTCGACGAGGCCGGCCTTTCCGCCCATCTCGATCGCCATGTTGGTCATCGTCATCCTCTCGGGAACCGACATCTTCGAGACGGCAGAGCCCGCAAACTCGCAGGCCTTGTAGGTGGCACCATCGGCCCCGATGTCGCCGATCATCCTCAAGATGACGTCTTTCGAGGTGACGAGCCGGGAGAGCCTCCCCTCGGCCCGAAGCCGAAGCGTCTCTGGGACCATGAACCAGAGCTTTCCGGTGGCGAAGGCAGAGGCCATGTCGGTGCTCCCGATCCCGGTCGAGAAGGCGCCGAGGGCCCCGTAGGTGCAGGTGTGGGAGTCGGAGCCGACTATAAGATCGCCGGGGAGGGCATGCCCCTTCTCCGGCATCACCTGGTGGCAGACGCCCTCGAAGATGTCATAGTTGAGGATTCCCTGCTCCCCTGCGAACTTTCTGAGCATGATGTGGTTTTCGGCGGCAGCGAGGCTGTCTGCCGGGACCTGATGATCGAAGAGGATCACTATCCTTGAGGGGTCCCATACCATCGCGTCCTCGCCTGCGATCTCGTAGAACCCCTTGACCGCCAGGGGGCCGGTGATGTCGTGGACCATGGCCCGGTCTATATCGGCCATGACGAACTCGCCAGCCCTAACTTCTTTTTTTGAAGCTCTGGAGAAAATCTTCTCAGAGAGGGTAAGGCCTGCCATGGCCATGGAGATCTCCGCCAAAATAGATAAACCTTGACCCTGGCCCTTCCGGGGTCGAGACGATAGGGGGCCGGGCGGCGCGGAAAGAAGAAGGATTTAATTCGTCTTCGAAAGCCAAGATATCAGTTTGCCGTTTTCGATGCCCATTATGTTATCCACCTAAACGAAATTTCATAAAAAACGAATAAATATGGTAAGTTGATCATAGACAAAAGAGTTATGAAGGTTTCAAGTTATGATTTAGCCCCAGCTTTACCAATCAATATCGTGATGTTATGATGACCGAAGCCATTCCCGCAAATCCTAAAGTGATTAGAGAGGCGCTGGAGCTATCCGAGACGATACTTAGGGATATCGAAACAGGGGAAATACCTTTGTCAGGGGTTGCATTGAAGACAAGACGGCTCGTGCGCATTCTAAAGGATACAGATTATCCAAAGATTCTGGACGATATTGAATCTATAGAGGCGCTTGAACGTGATCTACAAACCAGCATTTCTAAGCTTGAAAAAATACCCGAACCAAACCTGGAAGGCTCGTTGGGGCCTACAATAGCTGCAGTTTGGGAATGTTCGGGAGAGGGTGTGAGGAAAAATATTTTGCAGCGTGAAATCTCTGGATTACATCAGCGTCTTTCTAGCAGAAAAACATCCGTTTATGATTACGTATCAAGGAAATATTACGAACTTAAATTCTCAGATTTGGCTGAAGACGCATTTTCTCGAATACGGGAATTTGTTGATAACTCTATTGGTTCGTTAGTTCCTACAGGCGATCAAAAAATTAATTCTATTTATAAAAATTTGCAATCTGATAGCCCCGAAGACTGGTCAATGGCAGTACACGGTTGTAGAAGAGTTCTCACAGCTTTAGCAGATGCTGTATTTCCACCTCGGATCGGGCCTAGATACAAAAACGTAAATGGTAAAGAAATAAAAATCAAACTGGGACAGGAAGAATATAAAAATAGACTTATTTGTTTTGTTGAGGATCATTGCAATTCAGAACGATTCAAGGATTTGGTAGGATCTCACTTAGAATTCCTGGAGCATCGGCTTGAAAGCGTTATCGAGGCTGCAAATAAGGGTACCCATTCGATCATAATTAGTCGTGAAGAGGCAGATCGTTATGTAGTGTACACATATATGATCGTTGGAGATATCCTCTCTTTATGGAAGGAGAAACAACAGGCCCCAGAAAATTAAAGTCAAAAAACGCACCCCGCTGCAAGTTGCGAAATGCTCAATTTGAATTAAAAACCGCTAACTATCATACCCCAAAACCCTTAAATAACGCCGTCATCATTACCCTAATGCACATATGAGCACATCATGACTCATCATTTCTGGAGGGATAACTTCTGCAAACTAAAATTCTGCTGGATGAAGAAGAGCTGCCCAAGCGATGGTACAACGTCGCCGCCGACCTTTTGACGCCCCTGGACCCGCCCCTGAACCCCCAGACCGGAAAGCCCCTGGCTGCGACTGACCTGGAGGCGATCTTCCCAAAGGAGCTGATCAGGCAGGAGATGAGCGCCGAGCGGTGGATCGACATCCCAGACGAGGTCAGGGAGATCCTCAAGCTCTGGAGGCCGACCCCCCTCTATCGGGCTCATCGGCTCGAAGAGCACCTCAAAACCCCGGCGAAGATATACTACAAGTACGAGGGCGTGAGCCCCGCCGGGAGCCACAAGCCCAACACCGCCGTCCCCCAGGCCTACTACAACATGAAAGCCGGGATCGAGAGGATCGCCACCGAGACCGGCGCGGGCCAGTGGGGCTCGGCCCTCAGCATGGCCACCAGCTTCTTCGACCTCCAGTGCAGAGTCTACATGGTGAGAGCGAGCTTTGACCAGAAACCCTATCGAAAGAGCATAATGCAGGTCTGGGGCGCAGAGTGCGTGGCCAGCCCCAGCGAGCTGACCAACTCCGGAAGGGCGATCCTCAAAGAGCACCCCGACACCGGCGGAAGCCTGGGGATCGCCATCTCCGAGGCCGTCGAGGACGCCGCAACCCACGACAACACCAACTACGCCCTGGGGTCGGTCTTAAACCACGTTCTCCTCCACCAGACCGTCGAGGGGCAGGAGCTTAAAAAGCAGCTGGCGATCGTCGACGACTATCCCGACGTCATATACGGATGCGTCGGCGGAGGCTCCAACTTCCCTGGGATGTGCTTTCCCTTCGTACCCGATAAATTGAAAGATAAAAAGGAGATCAGGATGGTAGCCTGCGAGCCCGCGGCCTGCCCGACCTTGACCAAGGGCCTCTACGCCTACGACTTCGGCGACACCGCAAGGCTGACCCCCCTCCTCAAGATGTACACCCTGGGCCACGACTTCATACCGCCGTCGATCCACGCTGGAGGCCTCCGGTACCACGGCGACGCCCCGCTCCTCTGCAACCTCGTCCACGACGGCGTCATCGAGGGGCAGTCCTTCCACCAGAACGAGGTCTTCAAGGCCGCCGTCACCTTCGCAAGGACCGAGGGGATCCTTCCGGCTCCCGAGTCCGCCCACGCCATCAAGCCCGCCATCGACGACGCAATCGAATGCAAGAAGACCGGCGAAGAGAAGACGATAGTCATCTGCCTCAGCGGCCACGGCCACTTCGACCTATCATCCTACGACGCCTACTTCTCTGGCAACCTGGTGGACTACGAGTACCCGGAAGAATTGGTGAAGCAGTCCCTGGCGAAGATCCCCAAGTTCTAAGTTCTGAAAGGGGATGGACAGCCTGAAGAAGGTGGGGTTTTTGATCAACCCCGTCGCCGGGATGGGCGGGGTGGTCGGCCTCAAAGGGACCGACGGCCTCGCCGAGGAGGCAAGAAGAAGGGGCGCAAAGCCAGCCGCCCCTCGCCGAGCCGAAACGGCTCTTAAGGATCTTTTGGGACTCGATGCCCTATTTTTCACCGCCAGCGGCGAGATGGGCGAGTCTGCGCTTCGAAGATGCGGCCTAGAATATCAGGTCGTCCACAGAGCTTCAGAAGAATCGAGCGCCGAGGACACAAAGAAAGCCTGCATATCTTTTCTCGAGAAGGGCGCTGACCTGGTCGTCTTCTGCGGTGGCGACGGGACCGCCCGGGACGTCTCAGGCGTGATAAGATCAAAAATTCCCATCATCGGGATACCCGCCGGCGTCAAGATGCACTCGGGGGTCTTCGCCATAAGCCCCCGGGCAGCAGGAGAGCTGATCCGGGGAGACCTCGAAGGGGATCTCAACACGAGGGAGACGGAGATCGTAGACGTCGACGAGGAGAAGTACAGGTCCGGGACCCTCGACACCAAGATCTATGGCATCGCAATGACCCCCTACCAGCCGGTCCTGGTCCAGGAGAGAAAGCAGATCTATGCCAGCCGCGACGAGGACGAGTTCAAACTCCAGATAGCGATCTTCGCCTCGGAGTTCATGCGGGACGGCTCGGCCTACATCCTCGGGGCGGGGACCACCACCGCCAAGATCGCCGAAGTTCTGGGGGTTGAAAAGACCCTCCTGGGGGTCGACGTCGTCCAAAACGGCCGGACGATCTGTCGTGACGCCTCTGAACGGGACCTGCTCGGAATCCTGGAAGAGGTCGGAAAGGCGAAGATAATAGTCAGCCCCATCGGAGCCCAAGGCTTCGTCCTGGGGAGGGGAAGCCAGCAGATAAGCCCCAAAGTCCTCCGAAAAGCAGGTCCAGAAAACCTCATAATCGTCGCCACACCTCACAAGCTGAAAGAGACGCCCCGCCTTCTCGTCGACACCGGCGACTTTGATCTCGACGAAACGATCTCGGGAAAGCGGCAGGTGATCTGTGGCTACAGGATCGCCCAGCGGAAGGAGGTTGTAGCCTCCTCAAAGGTCGGGACCGATGAGAATGATTGAGTCGGATAGTCTGAGGCAGTTAAGGATTATCGATCTCTGAAATTATAAAACTAAAATTTTTGATATGTTTATTACGTCTACATCCGTTACAGGTTAGATGGTATAGAAGGCTTTGCACCTAAAGTCGCGTTTGCACCTAAAGTATGAAGTATGCACCTAAATTCGGGTCAAAAGGTGAGTTTGGGTGCAAAGCCGGTAGAGAATAAAAGTTTATATATCAGGTTTTAGTTCTCCGCTTTTAATTAATTGAAGTTTATTCATCCTTTCTTCGAACTCATCTTGACTCAATAAAGCTCTGCGATAAAGGTTGCGCAAAAAATCTTCACCTGACGCACTACACTTTGATGAGTTACAGGAATGACAAGCAGCAACAACATTTCTATAGCTATTATCTTCACCGTTTGCTTGGGCTTCGATGTGATCGAGACCACTGTTTTCAGTTGTTAAATCACGAAGACAATAAAAACATCGACCATCTTCACGGTCAAAAATTGCTTTCCTAAATCTTGTATCTGAATAGAAATCAATAACCTCAATATCAATAGGTTTATCCGGTACATCTTCGGGCAGCGCGCCAATGATTTCAGAAGGTAAAAATACTGAGATTTTCGTCCCAGCCCAACCAGTATCTATAGTATTGATTAGACCTTTTTCAGCAAGCGATCTCAATCGACTTTTTATCGGGCTTTTAGAGCAATTAAGAGCTCCCGACAACTGTGGAATAGATATCACAGTTTCATCTTTTCCGATTAATCTTGAATGTCGCAATACATAATAATAAATGCTCTTTTCATGAGCGTCGAGTTTGAGTCTTGGGGTGAGGTAGTCTTCAACCTGCTTTATCAATTGCGTTCCTAAGTCTTGATCCATACATATATCCTCTTGTGCTATCCAACAACGAGCTTAGCGGTTGAACGATAGGACAACCAACTTGGGAAGTTTCTTGTTAGGTCTCTTTATTATATCTTACGGATTGCTTAGCGCAAACGAGAGTGATAGTTTGCACCATGCGTTCAGCAACTTCTGCTTCGCAGACAAGTTATCCTCTGTCGTCGCCACAGCTTAGCCACAGGTGGAACACCATTTAACAGCATCCCCTCCGGCGTTTCGATCAGCGGTCTTCATTTAATATCACACTTCATAAAAAATAGGAGTTGAGCGAACCTGAACCCCGAGCTGGTGGGGACCCATGTTCCCTCTCATCTCTACCTCAGCGAGTTCCAGAGGGCGATCAGATGATCGCCGTACAGAACGTAAATGAGGACGAACACCCCGAAGAGCACGTACAGGTTCGAGATGTACACGAGCCACTGTAGCAGTCGTGCCTTCTTCTCGGGGGTTCCAAACCACTCTTTTGCCTTTCGTTCAAGCAGGTTGGGCATACGCTAACGCCGTTAAGATGCTTCTGCAGCCTTGGCCTTTGCCGCAGCCTTCTCAGCCGCGGCCACCAGCTCCGCGGCCTCTGCGGCCTTCTCGGCTCTCTGGGCCTTGCTCTTGAGCATCTTCAGCTTGACAAGGTTGTCTCTTTCCATCTCTTCCAGAGCGAAGCCGATGTACCGGACGGTGTCGTTGATGTCGGGGATCACTTTGAACTCCAGAGCGTTCACTCGTCTCTTGGTGGCGTCGATGTCTTCCACCAGCTTTATCAGTACGGTCTCCACCTCTGCAGCGGTGATGATCTTGTCCACGAGGCTCTCGTAGGCGTCAGCAGCTTCGTCGATGGCAGCGCTCGTACCGATGATGCCGTATCCGCGCTCGAACATCTGCTTTTGCACAGAATCTGCCGTAATCTTCGGCACAACGACGCCCATGATGTTCCTGCTTTCCAGCTCTACAGCCGGCTCTTTCTGGAGGGCGAAGGCGACGCTTTTGATCGCAAGTGCACCCTCAGTGGCCTTGGCCATGTTGAGGCTCTGCTGAGCTCTGATGAAGTCCTCGACCAGCTCCTGCCTGATCGTTCTCGCCTGGGTGAGTACCTCAAAAAATTCGATCATCAGACCGTCACGCTTCATCTTCAGAAGCTCGTGACCGGTCTTAGCGATCTTGATTCTCTTCTTGAGGGCGATCAGGACTGCCCTAGTCGGCTTCGTTCCTCTGATTACGGCCATGATCTCACTCTTTCTTCCTGTACCTGGGGTGGTACTTCTTTATGAGGTGGTCGTCGATCCTCGTCAGCATCGTCTCGGGAAGAGCCTGGAGAAGGTTCCATCCGATGTCCAGAGTATCGAAGATGCTCCGGTCCTCCTCTCTGCCCTGGTTGATGAACTTCTGCTCGAAGGCGTCAGCGAACTCCAGGACGAGCCGGTCCCTCTCTGAGAGAGCTCCCTTACCGACGATGGCCACAAGGCCTCTAAGATCGCAGCCCTCTGCATAGTAAGCGTAGAGCTGATCCGATACCGCCCTGTGGTCCTCTCGGGTGTGGCCTTCACCGATGCCGGAGTTCATCAGTCTGCTGAGGGAAGGCCTGATGTCGATGGGCGGGTAGATGCCCTTTCGGTGAAGCTCACGAGATACGATGAGCTGACCCTCGGTGATGTAGCCGCTGAGGTCGGGTATCGGGTGGGTGATGTCGTCGCCGGGCATGGTGAGGATGGGGAACTGGGTGATGGACCCACTCTTGCCTTTGATGATTCCCGCACGCTCGTACTGGATGGCGAGGTCGGTGTACATGTAACCGGGATATCCACGCCTTCCAGGCACCTCTTCTCTGGCAGCTCCCATCTGTCTCATGGCCTCACAGTAGTTGGTCATGTCGGTGTAGATGACCAGCACGTGCATGTCGAGGTCGAAGGCCAGATACTCGGCAGTGGTCAGGCCGAGCCTTGGCGTTAGCAGCCTCTCGACGGCGGGGTCGTCGGCCAGGTTCAGGAAGACGACGGCCCTCTCAAGAGCGCCGGTCCTCTCGAAGTCGGCCATGAAGTGCTGAGCTTCCTCGTTGGTGATGCCCATGGCGCAGAAGACCACGGCGAAGGCCTCGGCCTCTCCGAGGGGCTTGGCCTGACGGGCGATCTGCAGAGCTACGTCGTTGTGGGGAAGACCTGAACCGGAGAAGATGGGCAGCTTCTGGCCCCTGACGAGAGTGTTGGTTCCGTCGATGGTGGATATACCGGTCTGGATGAAAGCTCTCGGCTTCTCTCTGGCGGCGGGGTTGATGGCAGCGCCTGCGATCTCCCTCTCGACCTCGGGGATGATCGGCGGGCCGCCGTCTTTGGGCTGGCCTGATCCGGAGAGAACTCTCCCGATGATGTCGGGGGAGAGGGGCATCTTGATCACGTCGCCGGTGAACTTGACGGCGCTATTCTTGCCAAGTCCGCCCGTTCCCTCGAACACCTGGACGACCACGACGTCGTTGGAGGTGTCCAGAACCTGGCCTCTCTTCACCTCTCCCTTCTCGGTTCGGATCTCCACGAGCTCGCTAAAACCTACGGGCTCGGTCTTCTCGACGAAGAGGAGAGGGCCCTTGATCTCGTTAATCGTTTTGTACTCCTTGGTCATTATGAACCACCCTCATGACATCGTCTTGAACTCGCTCTCCATCTGAGCCAGCACCTTCTCAAGCTCCGGTTCGTAGTCCTCAAGAAGCCTGACCTTGGCCAGAGTATCCTTCGAGGGCGTTCCGAGGATTACATCGGTGGGCACGCCGCGACCTAGGGCCTCAAAGGCGAGATCCCTGAAAGCCAGGATCGCCTTGAGCAGGTCGAACTGCTTCTTGTAGGGACAGAAAGTGTCCACCGGGTGGAAGGCGCTCTGAGCCAGCCAGAAGTTGATGATCATTCTCGCGACCTCAAGCGTAAGCTGCTGATCCTCTGGCAGAGCATCGGATCCGACCAGCATCACGATCTCTTCCAGCTCCGCGTTCTCCTGGAGAATCGCCATGGCCCGCCTCTTGTTCTTGTTCCAGTCAGGTGAGACGTTCTCACTGAACCAGGGCTCAAGGGCCAGGTCGTAGAGGGAGTAGCTGTCCAGCCAGTTGATGGACGGGAAGTGACGCCTCTGAGTGAGCTTCGAGTCGAGAGCCCAGAATACCTTCGTGATACGGAGGGTGTTCTGAGTGACGGGCTCGGTGAAGTCTCCGCCGGGGGGACTGACCGCTCCGACGATGCTGATGGAACCCTCGGTGCCCTCAAGAGTGGTCACCCTGCCAGACCTCTCGTAGAAGTCGGCAAGCCTCGCTCCGAGGTAAGCGGGATATCCTTCCTCACCAGGCATCTCTTCAAGACGGCTGGAGAGCTCTCTCATCGCCTCTGCCCACCTGGAGGTGGAGTCGGCGGTCAGCATCACGTCGTATCCCATGTCTCTGTAGTACTCCGCGGTGGTGATCCCGGTGTAGATGGAAGCCTCTCTCGCGGCCACGGGCATGTTGGAGGTGTTGGCGAAGACGATGGACCGCTCCATCAGGGGCCTGTCGGTCCTGGGGTCCACAAGCTCAGGGAACTCGTGAAGCAGGTCGGCCATCTCGTTGCCCCGCTCACCACAGCCGACGTAGACGACGATGTCGACGTCCGACCACTTGGAGAGCGTCTGCTGCATGACCGTCTTCCCGGTACCGAACCCGCCGGGGATGGCCGCGGTTCCGCCCTTGGCCAGTGAGAAGAAGCCGTCGATGACCCTCTGTCCCGTCCTCAAGGGGATGCTTGGAGCTTCTTTTGATCTTGACGGTCTGGCTCTACGGACTGGCCAGTACTGGATCATGGGAAGCTCTGTTCCGTCCTCGAGCACGCAGATCGTCTCTTCGACGGTGAAGTTCCCGGACTTGATCTCCTTTATGGTACCCCTCTTGTCTGGGGGCATCATTATCTTGTGCTTGATGAGGAGCTGCTCCTGGACAGTTCCGATGGTCTGTCCGGGCTCCACCTTGTCGCCCTTCTTCGCGACTGGGGTGAACTCCCACTTCTTCTTGTGATCAATACCATCAACGAAAAGACCTCTGCTGATGAAGTTTCCAGAAGCCTCCACCAGCTGGGGAAGAGGTCTCTGGATGCCGTCATAAATAGAGGTAAGAATTCCTGGACCGAGTTGTGCTACCAGTGCTGCTCCGGTTTCCTTGACAGGCTCGCCTGGCTTCACGCCCGCGGTATCTTCGTATACCTGAATGACATGCTTGTCCCCAGCGATGCCGATGACCTCGCTCATCAGCCCCTCTTCGCCGACCAGGACCAGGTCGTACATGTGAGACTTAAGACCTGTAGCCTGCACCACCGGCCCGGCAATTCTATGAACTTTGCCCGTGCCTACTTCCATAAATCAACACCTATTGCCCTTTTAATCTTCTCTCTCATCTCTGTGCTCTGCTCAGTTCCGATGGCTATCACAGTTGGCTTGACAGATTCGGTCAGCGTTCCCCTCAGCCTTGAGGGGAGATTGTTGAAATCCGACTGACTCAAGACCAGAATGCCGACGTCTGGATCCACCATGACCTCCTCGATCTTCGAGATCATCTCATCTTCTGAAGCGGCATCGTAAGCCTTTCGTATTCCCGCCAGAGTGAAACCGATCACGGCATCACCACTGCCGATGACAGCGATCTGCATTAGGCCACCACCTGCTCTTCGATGAGCTCAGCAGAAAGACCCGCCTCTTTGCCGCGGACGATCTTCCTGATGTTTGAAACTTCAGTATCCTTGCTGACGATGTAACCGAGCACCGGAAGGATAGACAGCGGATGATAGTTGGAGATTGCCCAAGCGTACCTCACAAGGTAAGCCCTGAGGTGCGCCTCTATCCGGCTCACTCCGCCCTCTTCACCCACGACGTCCGAGATGGCGCTCCAGAATGGATATCCCTCAAGTCCCCTGACGAACTCGTTGTAGGACTGGCCTGCCATCCGGCTCAGCTCTTCGTGGAGCTTTCCACCTGGGATCAGGTTGTCCTGTATTACGCTTGCCTCGATTCCGGCCTTGTTCATCCGGAAGAGGGTGACCAGGTTCTTGACGTCTATCTCCTTTCGGACGTACTTCAGCAGGAGACCGCCCCCAACGGAGAGGGTGCCGCCCACGGCACGTTCCATCCGGAAGTAGTACAGCTTATCCAGGGCGTTCTCCACCGAAGAGAGCATTTGTCCATCGTACTGGGCCAGAGCCACGTAGTAGTCGGTCCCATCGAAGGCCTGTATGACCTCCTCGACCCTCTCCTTCTTGGCCAGACCCTCAAGGAACTCCGGGTCCAGCTCGCCAGCAGGCACCAGGTACTTCATGATATCCTCTTCGCTGGCCCCGTAGAACTTGCCTCGGAGTATCGTTTTGATGTTCCAGATGTCCCAACGCCTCAGGTACTCGAGGATGAGGAACTGAGGTTCATCGATCGAGACCTGCAGAAGTTTCCTGTAGGTCTTTGCAAGGTTGGCGAAGGTGGCGTACTCCACGAGTTCCGCGCCAGAGTAATCCTTCGCCATCGTATCGATCTCTTCCTTGTATTGGGTCTCTTCCAGGTACCGCGTGATCTCTGGTATTTCCATGCCCAGCATTCTCTGATACATTTCATGGGGTATGAGTTTGGTCTTCATCGCCCGAACTCTACCCGTAATGTATGCGTACTTCACCGGTTTTCCGAACTTCGGCAAACGTAGTACCGGCATGGCCTCACCCAAACAGGATCTTGGAGACGTCTTTCATGGACTTGCTGAATGCTTCACTCGCCAGAGTTTCGTAGGTGTGATCGTAGCTCATCGATCCATCTTCGCTCTCTATCACGACGCCGCCAGCGGTATCAACAGTCCCTGCATAGTTGGGGGAAAGGGAAGTGACGAAGGCCTGGTCCTTCTTGCTGGACTTGACCTTCATCTCCTTCAGGTTGTAGGGCTTGACGATCTCCTTGATCAGATTCTCGTTCTCCTTCGACGGCAGCTTTGATACTGCATCGATGAGCTTCTTACGAGTTTCTTCCATGAGATCCTTGCGCACGTTCAGCTCAGCCCTCTTCACCTGAAGATGAGCGCTTGATATCACTCTGCGCTCGAGAGCCTCTACAGCGCTGTCTGCCTCCCCCTCTTTTTCGGACTTGATTTCCGCGGCACGTTCTCTGGCTTCATTAAGTATTCTTGCGACCTCTTGCTCGGTCTCGGCGTTCGTCTCCGCGACCTCGCTCTTGCTGGTTGCAAGAATGTCCTCAACCACTGCGTCTAGTGCCATTCCTCTCGACCTCGCTCAGGATGGCGAATTCACGCGAAGGGCGTCCAGGCGAACATCAGGATCAGTGAAACAGCAAGACCGAAGATGATGAGAGTCTCGGGCAGAAGCATCAGGAACAGACCCTTGCCCAGGAAGCCGGGCTCCTCTGCCACGACACCAACCACAGCAGCTCCGATACCCTGCTCACCAACACCAGCACCAATACCGGCAAGTCCGGTCGCAAGACCGGCGCCAACAGCCAAAAGTCCGTACAGTATTCCACCATCGGATATAGTTTCTACTACCATTTCCTTATCCCTCCGTTAGCTAATCCTAATCACTCAACTCTCAAGAACCTTCGGACACGTCCGAAGGGCGAATACTCAACTCCACCACCGTGCTGACTGTAGAACTTGGTGAACATCTCCACGTAGTGCAACCTGAGAGGATGCATGAAGGGGGAGAGAATTCCAAGAAGCAGGTTGATGAAGTGAACCATGATCAACACAACTATACCAACAACGATCGCTATCGTCGTGAATCCTTCGTGTGCCCCGCCGCTCAGCATCGGCATCAGCACGTAGAAAGCCAACTGGTTTGCAGCGAAAGCGACGCCCACCGATGCTAGGCCTATGGCCAGAAGTCGCAGGTAAGATATCAGGTTGCTCACAAAGAACGGTATGTGAGTCGCACCCATGACACCTTCAGGCCCCTTGATCATCATGACGATGGACGCGACGATGACCAGCGCGCTCAATAGCACCAGGGGGTTGCCCGTGCCACCGACGATCAATCCGAGCAGGCCGATGCCGAAGAAGACCTGGAAGAGAAGCACAGGAAGCTTCTCGTAGTAGGCATGCCTCTTCTCGCCGTAGGCGAGTTCGGTCTTGACGCCCAGGATAGAACCGATACCGGTGTGGACAACACCGATGAAGATGCTAACGCCGATCAACACCAGAACAGAAGCCGTCGCCAGCCTGTACATGGGGAACATCGCCCCAGCGAAGTCGCCAAGGCCGGAAGGTCCGATCCTTCCAAGAGGACCGTAGAACCCGGCACCGAAGTCAATGCCGACATCATGCGGATGAGCCACCGTTCCCAAAATGCCCACGTGGTGAGCACCACTGAATATGTAGTCCCACAGACCCAAGGGTCCGAAGATCTCGCCGAACAAGAAGCCGAATATTATGGTCCAGATGCTCGCTATGATCACGATGTTGATCAGAGACTGCCAACCTGGAGTCCTGAACTTGCGCTTGAGCATGAACATCACGATCAGGGATATCACGCCGTATGCGACATCGCCCAAGATCAGGCCGAACATCAAGGGGAAGAATATGAATATCAGCAATGTCGGGTCGAACTCTTTGTACTCGGGAATGGCGAAGAGACGCGTGATCAGCTCGTAAGGCCGGACTATGCTGGGGTTCTGCATCTTTGTGGGGATATCCTCACCGGTCTCCACCAGCTTATCAGCCTCGGCGCTCTCCAGCTTCTCAACCTTGACGCGTCCACCTGCTGCGCTCTCGAGTTCCTTCTTCAGCGTCTCGTACTGATCAGTGGGAAGCCACCCGTCGATCACGAAGGCGTTGTCGGTTGAAGCGAACCTCAGAGGCGACTCCGCTTTCTGGGACTGAATCGAGATGTACTCGTCGATGGCCAGAACCAGGTCCTCGTGCTGAGCCCTGATGTCCTTCAGCTTCTTCTGCAGCGGCGCCTTCTCTCCCTCCAGCCTCTTGGCATCGGACTCGAGGGTACTTATGGCGCCGGCAATGCTTCCGGTCGGTCCACGAGGTACGGATACCTCAGAGAAACCATGCTCAGCGAGAACGCCCGAAACTTCGCCTGCCTTGTCCACCGGCACGAATACGGCCACCGCATTTGCGCCACCGGAGCTGGCGGTGAATATCTCGTTTACGTATGAGACCTTTGATACATCGGCCTCAACGGGAGAAACTGCTGTTCCCACGAAGGCTGCAAGGGACTTGTAGCCGTATAACAGCTCCAGATCGAGCGGCAGCTCGGCCAGGGGCTTCAGGGACTTGGCCTGATCCTGCTTGATCTTGACTTCGTTATCGATCTCAGCGATTCGCTCGGCAGTGGCGATGACATCATCGCCGACGTTGTCGAGAATTCCGTCCATCTGTGAAAGCACCTGAGACTCGGGGAACTGTTTGTCAGGCATCTTGTCACTGATGTCCAGGTATCTCTCGATAGACCGAAGCTTTATGAGCTGTTCGGCGTATTCAGACGCCTTTCCGACGGGCTTGCCCATCCCGAAGGATTCATCAGCACCAGAATAGTTGACAAGGTGCAACAGGTTTAGCTCGTGCAACTTCTCTATGACAGGTTCTATAACCTTATTCGACCCGGCGACGACAACACGACTCATCTCAACGGGTCTAAGCATGCAACAACCCCATAAACTCCTTTAACAGATGTTCAACCGCAGCGTTTACCTTGCCGCTGGCGCTGCTCTTCGTTGCATTAACCTTATTCATGCCGTCGTCGATGATCGCTTGCTTCTTGGACTGAACTCCCTTCTCGGCATCGGCAAGACGCTTTTCGTAATACTCTTGCGCTTCAGCCTCAGCGTTTCTCACCATGTTCGTTGCTTCGGCAGTGGCATCGGCGATTCGCTTGTCTCGCTCTTGTTGGGCCCGCTCGATGCTGGCTTGAGCATCGGCTTCCGCCTGCTTAATCTTCGATAAGATTTCGTGTCTCGTCATCTGATCCCTCTACCCTCACTACATCCTTACCGTTTTCAGACAGCGCTACAATCACTCAAGCTGTGATAAACACTCTGAACTCATTACATGTAACAATATAAACTCTTCGGTTTTGGGGATATCGTCTCCCGTTCTGGAATATCTCATCGGGACCAGAACTTCAACGCCGCTTCCAGTTCTTTGTGACTCTTGGCGTACTCCTCCGCCGGGACGCCTGCCTTCCAGGCCTCCACCGCCTGGACCATCGCCCTCGCGCCTCCGGTGGTCCCCCAGGGGTGACCGTGAACGCCCCCGCCTGCCTGGACTATGCAGTCCGTGCCGTAGCCGTCGAGGTTGGGGCGGACTTTTCCCGGATGGACCCCACCCGAGGCGACGGGAAAGACGGGACGAAGGCCGTACCAGTCGTCCCGGAGAGCGTCCCTGCACTGGTCGTTCTCCTCCCTGTCACCGGCCATCTTGCCGAGGTAGCTTCCCGTGTGGAGGTTCGTGCCTCCGGCCATCCTGACGAGCCTGGATATGGGGACCATCGATATGCCGTGATGCCTGTCGCGGGTGAAGGCTCCATGCATCGTCCTGTGGACGTGGATCGGAACTTTGACCCCCCGCGAGAGAACTTCAAGGGCCGAGAACCCAGCGGTGAGGACATCCACCATCACCATGTTGGCGCCGCGACCGATCACGTCCTCGGCCCGCTCCAGGATCTCCTCCGCTCCGCAGGTGACGTTGACGGCGTAGAAGGCCTTCTTTCCCGTCTCGTCCTCGACCTTGGAGAGCTCCGCCATCACCGCCTCCACCCTCTCGTTCATGGGGCAGAAGGACTGGTCGGTCAGGGTCTCGTCGTCCTTGATCAGATCGAGGCCGCCCCTCACAGCCTGGCCCGCCACCTCTGCCGTGTCCTCGGGGCCGAGGCCGACCTTGGGCTTGATGATCGTTCCCACCAGGGGCCGGTCGAAGACACCGAGGATCTTTCGAGCCTCCTTGATCCCAAACCTCGGGCCCTTGTGAGCCAGAACCAGGCTCTGGGGGAATATGACGTCCAGGAGCCGGATCTTCTTGAGATCTCCAAGGCCGAAGAGGTTTCCTGCCACGACTGAGAGGTACTGAGGGATGTTCCCCGGCTCAAAGAGCTCTTCGGGAAAGGCGATGTACGCGAAGTTCCCTTCGGCCCTCATCACCCGGGCCGCGAGGTCTGATGCCAGCTTCTCTCGCTCGACCTCGGTCCAGGTCCCAGTCGACTGCTCGGCAGCGATCGCCTCTGCGGCCTTCTCGATTGATAGGTCGGTTTCGACGTAATATTTTGCGATGACTTCCATAACCTCGAACGCTCCTCAACTGCTAAAGGTGGTTCTCTCCTGTAATAAAACTCTCTGAGACTCGGGTGATTCTCGGGTCCGAGACGAAAAAAGCGAACTAAACTGCGATTCGGGCTCGTTCATCAGGACGGCGGTCAACTCGAGTTACTATGGCCCACCACAGACTCTGTTCTGAGGGCGAAAACTGCGGTCCCGGCCCGAAATGTCGGTGCCCAAAGGCCCTTTAGGCCATCGAGCTTGCAAAAAAACGGAACCGTAACAGGTAAAAGGCTGCACGTACAGCGAGATGCAACGGAATCACCACGGCCGGTTGGCAGTAATCCGAATCAACGCGCCCCCATCGGTCATCGGCCAAAGGCGGAATGAGCCTGGTAGATACCGATTTCAATTCGAGGGGTCGACCGGATAGAGGGGATTGTAAATGAGTAAAATCACTATCAGCTTGATCAAGGCAGACGTCGGCGGATGGCCCGGACACGCCACCGTTCACCCCGCACTGAAAGAGGTTGCAGAATCGATTCTGGCCCAGGAGAAGGCCAAAGGTGAGATCATAGACTTCAAGGTGATGGCGGTCGGCGACGACCTCCAGCTCATGATGACACACCTTCTGGGAGAGGACAGCGCCGAGATCCACGGCCTCGCCTGGGACGTCATGTGCAAGGCGACGGAGAAGGCCGAGGAGCTGAAGCTCTACGGCGCGGGTCAGGACCTCCTCTGCGACGCCTTCTGCGGCAACATCAAGGGGATGGGACCGGGCGTTGCCGAGATGGAGTTTCACGAGCGCGTCGGAGAGCCGGTCGTCGCTTTCATGATGGACAAGACAGAGCCCGGGGCATTTAACCTGCCGATATTTAGGATATTTGCCGACCCCTTCAACACCGCCGGCCTGGTCATAGACCCCAGCATCCACCAGGGCTTCATATTCGAGGTCTGGGACATCATGAAGCACAAGAAGGTCCTGATGGACTCTCCCGGGGAGATGTACGACATGCTGGCCCTGATCGGCGCCAAGAGCAGGTACGTCATCAAGAGGGTCTACCCCAAGCCCGGAAAGCTTCCTGAAGACGAGCCCGCCGCCGTCATCAGCACCGAGAAGCTCTACCAGACCGCAGGCAAGTATGTGGGCAAGGACGACCCCGTGGCCCTGGTGAGGGCCCAGTCAGGCTTTCCCGCCCTCGGCGAGGTGCTGGAGCCCTTCGCCCTCGGCCACCTCGTCAGCGGCTGGATGAGGGGAAGCCACAACGGTCCCCTCATGCCCTGCGCCTTCGAGGACGCCGTATGCACCAGGTTCGATGGACCGCCGCGGGTCATAGCTGCAGGGTTTCAGATCGCCAGGGGCATGCTGATCGGCCCCGTCGACCTCTTCAGAGACCCAGCCTTCGACCTCACCAGGCAGAGGGTTCACGAGGTGACCGACTACATGCGAAGGCACGGCCCCTTCGAGCCCCACAGGCTGCCGATGGAGGACATGGAGTACACGACCCTCCCCCACGTCCTGAAAAACCTCGGGGAGAGGTTCGAAGACAGCGAGTGAGCGTTTGGCAAAGCTAGGAACTTATTCGGTGGGTCTTCCGCACCCACCCCGATGAGGATTTATGCGGCTTCAGGCCACATCTGCTGGCCTGAACCCCCTCGGACTCTTCCTCGGACTCTTTGTCCCACAACTGCCCCGTCACCTCTCCGGGACGAGAAATGATTAATAATTATGCAAACTAATTTTTAGCGTATCCTGATCGGCGAACCTGGTTATCGCGTTTTGCCTTTCAGGAGGAGAAGGTTGGACTTGGACCGATCAAGATCGAGGTTGTGAGCTGGTTTGGAGACGTCCGCGAACCCCGACGAGTTGGAGACGGTGGCAGCACCGATGAACGAGGGCGAGGCCGAGGGCGAGTCGGAGATGGCGAAGCCCGAGAAGGCGAAGAGAAAGAGGCGGAGGTTGAAGGTCGCCCACCCGGAAAGGTGCATCGGATGCCTCTCCTGCATGTTCGCCTGCAGCAGGATTAACGCGGGCCGAGCGTCCCTGGACAGAAGCGCCATCAAGGTCAAGACCCAGGGGGGCCTCGAGGGCGACTTCGCCGTGGTGGTCTGCCACGCCTGTAAGGACCCACCTTGCGTTGCGGCCTGCCCTACGGGCGCTCTCGAGCAGAAGGAGGACGGAAGGGTAGTCTTTCACAGGGACCTATGCGAGGGATGCGGCGCTTGCGCCGATGCCTGTCTAATCAGGGCCATCTCCCTGGACGCTGAAGGAAAAGCGGTCAAGTGCAAGCACTGCGGGGCCTGCGTCGCCTTCTGCCCCCACGGCGTCCTGGAGCTGGAAGAGGTGGAGGATTGAGGGCTCGACGAAGGAGGTGATACTTGATGCTTAGAAGAGTTCTCTACATCGATCTCGGCAAAGGGGAGAGCTGGGTTGAGGAGAGGCACGACCTCTTCGAGGAATGGCTCGGCGGAACGGGGGTTGCAACTCAGCTCCTCTTTGAGGAGTGCCCCGAGGGAATAGATCCCCTCTCGCCCGAGGCCCCGATAATATTCAGCATCGGACCGCTGAACGCCCTCTTTCCGGCGATAACCAAGACCGTCGCCACCTTCAAGTCGCCCCTCAACGGCGAGCTGGGCGAGTCCTACGCCGGAGGGAGGCTCGCCATGGCGATGAGGTTTGCGGGCCACGAGTCGATCGTCATCAGGGGCGCGGCAGAAAGCCCCTGTTACATATCCATATCCAACGACGATGTGAAGATCAAGGACGCGAGATCGATCTGGGGGATACCTGCCACCGTCGTCGGGTACATCCTGCGCGATGTCGAGACAGGCGTCGGGCGAAGGAGCATAATCAGGATCGGACCTGGGGGAGAGAGGCTCGTCAAGTACGCGGGGGTCGTCGTCGACACCTACAGGCACTTCGGCAGGCTGGGCCTCGGGGCCGCGTTCGGGTCGAAGAACCTGAAGGCTATGGTCATCTCGGGGACCGAGGACGTCGAGCTTCCAAACTCCAAGAGGTACAGGGAGATCTACAACAAGCTCTACAGGACCGTCGTCCAGACCGACGCCATGGAGAAGTATCACGACATTGGAACCCCCATCAACATCAACGTATTAAACCAGCTGAAGGGGCTTCCCACCCGAAACTTCAAAGAGAGCAGCTTCGAGGGGGCTGAGAGAATCAGCGGCGAGTACCTGGCCGACAACTACCTATTCCGGAGGGTATCCTGCGCCCACTGCCCCATAGGCTGCATCCACATCGGTATGCTGAAGACCTCCTTCTCCCGCCAGCACGAGTTTGAGATCAGGAAGATATCTTACGACTTCGAGCTGATCTACGCCCTTGGATCTAACCTGGGCATCTCCTCCCCCGAAGGGATGCTGGAGCTGATCGAGGCCTGCGAGCGGCAGGGGCTCGACGCCATCAGCACCGGGGTCGTCCTCGCCTGGGCGACGGAGGCCCTAGAGCGGGGCCTCATAACCCTCAAGGATACCCTCGACGTATCCCTCAAATGGAACGACGTCGAGGGCTACCTGAAGGCTATAGAGAAGATCGTCAAGATGCCAAACGAGTTTTACTCGGCCCTGGCCGAGGGGGTCGAGGCTGCCGCAGAGAAGTACGGCGGCCGGAATTTCGCCATGGCCCTCGGCAAAAACGAGGTTCCCGGCTACCACACGGGTCCCGCCTCCATCGTCGGCCTCACCGTGGGGGTGAGGCACTCCCACCTGGACAACGCCGGATACAGCATCGACCAGAAGGCCGCAAAGAAAAACCTCAGCCCCGAGGAGATGGTAGACGCCATAATCAAGGAGGACGACTCAAGAGGCGTCTATAACTCCCTTGTGGGCTGCCTCTTTGCAAGAGGCGTCTACTCCACCGAGAACATAATCGAGGCCCTGGGGTCGGTGGGGATCGAGAAGACCGAGGAGGAGCTGGAGCTTCTCGGCCGAAAGATCTTCGATGAGAAGTACAGGTTCAAGAGGCGGGAGGGCTTCGACCTCGAAAAGTCTAGGACGCCCGGAAGGTTCTACGAGACCGTCTCCACCATGGGGATGGTCGATCCCGAGACGATCGAGACGATGATGGAGATTTACCGAAAGCGGAGAGGATGGTAGTCCAAGCGGAGTTCTTGGATTTGTATTTGAGCTATGTACCAGAATTCTGCGGTGTCAGCATGATTTACACAATAACCCTCAACCCAGCCCTCGACCGAACCCTCTGGATCAACGAGATCAGAGAGGACGTATCAAACCGGATCATAAGAGAGGAGAGCTACGCCGGTGGCAAGGGAATCGACGTATCCAAGGTCCTGACCGCCCTCGGCGTTGAGAACCGGGCCCTCGGCTTCATAGCCGGCTTTGCAGGCCGGCAGCTTGAGGCCCAGCTGATCAGGGACGGGACCCAGTGCGACTTCATCCCGGTCTCCGGCGAGACGAGGATCAACGTCGTCATCCACGAGATGAGCACAGGACGGCAGATCATCCTCAACTCCTCGGGCCCCGAGGTCAAGCCCTTCGAGCTGATAGAAATCACCGACGTCGTAAAAAGGCTGGAAGAGCCCGAGTTCATAAGCGTCGGGGGGAGCCTTCCGCCGGGTGCCCACCCCAAGATCTACCGAAAGATCATCGAGACAGCTCGGCTTCGGGGTGCGACGGTGGTCCTGGACGTCGATAGGGAGGCGTTGAAGATCGGAATCGGAGGGAAGCCCGACATCATCAAGCCGAACATCCACGAGCTGAGCTCCCTGGTGGGAAGGAAGCTTGAGAAGAGAAACGAGATCCTTGAGGCTGCCCGCGAGACCAACAAGAAAGGGGTCAGGATCGTC
>Ga0268285_1000404_pt1 | contig 25481 bp, 14 predicted proteins | sample saktaG_2_FD_190144 | JGI IMG/M metagenome (GOLD analysis project Ga0268285, IMG submission 190144) | Saline water microbial communities from Sakinaw Lake, British Columbia, Canada - sak_2013_06_06_120m | ecosystem: Environmental > Aquatic > Non-marine Saline and Alkaline > Saline ... | reverse complement strand
TCCTTTGCCCACCAGTTCCAATCCATCGACCAGTTCATAGCCGTGCGCCAGGCGTCGAACTGAAAATTGGCAGACCGTGGATTCCAGGGGCTTGCCCAGGGCGTGGCGTCGAAATTTGCGTAATCAGGGGCCAATCCTGTGGCCGGATGTGTCACTCGCTGAAAGAAATCGCGACTCGCACGGGCGGTTTGTGCCCAGAAGGGCCGATCACACTCGGGGCCACACAACGCCCACAGCTCATAGAACGCGGGCAGGTGATAAGATGGGTCTGTGTGTTCACGGTTATCAACATCCGGCGTGAATCGAACCATCTTATATTCCGGTTCGAAAAGATCGCCGGCCGTTCGAGGGCCAATGACTGTGGGGCCCGTAATTAGCTTACGATGCCTCATGTCCGTCAGTAGCCTGTCCGCTTCGGCCCGGTAGTTGTAGATGCCCGTGCCATTGCTCCAGCGCCCTGATGCAAAGTACAGCGCCGTAACGAAGTACTCTTCGCCGTCCGCGGCGGGCATCTCGTCGTTTGGTTTTCCATTGGTTTTCGCTGACCAGGAGAAGTAGCCGTAGCCGGGGTGCCTGGGATCATCATGATACATATATGTCCTGGCCCAGTTCCAGATCGCATCGAACTCGGCTTTTTTGTCCAGTTGCACGGCGATCATCATGCCGTAAGACATACCCTCAGAGCGCACGTCGTCATTGTGGATGTCATGGATATAGGCGAGCGGCCCATTGGTGTTTTTCCCGGCCGGGAAATAAACAGCTTGCGTGTTTGGATCGCCATGGAACAATTGCTTAAACGCGGCGTTGATTTTTGCGGTTACTTCCTGCTCCGAGTGTCCGGTCTCGACAAACAGGTTACGATACTTGCCGGTGGCGAAAGCACCTGCACCTTCGGAGGTTTTTTTCATCGGGCGGGCCATTTCACCGCAAGCCGCGGAAAGCAAAACTATCATCAGAACGCTCGCGAGCCCAATGATTGTCGTGAAAATATTTTTGCTCTTCATTGTGTACACTCCAACATTGATTAACGGCTGTTATTGCGGTGTCCAGATGCGGAACTGGCCGCTGCAATGAAGCAGGCTCATGAAATACAACAATCCATCGTAGTAGCGGTATCGCCCCGAGGGGATCTCAGCGTTCCACAGGGCCTCGACAAACTTTTGTGCGCGCGGGCCATTCGTAGCCGCCAAAGAAGCAACAGCATTTGTTCCCATCAAACCAGCCGGATGCGGCGCCTTGCCTAAAGGGGTGCCGTCAAGCTCGTATTGGTCCAGATAAGTATCCATCCCCCGGGACTCGAAAAACGCCTGAATTCTGTCGCTCAAGTCCCTTTCTCGCGGGTCTTTTGCCCACCATGACCAATCCACGGCCCAATTGCCGGCCGTACGCCACGCGTCGTGCCGAAACGCATCGCCCCGGCCGAAGGACTTAAACGGCGTGCCGTCGAAGTTGGCGTAATTCGGAGCTAAGCCCGTTTGGGGATGCGTTGTTCGCTGAAAGAAATCTCGGCTGGCAGTGGCGGCACGATTCCAGAAAGCTCGATCTTCCTCCGGGCCCCATCGCGCCCACAATTCGTAGAAAGCAGGCAGGTGATAAGATGGATCGGTCATGTTGTTCCGCCTGGAATCGGGCGAAAAAAGGATCATGGCGTGTTCGAGATTGACTAGCCTGCCGACGGTTTGCTCTCTGGCGAACCGGCCCTTGACCATACCCGTAATCGGCTCGCGGTGCACCATGTGAGTCAGAAGTTTGTCCGCCTGGGCCTTGTAATTGTAGATGCCCGTGCCGTTGCCCCATCGGCCCGCAGCGAAGTACAGTGCCATGGCGTAATACTCTTCGCCGTCAGGAGCGGGAGATTCGCTCATGGCTGTGCCGTCGTAGCGCATCTGCCATGAGAAGAAACCGTATGAGGGATGCGCGGGATCATCATGATACATATAGGTCTTAGACCAATTCCACAGGGCATCGAACTCTGTTTTCTTGTCTAATTGCACCGCGATCATCATGCCGTAGGACATGCCCTCGGAACGTACATCTTTATTATTGATATCCGGCATATACGCCAGTGGCCCATCGGCATTAGAACCGGAAGGGTAATAGAGTGCCTGCGTGTTTGGGTCGCCACGAAAAAAGTACTGATAAGCCCTGTTGATTTTCGCCGCTACTTCCTCCGGAGAGTGCCCGGCCTCGGCGAACAGGTTGCGATACTTGCCGGTAACGAAGGCGCCCGAACCGTTGCTGTCGGCTTGAGCCGGGCCGGCACCTGTCTCAGCCGGACTAAGAGTGTGGTAGCTTTCAGTAGGCCCGAGATAGCTCGGTTTAACCCCGCCCGTATCTACAACAATCTTTTGCAGCACAATACCCGGGTCGACCATCCAGAATTTCAAAACATGCTCGCCTGCCTTTTTGAGAGTATGCTCAGTAGCCAAAACTTTAATATTTTCTCCGACTGCCTTTTCCCATTCCGGAGGGTACTTCCAGTCGGGAACTGTATCCTTCTCATGGATGTTGATAATTTGCGGCGTCTCGTTATCGAACGAAACAGCGTACCGCAAACCTTGCGTATTATGAAAGTTCTGGGTGGGACATAGATACACATTGACCTTCACTTTACCGCTGTTAAAAAGGTGCATGCAGTATTCTAATCGGGGACTGTCTCCTTCAGGTGTTTGGCCTTTCGCTGTCACCGGCACAGGGGTTATGCCGGAAAGTGTCCGGCCTAAATTCGGAATATGCAGCCATTTGACGGGTTCCGCATCGATTGCTTTAGTATAATGTTCAGCCTCGATGGAAACGTATCCGTTGCTCTCGACAAAACCTGTCACCATGTCCCGTTTCGGAACTGCAGGATTATTGATGACGGCCTGAACTACAACGCTGCTTCCATTCGGCCCGGTTATTGTAATTGGAACCTGCTGTGCTCCGTTTGGGGCCTGTTGCCAATTGACGCTTACCCATACTCGCTGCTCTTTCTCAACCTTTCCCCGATTGGGCGTGACTAACAGCCACGGCTGCTTCGATTCGATTTTGTAATCGAAAGGCGCCCGTCCGCGATTAAATATTTCTATATAATATTTCTGCTGATTAAAGGGATCGAATTCAGGCAACACAGCATCGCTGCCTTCGTTTGGCCACCAGCCATCCGAGCCTTCTATGGACACGCCCATATCCGCTGCAGCAGGTACCTCAATCTCCTGGACTTTGGGCATGACATCTTTATTTGGCTGCTGCCAGTATGTGTAGCTGATATGGGTTTGATCCATCATGTGGTTCCATTTGCCGCCCGCCATGATCTTGTTGTAATAGTGGGAAATCTCTTTATCTTTGGCAAATAATCCTCTGGCTCTTTCCGCCATATCATTAGTGGAGGCCCGGCCTTGCTTTGCGTAGAGGTGATTTTTGCCGCATGTCAAACGAAGCTCGTTTAAATTAGCACAAGTTGTCACCGGATGCAGCACAAGCTGATAATAGGCATCTTTAAATTCGGAAGGCATGGCCTTGTTAATCCGCTCGGCTTCTTCGGCCAGTTTGCTGTAATCGGACACGACTGTTTCCGCTTCGCGGTAATGTATCAGGCTGTAGGTATCGGAATCCAGCATCTCGGGTTTCCGGCGGCTGTTATACTTTGTATATTTGGAGAGGATATCGGCTATGGCTGAAGCGTGTTCGGGGCCGAATTGCTGCTCCGCCCATAGCCGCGTATATTCGGGCAAACGCTCAGCGGGCCATTGTTCAGGATTCCATGCATAATCCAGGAAAAATTCGATGGGAAATTCCATGGGCTTGAGGTCTCCCACGTTCACTAGCCAGATTCGATCCACACCGAGGCGATAACACAGGTGCATCTGCTCCCATACCCGGGCAATTGGACTGGTGTTAAGCCACTTATAATTTCTGGGCCCGCCTACAAAGTCAAAATGATAATACATGCCGTAGCCGCCGGAACGGGGCGGATTGTCAGGTTTGGGCAGCCTGCGGACGTTGCCCCAGTTGTCATCACACAACAACAAAGTGACATCTTCCGGCACCCGCATACCTTTGTCGTAGTAATCCTGGACTTCCTTATATAACGCCCATAATTGCGGTATGCCTGTTAAATCTTTGCCGGAAACGTCGCTGAGAATTTTGCGCTGGTCGGCCACAATTTTCTCCAGCAAAGCGATGTTTGTGCCTTCGCTCATGGCTTTGTCGCCGTCGCCACGCATGGCCAGAGTAACAATACTCTCGCGCGAACCCATTCGCTGAATGCCTTCCGTCCAGAATTGTTGCAGCTTTTCAGCGTTGGTTTCGTAGTTCCAAGCACCTCCCCTGATTTTTTTCCACTCGGCATGGGCACGCATCATCGGCTCGTGATGCGTAGTGCCCATCACGATGCCGTATTCATCCGCCAATTTCGGGTTGAGCGGGTCATCACTGTTGAAGCTTGCCCACCACATAGCAGGCCAAAGGTAGTTGCCCTTCATCCGCAAAATGAGTTCAAACAGTTTCTCATAAAACTCATGGTTGAATCCACCATATTTTCCCACGGCCCAGCGACCCAGCGCCGGCTCTTCATCGTTCAGGAAAATACCCCTGTATTTAACCGCCGGTTCATCTTGGGTATATCGTCCCGGCTTTACAAACAGGGCATCCTTTTGTTTGACCGGCACATCGGCCCACCAATACCACGGCGAGACTCCGATCTGCTCAGACAGATCATAAATGCCGTAAATTGTCCCTCTTTTGTCACTGCCGGCAATAATTAATCCGCTGGCCACGCCGGGCAGCGGTTCCGGCACAACCTGAATGAGAAATGACTCCCATTTGCCGGCGACCTCCGTGACATCGATCTTGCCGTCCCGGATCAACCGGTCGATGATGGAGCTATTTCCAATCGTGCCTATGATGACCGTATTTTTTCCAGCGCCGGCTTGTTCGTGCGTGACTATGGGATTGCGGTCCGTTACGCGCTTAATGTCGGCCTGCAAGTCCCTGACCGCGCGCACAACACCAGCGTGATCCTGCGAATCAACGTAAAGCGTCGCGAGAAGGTCCTTTTGTGCCAGACAGAAACTGCCCCGGCTGTTAATAGAATCCACGTATCGTGTCTGGCCGACAGCCAGGACAACACAGGGACACAAAAAGATCAGGCCAATGGTTACCAGAATTTTAAGGATAGATTTCATCATCTCATCTCGATTCTAAATTCAACTTGGCTATTTTCGTTACTTGGACAATTCGGCGGTTTTTTCCGCTCCCTGATTTACATGAAAATATCGTTGGGCGAACGTCAGGAATGTAGGCCAGTTCGGGCCGGGAGTGTGCCCGCCGCTATGTTGGCGGAAAGAAACATCACCGTCGATCAGTGTGGTTTCTATCGGGGGAAATTCAGTGGTACCCATGTCCTTTTTGCCCAGCAGCTTATATACCGGCCCGGCACCGGCCGCGGCAAGGAACATGCCCCTGGCGTCAACCCATGCATCGCCATTATTCGAACCGCTGCTGATGAACACGGGACGCGGTGCGCATATCGCGACTAATTCGTGGGCGTCAATGGGTAAGTCATCCCAGGTCAATGGCCCTGCGTATTTGAGAAAGTTGCCGGCCATCCAGTGGTACTCGCCCGATCCGGCGACATTTTCCACTATCTCGCCATAATCCCGGCGGAAAATACTGGCGCCGCCTGCGCCGGAAGAGCTGACAAAGGCAATCGCGAAACGCTGGTCATACGCCATAGCCACCAGCGTGGCCTTGCCATAGCGTGAGTGACCCTCAAGCCCGACTTGTTTGGCATCTACAGATTTGTCGATCTCAAAATAATCCAGGGCGCGACTAGCGCCCCATGCCCAGGCACGCAAGGCGCCCCAATCATCGGCCTTACGGGACTGCCCCTTATTGCACAGGCCGATTATGCCCTGAGTCAGGCCGGCACCGTTGTCAGCCTGAATGCTGTTCGGCACGATAATGGCATATCCCCATCCCTTAGCAAGCACTTGCTGCTGCCAACTTGGTCCGCCGCCGCTTCGCATTCTGCCAAAGCGGCCGCCAAAACCGAATTCCATTATCACGGGCACCGGTCCGGTTGCGTCGGCCGGTGTGGTCAAAGTCAACTGGATATCGACGGATATGGCCGGGTGCGATGAATTGTCAACGTGGCCCGCGAGTTGTTTCGTGATGACCGGCACTTCGCCGTTCTTTTCATTGGTCGTGCCGGTTACTTCCCAATTTACCCTGGGAGTATTCCGGGGGGCTCGGCCGTAGATTTCCCTGTCAAAGTCCTCTACGATCTCCGGACGTCTCTGATCCCGCCACATTTGAGCCGTCGTGACTTTCTGTCCGTTCTTCAATACCAGCGGGTCCGGCAGATTCGGATAGGGATTGGCCCTGGATTCGTCGTAATTGGCGTAATTAGGTGCATTGGGGTCCATGCCGTTGCGCCCGGGTCGAAGTGACTTGATACCCAGCAGAGCCATCATTTTATGATGATCTTCAGCGGACAAACGCCGAATCTCCGCCCACCGATCATTTCTTTGCTGAGCAAAGATGCTCACGCCCAATAACAGAACCAGCGATACACATAAGACTTTCATGGCAAATGTTTTACCCATGATATAGCTCCTTGATATATTCCCTCACAAAGCGAGGAATTATTTACACTTCTTACTTCATTAAAGTAGTCACAAAAGATTTCAAACTTTTCGAGTCTATTGTTGTAGTACCCTTTCGCTTTTGAAGTTCTTTAATACGCTGCATTACAATTTGGGTCATTACCGCACCCGGCCTGGGATAAGCGGCTACGATATAATGAGGGCCGGGGGCCGATTCTCCGGCTTCCTGTTCCCATTCAGCCCTGAGGTTGTCCGGACTTATTAATGAATTGGCATGCTGGAAGATAACCTTATCCATGGCCTTGTAGACTTCTTTGCTTTCTTTGACCAGACCGTAATAGTCAAGAAGCTGGGCGAAAACATAATTGGACGTTGTATAGACATCCTGTCCCTGTTCCGATTCTACCGGTCCTCCATCCTCTGTTCGGCACATGGCCCAGCCCATGAGAGTGCGGTTATTCTTATAAATCGTTTTCAGGATTTTTTTAGCCCTTTCGTGAGAGATAAAAGGCTCTTCCCCCATTGCGATCAAAGCCCAAACAGCATCAAGTTGATTGATCCATGTATCCGTGTTTGTTTCTCCCGTATCGGAATCATAGCAAGTGACATAATATTGCAGTCTTTCGCCTTTACTGTTCTTCTCATCCCTCCATAATTTCTCAAGAATCGCCGAGACTTTTTCAAAGTGTTCTTCATATTGTTTTCCGGCAGGTTCATCTTTCATCATCTCAGCCATTCTTATCATGGCACGACAACCGGCCATGAAAATAGTCGCGTCATAGGCATCGACGCCGAACAGGGTTAAATTGTCAAAAGTATTCTTAACTTCACCTGGATTGCCCTCAGGGATACCATCTCCGTCTATATCAAGCTCTTTTAAATGCTCAAATCCGAATTTTAGCGTCTTCCAGTTCTTCCTTAGAAAATCTATATTACCGGTAAATTTGACGTTGCGCAGTACTCTTGTTGCCAGCTTGGGAAAAAGATCGACCCAGTAGTTGTCGTTATACCATGCGTAGTCACTGACATTCCGTAAAGCATGGCCTTTCGGTAAAGCACCTACATCATGCGAGACAGCACCTTTAACCTTAACAGCATCTTTTATCTGGATCAGCGATAAATCTTCATATTCTTCCGGGAAGTCTTCAAAATGCTTTCTTGCTTCAACAAAAGATGCGTGCAAATGATAATAACGCTCGTGAGTATTCTCCCTCTCAATTGAGTTAATAAAACTCTGACAGAGTTCTTCTTCTATATTGGGAAAGAGTATCAGCATTACCATGGAATACCAATCCACGTCCGAGGGATCGATGTAGGCATAATCAAAGCATTCGAGGAACCTGGCGGTTTCATTGCCGTTTTTATCTTCAATCCAGACTGCGGCGTTTGACAGCGGAAAACTGAATTCGTTAAGAATCAATCGGGTAAGTCTTAAAGCGCCCGCCTTATCGTTCTTATATGAAGGGCTTTTCTTTATTTGATCGAATATCCTGTTTTGGATGGTTAATGTGCGGCTCAGCCATTTAGGAAAATTATCCAGAGCAATTTTCGCCATATCCACGGCTCTGGTTTCTTTATCCTTAAAACTTTTAATGTATTTGCGATCGAATTTTTTCCCATCGATATAACGCTGTTGTGGAAAATCTAAAACTACAGCGACCGGAATCTTTTTTACTGCTTTCGGCTTTAACTTGAAAGTAAGACTGACGGCCGCTCCATAATCCTGATTAAGTATGGATTCTCTCTTTTCGTAAAAACTGCCGTCATCATTCAATAACAAATCCTGTTTAAGCCGATTCAGACAAAAATAAGGTTGAGTATCTATTACCACGCCCCTGGTTTCCGGCACGGCGATAACCATTCTGTCCCGGGCTTCCCTGCTGGCCATAACCACCCCTCTGGTGCCTGCAGATTTAAAATCTTCGTGCACGTGGCTTTTGACCGGTGTTGCGCATATATAAACAGTGTCCTGGTCTGTCGGCTTTAATTCCTTTTCCTGAAGATTGACAAGTGAGGGTCTGGGTATGACCAAAGTTATTTCCTGTGCTTGATTTGACGTATTCTTTACCTCATACTCCTCTACACCGATAGGCATCAGGGCCTGGTTATCTCCGGACAAGAAAGGGGAAACGAGCCTTCTTGTCACGCTAACCTTTCCCAGCTTATAGGCCATTTCCAGCAAAGGTGTAGCAATAGAGATTGAAGCCTGCCTTTCGGAAACAGCAGGATGATAATAATTTTTCAAAGCTGGGACATCATCAGGGCCTTCCACTACGTTGGGACTTCTTGTAGTGAGCATAACATATTTGTCATCGATTCGGATAAATGGCGCAGAGGCAAACTGAATTGCGTTTTGATTTAGCAGGATCAGTCTGCCCGCATTATTAAGCCTGTTGTACAAACCCTCGGGCGATACGCCTATCGAGCAGGTCGGAGCACCCTGAAGGGCGATAGTATGAGGGAATTGAAGGGTCTTTGACATTCCCTGAAAATGAACCTTCATCTTATTTTTTTCATAAATCCCGGATATTTGTGCTCCTGAAATTCTGAATACATCGCTAATCTTTAAAGTACTGGCTTGCGGCATTAAATGTCTCCTTTGTTCGCTCCGGATTCTATGCGCTGACTAACAATATGATAATTTTAAAGGCTGCCCTTTCTTCTTCGCCGGCTTTTTAATGGCGACCGCTTTTTGAGAACCAAGCTTTATGGGTAATTTAGTCGAACGGCAGGGCTTGATCTTTCCAAAAAGCAAGTCAACCGCGGCTTTTATGGAATCGGGCGTGCCGCTGAAATTACAGACCACGGCATCGGCCTCCTTTGTCGTGCCCTCTATATATGGATAGTTGGTCACGACAATCACTTTTTTTCCCGCTGCTTTTAGCTTTTTAATAAGCAGTTGATTGTTTCCTGATTTGACGATTCGGGCGTAATAGTTAGTCATAACGACGAGGTCGGCCTGTTTGGCAAGCTCCAGGCACTCTTTAACCTCTTCGTCAAAGGCGGAGAATTCCGTATCGGCCAGGATTAAATTTGTCGAATGCTCTACCATTGCCTCGCAGAACATATGCTGGTGCATATAAGGATCTTTCCCACAAAATTCGTAAGGAATTCGCTGCTCAATAACCAGCATCTTCTTCTTCGAATTTAACGGCAGCATTTTTTTGTTGTCCCGCATCATAATCAGGGCCTTTTTCGCGATGTCCCGGGAGAAATCGATAACTGGTTTGCTCAGGGCGTAATCCTGCGCTTTTTTCGGGTCCTTTTTGCCGGCCGTCTCAAACAGTCCCTGGTCGTACTTCATATTCAAAAGATGCGTAACGGCCTCATTGAGCCTTTCTTCAGACAGGAAGCCTGTTTCAACGGCCTGTTTAAGTCCAAAGAAGCACTGCGACCTTGATTCGTCATCGGCTTTTAAGAGTATTGTGTCACAGCCTGCTTTTATCGCCATAGCGCATGCTTGCGGAAGAGGCCATTTCTTAAGGATTGCGGCCATTCCGATAGCGTCGGAAACGATAACGCCGTTAAAGCCTAATTCCTCTCTTAACAGCCCGGTGAGGATCTTTTCAGATAAAGTCGTCGGATACTTATCGTCATAAGCTGGATAGACCGAGTGCCCCGTCATAATGGCTTTTACTCCCGCATCGATTGCAGCCTTGAAAGGATACAATTCAACCTCCTGCATCCTCTTTTTACTGGCTTTTATTACTTCGAGCACATCATGAGCGTCAGTGAACGAATCGCCTCTGCCGGGGAAATGTTTTGCGGTTGCCGCTATGTTGCCGTCCTGAAAACCTTTCAGCAGGGCGACGGCGTGTTTTGCACAGGTCTCAGGATCGTCGCTAAAAGACCTGACCCCGATTTCAGGATTCTTGGGATTAATATTCACATCGCAGACCGGCGAATACATTTGCGTAACGCCGATATTGCTTAATTGCTTTGCAATTGTCAGACCGATTTTATAAGTCAGCTTAGTATCGCCGATAGCGGCCATACCCATTGGCGGCGGGAACTGTCTTATGCCCCCGGCCATATAATCGTTCTTAAAATCGCCTTCGAAATCGATAGTCATATGAAGCGGAATCTTCGATGGCCTTTCGAGTGCAGTTTTCTGTAATTTATTCAAGTCCTTCGTATAGTCTCCCGGCGTTATGCTGATACCAAAGGTTTTACCGGCGAAATAAGTATTCGAAATGGTAAAATAATCCTTTGGCTTTTTGAAATTCCGGTCTATCTGGGAATTGCCCCAGTAAAGGTTTTTGCAGGTCTCAACGGCGTATGGCTCCAGGCAAAGGCCGCCGCAGTGTAGTTTTGTGATTTGTTCGATCCCGCTCGGTGTTATCATGGCGCCTCGCCGGGTAAATGTTAAGACCTGGCCGACCTTTTCCTCCAGGCTCATTTTTGCCAGCTTTTTACTGACGAACGCATCTCTCTTAGCATTGCTTGTTTTTGTTTTTGCCATATATATATCTCCTCTTATTACCTGTTCACGATTCCCATTTGCCACTGTTATCAGGTCCAACCCAGAATCCACGTTCGTACTTCCAGCCGTGCTCATGAATTTTCAAGTCTTTTGTTTTCCATCCTGCTTCGATTCGTTTCGTCAAATCATCGAAACCTTTGTTCCATGTAAGACCGTCAGGAACGGTAACGTTCATACTCCCGGCGGCATTTGCATATCTCAGGCAGGATTCGATGGTATGACCCCAGACAAATCCAGAAAGAAATCCTGCAATTGCCGAATCGCCGGAACCGAGTGCTCCCACAAATTTTTCTTCTTTGTAAACGGGGTGCCACAACTCGCGATTGGCCCAGTTTTCGAGATCGGAACATCCTGCCGCACCTAACTTCTTAAGCCGCTCCTGACCAGCGGTACGAACATATAATCCCCTGTGACCGCATTTGACCATGGCGATAGCTGTACCCATATCAATCAAATCTTTTCCTATGGTGGATATTTCATTTACCGTCATACGATCAAGCACACCCTCTTTGGGACCGAGATTTGCCTTTTTTTCGAGAAATTTGTCTTTATAAAGAAAATAGAAAAGCTCCTCTGCGCTTGGCACCATAATATCTGATAACGGAACCCAGTTCTTCAAATTGGCCAGCCAGTCAATCTTGTCGCCATAGCCACTCACATCAGGAATGGAAAGATCAAGCGCAGTGGTCGTTCCCAACTCTTTGGTTTTCTTTAAGATTTTGGTCAGTTCGTCACCCGTGTTTTCATACAGCTTTCGCATCCATGGCGGATAACCAAAGAGCATCAATTTTGAACGTTCCACCAAATCGAAACTCATATCATCATAACCGAAGGTATCATTCGCACCACAATGATGCAGATAAAAACGGTCTATGCCGGGGATACAAATCGCTATCGTGTAGGACGTTGATTCACCATCGACCATATGAATTCCCTTGAACTGGCCTTCATGTTCTCCATACCAGTTAAGTATTTCTTTGCCGAAATCGTCGTTGCCGATCTTGCCGATTAATTCAGTTTTGACACCGAGCCGGCGGATGGAGACGCCCGCATTTGTGACAGGGCCTCCTCCTACGACGACACATTGGCCCATGTTAATCATTTTGCCGGGCACGAGGACATCCGTCATCTTGTCCACTTTACCCTCGATAGTAAAAGCAGGTATTAAGTCAAGGCAGGTATGTCCTGCCGCTACAATTTCAATATCTTTAGTACTCTTCATTTAAACTCCTTGTTTAATAATCATAACAGTACTTTTACATCTATGATTTTTATTACTTATTGCTTTGAACGGTTTTAACGACGGCATCGAAGGCCGGTTTCGGTTTACAGTGACGGTCGAACAACATGGGATAGTCGCTCCTTCCGCTTATGGGCATATAGCTGCGCCACGATTGGCCGTCGTGAACGGCCCAAAATGTCGCCCTGCTGATCTTGTCACGGTGCTTGTGGAAGAGCGAAAACAATTCAGCATATCGATTCGCCAGGTCTTTTTGAACGGAGTCCGGCAGGCCATCCGCGTACGGATTGTGCTTTTTCTGCGTTTCGGGATCAAAAGAGGAGATATCCACTAACCCGGAATCGACAGGATAAAAAGGAAGCACGCCTATGTCCATCTCCGTAACCATCAGCTTAACACCTGATTTGGAAAGAGCCAGGATACAAGCCTCAAGATCCTTGATGCCCGGATAGTCCAGGAACCAGTGTCCCTGTATGCCGATGCCGTCTATGCGGATACCTTTTGACTGCAGGTTGCGTATCAGCCGTAAGACGGCTTCGCATTTGGGCTGTTTTACAAATTCGTATTCGTTGTAATAAAGCTGGGCGTTGGGATCTGCCTGGCGGGCGTATTCAAAGGCCTTGAGCACGTAATCTTCACCGATTATTTCGAGCCATTTGCATTTTCTAAAGCTGCCGTCTTCCGCAATTGCTTCGTTGACGACATCCCAGCCGTGGATTCGGCCCTTGTAACGGCCCATCACTGTGAAGATGTGCTCTTTCATTCGTTTAAGCAACGCCTCGCGTTCAAGGGGTTTGCCTGATTTGTCATGGAACACCCAGTCCGGCGTTTGAAAAAACCAGACGAGAGTGTGACCAACTACGTGCATTTTGTTTTTCTCGCCCAAAGCGACAAACCGATCCGCCGGCTCGAAATTATATTTGTTCGGTTCCGGATGGACCTCTTCCCATTTGAGGATATTTTCCGGCGTGATGCTGTTAAAATGTTTTTCAACAAGAACTACAGCGTCCGGCTCGTTGCCGGATATCTGATTCAGGCTTAGGGCGGCACCAATATAAAAGTCATCCTTAAACACATCTTTCAAAGCAGTTTGTGTATTTTTGCTGTTCATCAATTTTCTTTACTCCTCATTTTTGTAAACATTATTCATCCGTTCTAAAAGATGACGCCGGCAAGCCTTCCTTATTATATAAATTCGCGCCGTCAGGATTGTCGGCCCAGGCATAGCGTACCGCAACCGGATTGGTTATATCATCATTCCAGACGATAACTTTATCGCTTTCTATTTTCGCCTTTGCCCAGACGAATTTTTTGTCAGCCCCGGCAATGGCAAAATACTTCAGCTCGCCCCCTTGACTGACCAAACCGCTGCCTATATGTGTAAATTTGAGAATGATTTTGTTTCCTTCAATCTTCATGGATTGATAGATGGGGCCTGAATAAACAACTTCTTCATCGCCGTAAGCCATCTTTTGAGCCCCGAGTGCAAGGCGTTTGCCTACATCTTCCTTGTTCAACGGATGAACGTCGTTCCATTCACCGATATCTATGGCGACGGCCATTGCTGTGTTGGGAACTGCGAGTGTTTTAAGCTGAGCTTCCCTCAGCTCGGCCCAGTTGCTTTCGGAAGGCTGGTCTTTAATCTGCATATAATTAGCCAGTTGTACATACAAAAACGGAAAATTTCCCTGGCTCCATTTTTGCCTCCAGTCGGCAATCAACGCAGGAAATAGCTTCTGATATTCACGCGGTCTTCCGGCGTTGGATTCACCCTGATACCAGATTACTCCTTTAATTGTGTAATTCAGCAGCGGAGCAATCATCCCGTTATATAAACCCAACGGCTGCCACTCGATAAAAGTTTTGCCCGGCAATGGTTCCATAGTCGCAGCTAATTTGTACTGCCATGGTCCTTTTAAGTCGATTGTCCGTCCTGCGGCCGAGAGTTGGTACGGCTTATCCAAAAGAAAACCGCCACGCCCCATGTTATTGACGACCCTTACTACGATAATATTTTTCCCCGCCTTAAGCAGATTTTCAGGTATATCATATTTTCTCGGCGGATATTGGTATGAAACACTGCCGACAAATTTGCCGTTAACATAAGTTCTATCGCTATCGACAACCCTACCCAGTAAAAGTCTCGCCGGCTTGCCGGTCATTGAAGCCGGGACATCAATTTCTTTTCTGAACCAGACAACGCCGTTCACATGCCCCAGCGGGCCGTCCGCCCAGTAACCCGGCACTTTCATAGTCGCCCAGCCGGAAGCATCGTAAGCAGGATCGAACCATGGCTTTTGGCCGTCCGCCAGACCTTTATCTTTTTGCTGTGAAAGCCTGTACCATTCATCGCTGACGGCTTTGTCTTTGTCGGCGATGCTATTGAGGTAGGCGTTGTCTTTGAATTTTTTCGCTGTTTCGAGGTGGGCCGGGAATTCTTTCAAGGCTTCTTCGCTCAACCACGCTTCGGCGGGCGATCCGCCTACGCTTGCATGAATTAAACCGATGGGGACCTTGTATTTTTCATATAATGCTTTTGCAAAAAAATAACCTGTGGCTGTGAAACGCAGAACACTCTCAGGATTTGCCGATTCCCATGAGCCCGATTGTAAGTCTTCATGCGGCGTGTTAAAATCATACCTCCTGGAAACAAAAAACCGCCTGATAGCTGGATTTTTCGAGTTTGCAATCACATCCTGATAGCGTGCTTCTACCCGCGCCATTGGCAGATCCATATTCGACTGGCCCGAACATACCCATACGTCGCCTATCAGAATATCTTTAAGAGTTATATGATTACTGCCGTTGATTTCCATGCTGTAGGGACCACCCGCTTTTAATGCAGAAAGCGTTACCGCCCATTTGCCGTCCGTGCCTGCGGTGTTACTGTATGTTTTGCCGTTAAAGTTTATTGTCACTTTTTCATCTGCAGCAGCCCAGCCCCAGATTTTTGCACTGTCACCTCTTTGTAGCACCATTCCATCGCTTACCAAACGTGGAAGCCTGACCTGGCAAAAGGCCGCCTGCGAGAACAATAGTATATAAAAGCATAGTAATGAGCGACGCATTTTCATATTCAACTCCATCAATAATGTTCTTTTGATCTGGATAATTATGGCATAATTATCGAAGTATACTCCATCGGCAAGACCGATTTTAAAACGTTTTCTGTGTCTCCTTATTCATTGTGTTGCTTACGACGTGCGACCAGTTCGGTCTCGACCTGCATCATCAGATGTTTTTTCAATGGATAGAAGAACATAAGGACCATGCCGATCATGGCGAAAATAGCAGGGTAAACGGTCATAACCATACGTATACCAAACAATCCATTTGCAGTCTGCTCAACATTAGCCTGATAACCATAGGCTGCCAGTATCCATGCAGTAGCCGCAGCTCCAAGAGCGATTCCAAACTTAAGCGCGAATAGCGAGGCAGACATCACAAGCCCGGTAGCCCGGCGTCCCTTTTTCCATTCCGAATAATCTGCCGTATCCGTATAGATTGCCCACTGCAGTACAGATACGGGCCCAACCGCAAACGATGTAATAAAATTGAGAACAAACATAAGAACGATACTTTCTGGGCCTAAGAAAATGAGGAGTGCTGAAGTTATACCGGCTATACCCAAAAAGACTGCATAAGTTGATGATTTGCCGTAGGCTTTACTGATATGTTTTGTTAGAACAACCCCGAGAATTGTAAAGGCTGTCCCTGACATCGTGAATAAAGAAAATAACTTTGAATAGGACAAACTAAAGGCTTTTTCAAACAACATGATTTCCTGGTCTTTTACATAATACTGGAAGTAGTACATCGTACTTCCCCCTCGCATACAAAGGAAAATGAGCTGAAAGACGGTTGCGGTACCGATAAATACCCAGGGCTTATTGGAAATCAAGTCGGCAAGATCCTGCTTTATTGGGGTTTTTTGTCCCTTGGGAGGTTGAATGCGTTCTTTGCATGAAAAGAAAGCAATAAACAACAGAACAACCGCTAATCCAGAGACAATGGTATAAGTCAATTGCCAGCTCTTCGCGGGATTAACAGCGCCATCGGTCATTGTTGGGATGAAGTATTGGACGAAGAGCAGTGCGGCAAAAGCAGCTATGAATCGGAAAGAGGAGACCGTGGTCCGTTCATGAGAATTTGATGTCATGACACCCATTATTGCAGAATAGGGTACATTAACAGCCGTATATGCCATCATCAGAAATGTGTATGTGATGTAAGCGTATATAAGCTTACCGGTATCGTTGAGTTCGGGTGTTGTAAAGGTTAATACTCCAAGTACACCGAGTGGAATGGCGCCCCAAATTAAATAGGGCCGAAATTTTCCCCATCTGGTGTTGGTTCGGTCTGCAATTATACCCATCATAGGATCGTTAACGGCATCCCAGATTTTGGTAACTATAAACATAGTTCCCGCCGCCTTAGCGGTGATTCCGAACACATCCGTGTAATAAAAGAGCATATAATAGATGAAAGTTTGAAAAAACAGATTCGATGCCGTATCACCTATGCTGTAACCTATTTTCTCTGTTAGCGAGATTTTTTGCTGTTCGGAATTCATTCGTGGCTCCTTTAGTTTAATGATTAAGAACAGTTATATGCATTGAAGACCATTATTTCAATTATATTCAGGTACCGGCATTTTACTGAATTTCCGGAAATAACCCAGGCATGTATCTCGCCAGATGGTAGCGTCTTTTTCCTGTGTGGCCAGTTTCTCCTGAACATGCGAGTATATATCCTGGTCGATATGCTTTTCCAGGCCGGCCCATGTCCGTCTCATTGCTTTTACATAATCGACTCCCGTATAGTATCTGTAACACAGTTCGGCCCACAAAGTCCTGCCCGACCGCATTTTGCGGTCCCACCGAACGTGGTGGAACCAAAGCAGATATTCTTCGGGACATGTCTCTATCTTATCGAATCGCTCCCGCCAGGGCGAAAAATACTGGCTTGTCGCGTTACTTCCGGATGAACTTCGATCAAATCCCAAACCGGCACTGTCGGCGCGATGATAATAAACGCTGGTCCAATCCAATCGTGATGATTTCGCATAACCGGGTTGCGGGCCGTAATGAAAGCCGGCCTGCATAATATGATGGAGTCCCAGCGGAGTCATATAGTTAACGCACGCCTCCCGCGATCCGAGCATCATTTCCTTGATTGTCCCGACAACGTCGCTATCCCGGCTAAGGGTCATGCGAATCCATTCTTCGGCAATCGTCTCGCTGGACAGGTCATGGTCCCAGGCTAGCCGGCCGTATGCATACCAGTTGGCCTGGGCAAACAGATGCCCGCACCAGTTTCGGTCCGACCCGGTATTGGCCACGCCCGCAATCCCGCTCATCGAGTAATCGTGCAGGGAACCATCCATGACTTTCGAAACATGAGAGTCACTTCCCTTCGCATGTGTGTCGAAATCCAGGCATTCTTTCCACATGGGCGCCAGAAAAACCAGGTGCTTCGAATGTCCCAGGTATTCCTGTGTAATCTGCAGCTCCAGCATCAAAGGCGTCTTTGGCATAGCCCCAAACAAGGGTTGGATAGGCTCGCGGGGCTGAAAGTCCACCGGGCCGTTTTTGGACTGAACAAAGACATTGGGACGGAACTGTCCATCGAGAGGAACAAACTCCATATAAGCCCGCTTGGCACGATCCGGATCGACGTCGGCGTCATATACGAAAGCCCGCCACATCACGATGCCGCCATAGGGAGCCAGCGCTTCGGCCAGCATATTGGCGCCATCGGCGTGGGACCTTTTGTAATCCTGCGGACCGGGCATGCCTTCGGAATTGGCCTTTACCAGAAATCCGCCGAAATCGGGAATCGATTGATAGACCTCTTTGACCTTTTCCTTCCACCAGAGCCGGACATCGGGATCCAAAGGGTCGGCGGTCTCCAGGGAACCGATGCCGCCTCTTCGGCTGTTTCGATTGGATGCCGGCTTAAGTGGGGACGAAAAACGAACAGAGACAAACAGCCTTATACCGTAAGGCCTGAACACATCGGCGAGCACTTTGAGTTTGATAATATATTCAGCCGTCAGGAAAATGGGATTGGCATTAACGTTATTTACCGCCGTTCCATTGATGCCGAGAGAAGCGTTCGCCCGGGCGTAATCTTTGTATCGTGGGTCTACGGTTCCGGGCAGTTCATCCCATTTCCACAGCGATTTGCCCGCGTAACCTCGCTCTACCGAGCGGTTCAGATTGTCCCAGTGATTCAAGAGCCGGTATTGAATTCGAGGCTTGGAGGAAATATCTGCGTTCGCTAGGGATTGCTCATTCTGCATGAGTCTCAACAAATGAAAAGAACCATACAAAAGGCCAACATCCTCGTTTGCCGCGATAATTATTGATGGAATGCCTTTAACCTTGAGCGACCGAATCAAAAATCCTTCACGCCCCAACGCCGCCAGCTCGTCCGACAAGTCCAATTCCCGTATGACCTGAGACCGCCCCGGCGTGCCAATCACAAGAGCAGCACTTTTGGAAAGCGTACTGCGTATTGGCACTTCGACTCCCAAAAGTCCCTCAAGCCCTTTTTGCAATTCCTTCCGAACGATGCCGAGCGTTTCGGAATCGCCCTCAATTACAATAGATGAAAAAGCCTGCCGGTATTCTTCCAATATCACTGAATCATCCAGCTTTCTGCAGGACATCCAGAGATCGTAGCCGTCATCGGCACTTATCATCGGACAAACCGAAACCACAATAAGTAGCGCAACGATTACATCCTGCAATGATAGTCTCATATCCGCTCCAATCATTGTAAACTTTCCGTCTTCAGGTATTCACTTGCCTGATTCGGATACTATAATATTTTATGCCCTTGTCAAGCAGTCACGCAATCTTTTTATCCGCCCGGCTTTCGCATTCATCTTTTATCGTTCTGCGTTCTGCGTCAGTACGTGGTACGCGGCACTAAGAAAGTTTTGTTGCTGTCGATGCCAAATTCGATATACTTGTCAATAACGTATAGGACAACTTTGGGAATATTTGAAAGTAAAAGACGATAACCAGTAAGAATGGTTTCGTCTAAAAATTCAGGTATGGCAAGGAATCGGGAAAGGATTAGCGAATCATGTTTGGAGTCAGTTGGATTGACTGGTTGGTCATAGCCCTCTATCTTGCGATAATTGCGGTAATCGGGATATCAGCCGCCCGGCGCGTACGTAACTCTGCAAGTTTCTTCATCGGTGACCGAAAGTTTGGTAAGCTGATGATGATGTTTTTCACGTTTGGCACCGGCACCCATTCAGATCAGGCCGTCAGTGTCGCCGCGAAGACATATCACTCCGGTGCATCGGGTATCTGGTACCAATGGTTGTGGCTGTTCGTAACACCTTTCTTCTGGTTGCTGGCTCCGGTATTCAGGCGAATGCGCGCTGTTACCACGGGAGATTATTTCTTCGCCAGATATGACCGTAGTGTGGCCGGCCTGTACGCCGTGATGGGGATGCTGCAGTTAACGGTTAATATCGGCGTGATGCTCAAAGGCAGCACCGCCATGATCACAGCGGTATCGGGGGGACAGATCAATCCGAACATTGCCATCTGCGCGATGACGGCAATCTTCATTATCTACGGTATCGCGGGCGGCCTGAGTGCTGCCATCCTGACGGATTTTGTCCAGGGGATACTCACCATTGTTCTTTCTTTTTTGATTCTGCCCTTCGCTCTGTCCGCTGTAGGAGGGATGGCGGGCCTGCGTGAAAGCATACAGAATCCGGATATGTTCAAGGTCGTTGCTCCAGCCGGAATCACAGCATTTTATATTGCGGTCATCTCGTTCAATGCCTTGCTGGGCTGGGTGACCCAACCCCACAACATGGGCCTGGCCGCCGCCGGCAAAACCGAAATGGAAGGCCGCGTGGGCGTGATGTGCGGCATACTTTTCAAACGGGTGTGCACTATCGCATGGGTCCTTACGGGACTCTGTGCCGTTGGACTATATGCCGGTCAAAATATCGACGTCGACCATGTGTACGGCCTTATGGCTCACACTCTGCTGCCTAAGATCGCGCCCGGACTTGTCGGCTTGTTCATCGCTTCGATGCTGGCCGCGGTTATGAGTTCATGCGACGCTTTCATGGTCTCATCGTCGGCATTATTTACCGAAAATATCTACCGTTCACTTCTTGTGAAAAACAAGCCGGACAAACATTACACTATCGTCGGACGTGTCGTCGCGGGGATTGTTGTCGTCGCCGGTGTCTCTTTTGCGTTCAGCCTCGACAGCGTTGTACAGGGCCTTGAAATATTCTGGAAGGTCTCCGCAATGATGGCAATCCCATTCTGGCTGGGACTTTTCTGGCGGCGTGCCTCGTCGAAAGCTGCCTGGATATCGACTCTGCTTAGCTTTGCCGTGCTGCTGTTTACAAGCAGGATTGAGATATTTGGAAATATGCTGTGGGACTTCAATGCGAGTCTGGCAGGGAAACTTCCCGCGTTCATGCTGTTCGAGGGCAAACTTTACCTGCCCTGGCAAATGATTCTGTACATCTCCGCCGGCTTTACAATAGCTATCGTCGTCAGTCTGGTCACTAAGCCGGTGGAGAAGAAGAAACTGGACCGCTTCTATGAATGTCTGCGGACTCCCATCGCTCCCGGCGAACCGGAGACCGTGCCTTTTACTCTTCCCGATGGAGTAGTCCCGGCCCCACGCCGACCCTGGTTTGATCATCCTGATTTCGAAATATCCAGGCCGAAGTTTGTTGATATTATTGGCTTCATCGCCGGCTGGGCAGCAGTAGCGATATTAATCGGCTCCTTCCTCTGGATAATCAAGCGGTGAGTCGCTTGGAAGAGACATAATCAATTCCATTGATTAAAACGATAGGCCAGTGTTATCCTGAGGTTGACCTGCTGCATTTGTTCCTTCGACACTTCAACTTTGGTCGGATACTTGTTACGGTCAAGTTTCGCTTTTACTTTGAGTCCTTTGGCTGTCTTCGTGGCGGCAATCAGGTTGACCACCACTTCGTGACTGACCAAGGATCGGCCACGCCAATTCGTGCTGATGCAGGAAAACAAGCGATGCTCAATCTTGTTCCACTTGCTGGTTCCGGGAGGTAGATGACAGACCATTATCTCCAAAGCCGTTTCATCAACCAATTCCTGAAGTTCCACTTTCCATAGACGAGTGCGGTAGCCATTACTTCCACCGGAATCTGCACAGATCAGCAGTTTGTCGGCTTGCATAAGGCAACTCCCGGTACGCCTGCTTACCGAACTCCACTGAGGGTCTTTCTGGCTCTCTGCCTGGTTTCATCGTTCCTTGATTTTTCAGCCACCGTTTGCAGCACTTGCCGGCGTTGATCCATGGAAACCCCGCGGATATCCTGGCCGGCAATTCGGACAATGGCCGAATAGGCTTCCTCGGCAACCGCCGGGTCCTCAGCGAGCGTCGTCAATAGCTCCAGGGCACTGGCGATCGGTGCTTCCCCCAAGACAGCGATGGCCTGCCGCTCCTCTTCGGGCCGCTTGATGTGGGACCGCACGTCCTTGACCTTGGCCACCTTTTGTTCATTGCTGAGTTTCTTATTGCCGCGTATGTACTGGAGGTAACCACGCAGACCCAGCACCTGATGGGACATCTTCTCAGCCGATGTGGCCAATATCAGCAGGGCTTGCCCTGCCTCGCTGTCCTCAGGCCAGTTGTTTGGCCAAGTCGATAAGATGCGTACGGCCTCGTCCTGGACGGGGGTCTCAGCGCTCTCAATGGCGGAATTGACAGCCGCCAGCGCATCGGGCCCGCCGATTATGGCCAATGCGTGCAACCCGATCATGTGGAGCTCATTGTCACGGCTCTGCGTTAGGGGTTGCAGGTGCGGGATGCACTTTACGCCGCTACGGCCACTGATCGCCAGCAGGGCCTTATTGATGCCCGCCCGTTCTCTGGAATTGTTGGTTTCTTGAAGCAGCTTGACGAGATCGTCTATCTGCGGGTCCTGGCCGATGATGCCGATTGTCTGTACGGCCATGCCGCAAGTCTCTGCATCAGTATCATGAAGGCACGAGACGACCGCAGGAAGTGCCTCGCTGATTTGCCTCTGGCCGGCCAGCTCGATGAGAACCTGCTTCAGCTTGCCCCGCGCTTGCGGCAGGCGGGCGAGCAAGTCAGCATCCACGTCTTTGCCTGGCAGTCTGACCAGCGTTTCGGTGGCTGCTTGTTCCAGCTTGGCGTCGTCCTCGGTCGCGGCCTCCAGCAAGACCGGCACGCACGAGACATCGCCCAAGCGGATCAGGATGTTGATGGCTGTAATGCGCAGGTCCTTCGGGCCGCCTTGAGCCGCCTTTTCAACGGTCGGTAGTACAGCAGAATCGTTACGGTCGGCCAGGGCCAACAGCAGCCGGGGTTGCCGGTCCGGACTTAGGCGGGCCAGTTCGTCTGCCAATGCCTCAGTCACGTCGCGACCGGGAAGCTCGCGTGCCGTGCGCAATCCAATGCCGAGCCTCTCTTTGTCTTCCGATCGCAACTGCTCGATCAACAGGGGAACACCCGCGGACTGGCGGGCCAGAATAGCGCCGCGGATTGCTTCAAGATGTCTCTGGTCGGGTACGTCCGCCTGGCGGACCGTGTCGTACAGCTTGATGGCTTCGGCAGTACTGTCATGTGCCAGGAACCACTCCGCACATAGAATGCAGCCTTCGGCCACTGCCGAACGAACGCCGGCCGGCGTATCCGCCAGGGATTGCGCCAGTGACTTGGCTGCCTGCTCGCCACCGATATGTCCCAACGCCACGGCGGCGGCCGATGCGACGCCGCCGTTGGCATCGTCGAGTTTCTGCACGAGGGTATCGACGGCGTGAACATCACGACGCACGCCAATCGAATTGATCACCCCTATAAGCAGCCGGCCCTGCAGCTTGCCAAGCGCATCGCGTAAAGCGGCGTCGGCGGCGGGTCCGGGGATTGCTTCGAGCGCGATCCGAGCCCATGACGACAGTTCCTTGTCCGCCAATAGCGGCGCCAGGACGGGGACGGATTGCTCGGTGCCATAGATGGCTAATCGCTTACAGGTGATGGCTTTCTCAGCCTTGGGGGCATCTGACTGCAGAACAGCGATCAAGTCGCTTTGTTTGAAGTTCGTAGCCGACCGATTTTGAGCAACGATCCCGGTCGACAAGGCGACTATAATGAGAATAACACACCAGGAGAAATATCGTTTTTTTATTATCATGATTGTCCTCATAGTTTAGGTGGTTTCTTTCGTAAGATCGGACGCTAAATTCGCCATGGTTCCCGCAGGGCCTCGGAACGTAACCGGTTGGCCTGCTCGTCGCCAATGAATTCACACTTCTTCGGGTCAAACCTGACTTTGCGATTGAGGAACAGGGCGATATTAGCTGCGTGGCAGGCGATATGCGCCCAGCACGCGGCGTCGGCGTTGGCCCGGGTCAGCGCCCGGGTCTTGACACAATCAAGGAAGTCACGCACGTGGAAGTCGGCGGGGTAGCCCGGTATCTTGGTCCCTCTCCTAAGGAGCAACGATTGGGAACTCGCGCCGAACTCCGCATCGTCGCCGGTCTCAATCCAGCCGGTTTCGCCTTCGAAACGGACCGGACACGAGCCCATCGGCAGCCATCCGTCGTTACGCATCACGAGTTTGACACCGTTGGCATAGCGGGCGTGCAACTGACCGTTGACCGGCTCGTACTCCACGGGCGCCGTGTCATCGGCATCGTTGGCCAACTGGCATAGATCAACGCAGTGAGAGCCCCATTCGAGGCACCCGCCTCCGACCATTCCGCCGCCTTTTTCGAAATGGAAGGCGTTCATAAGTTTGCTGGTGTAGGGTCGCCAGGCGGCCGGCCCGAGGTACATGTCCCAGTCCACCTGCTCTCGGGGCGGTTCCGGCTCAGCCGGGAGCCAGCCACTCATCTGGGTCCCCAGGCCGCCGGGATGGGCGTGGAGTGTCTGAAGCAGGCCGAGCTTGCCGGTCCGGGCCAGCTCGATCGCATAGGCAAAGTTGGGCAGGCTACGACGTTGCGTGCCGGCCTGGAATACGCGGGCCGTGCGGCGAAAGATATCCGCCAGGGCCAGGCTCTGGGCGATGTTCTTCGTGCAGGGCTTTTCGCAGTAAACATCTTTGCCTGCCTTAGCCGCCATTGTAGCGGCCGTCGCGTGCCAGTTCGGACCGGTCGCTATCAGCACGGCGTCGATATCGTCGCGGGCGAGCAACTCGCGCATGTCGATATACGGCGTGCAGTTTTTGTTGCCGTTCTGGGCATCGACCATGTCCTTGGCACGCTTGCGGTTGTCGCCCCGTACGTCACAGACGGCAACACACTGCAAATCAGGCTCCCGAAGGAAGCAGCCCAGGTCGTACCGGCCGCGATTCCCGATCCCAATGGCGCCCAGCCTTATTCGTTCGCTGGGGACCACACTGCCATTCTTGCCTAACGCCGTGCCTGGAATTATTTGCGGCAACGCCAGGCAAACACTAGCCTTCGCTGCGGTTTTGAGAAACCGCCGCCGGTTTAGTCCAACTCTTTCTTTGCACATACTTGATCTCCTGCTGAGTAAAATTCAACGGGGCATAGGCATCACACTTCTCATAGACCCCTTTTCTCATATCCGGTTACAGACATCCTGATGCATTCAATCCATTCCATCACCAGTTGAGCGTGTTTATCATGCTCGACATCTTTCATTATAACCAACATCACCAACCACATATCTGGTAAGTATAGCTGGAAATCCTATCCTGTGCAAAGAGATTCTCGCGCCACTTATAGCACACCGGCAGGTGGTGAAATAAAGACGAAAGCAAAGTTGACTTCTATACCTCATTTTTCCAGCCCTATCCCCGCTTTTATGTGTGGCACTCAGCATCGTCCACCTATGAAGAGCTCAAAGTCAAATAATAAAATCCCTGTTGCCATTGTCAAATCTGCATGACCATGAAGTCATTGAACAGCAAATAGAGCACCCGATCTTGCTGCCAGCTTTTTTACTTGCTCCCAGTCTTTGCATAGGCCCGCACATAATCCACTTCCATTACCGATGGGTTCGGGGTCTTGTCGATTGGCCAGCCGGGGCCTAATGCCAGGTTGAGCAGCAGCATCAGCGGTTTGTTATGCTCAGGCGGCGTTTTGCCTTGCCAGACTTTGATGCCGTCGAAGTACATCGTGATCCATTGCGAATCGACCAG